>Ga0181529_10001836_pt1 | contig 26552 bp, 39 predicted proteins | sample PEATcosm2014_Bin_36_FD_119763 | JGI IMG/M metagenome (GOLD analysis project Ga0181529, IMG submission 119763) | Peatland microbial communities from MTU Mesocosm Facility, Houghton, MI, USA - PEATcosm2014_Bin10_30_metaG | ecosystem: Environmental > Terrestrial > Soil > Wetlands > Peat | place... | reverse complement strand
TTGGGCGAGTGTCAAGAAAAATCGCGGTGTCGGCGAGGATTGTGGTCGGAAGATGATTGTTGCTGGTTGCGTTGCGGGGATGACAGATTTTTTGTTGACTTTCGACTTGTCAGGTGTAGAGTTTCTGGGAAAGGAGATGGCGATGGAGAAAATTACCTGTGATATTTGTCCCTGCGAACCCGTTGTCAGTGGTGTAGATGCCATGGGAACGTCCTATTATGCGTGTGTCGATCACGCATCATGTCTGGCTGGATGGATCCGAGAAGCAAACTCGGAGATGAATTCCGACTGTCTAGCGGCCTTGAGATTTGAGGATGCTGCATACGGGGATGATTAGTCCCGTCCTCTACCCGGTCGCTGTATAGAATCGGACCAGGGTCGGGTGTCCGCTGTCGATTTTTGGTGTGATAAGAGTAGAGTCTTGTCTAAAGGAGTCAATCACATGAGGTTAAGTGAAGTTCTGTTTGACCGCGAGGTGGAGATTGTAAGTGGTGTCCTTAGCAAGGGGTGGCAGGAAGGTCGTAACGGGGTTGAGGAGATCCATTGGGGAAACCAAGGCCAACTTTTCTTCGTTATGAATGGGGGAAGTAGTGTGGTTGTCGTACCCCCTCTGGGAACGGTAATGAGGGAGGCGGTGAGGGGAGTTGGTAAGGAAGGTATTTTGGACCGGATACGGGGACATTTAGGAGCCGCCCTGGCTCAGTCTCTCGTGACGGACGACCAGGTCATCATGCAACATGTGCGAGAGTCCTACGTGCTGGTGGGCGGGAAACTAGAGTGGGTGTCGTCTCAGAGTGGTTTTACAACGTCGGAGAAACCATGAAGACTGACGCCGGTACCTATCGTATAATCAATCGGTCAGAGCTCACCGAAGAGCAGTTTGCCGTTCTTCGGAGAGTGTCTCGTGAGAGGGTCGTCGAGCGCGTATGCGTGCTACTTGGCGAGGGGAAGATCGCCTTGTCACAGGTTCAGGCACGCTACGGCAAGATCATGGGGCAGGTGGGTAAGGCTTGATTGGATTGGCATGAATGCAAAAGGCCGGGGGCTTTCGCCTTTGGACAGGGGAAAAGTTGGGGAATTATATACTTGACTCCCGCGTGATGTAGGATAGCGCGCAAGCCCAAAAACTTGCAACGCCGCGATTCCCGCGCGACTCTGCGGCGATGGCCACGACCAACCGAGGCAAAGTCAACCTGAAATCCTTCAACGATTCGGCGGATCTGCCGTTTGAGCTTCGTTTGGAAGATTTCCAGGTTGCCATGCAGGATGTCTACGATTTCTTCCATGACGTGAACGTGCTCATGGCGACAAAGGGATTGCAGAGGCTCGACGACATGTTGCGACCTGCAATTATGTCCGGGATGTTGTCCGACATGCTGACCGCCAGTATGGCCAAGCACGCTCGATCCCTGGTACAAAACACCTACTTCAACGGGCACCCGGATCTTGTCGTGCAGGGCAGATACCCCAAAAACGGAATTCAGTCTGGTGCCGATGGCGTCGAGATCAAGACGACTCGAAAGTCTGGTGGAGCTGTAGACACGCATGGCGCTCGTGATCAGTGGATGTGTGTGTTCGTTTACGAAATAGATGGCGTTACGGAACCGGCAGTGTCTCGCCTACCGATGTCATTCAAAGAAGTGTATTTGGGCAAGGTGTCGGTGGACGACTTCAGGAAAAATGCTCGTGGCGAACTCGGAACGAGAACCGCTACTCTCGACAAAAGCGGCCTGCTTTCCTTTAGAAAGAATTGGATCTACTTGGATCGTTAGTCATCGATTTGCAGTTGAGACAGCGCAACCACAGCTCTTTCGGCAATTCCGAAGTATTGAACATCGTTCTCAACTCCAATGGAGTTGTATCCAACTGCCACAGCCGCCGCTATCGTTGAACCGCCTCCCAGAAATGGATCAAGAACAGTCCCCTGACCAAGTGGAAGAGCCGCACGGACGATCTGCCGCATGAATGCCTGGGGCTTTAGAGACGGATGCGGAGACACTCGACGTTCCTCGGAACGTGTCGGCGATGAGCGGATAACATCACTGAACGGAAGATCGGCAGAGGGCCTGCGAAGTCCTCCTGTCTTCCACTTGCGCAGGTTGTCTTGCACTCTTCCCTCGCAGGGCTTACGGAAGAGCCCCCATGGTTCCCATGCAGAACGAGGCATCACCGTCACGTCGTCGAACTCAGTATGGGCGTTTTTCGGCCTGTCCCCACCACGTAGGGTTTGAACCAATCGTATGATCTCCCCACGCTTCTCGAAGCCTGCTGCCATCAATGGCCTGAACACTAGATGTGAAAGCAGCGGATTGGAGGCAATCATTATGTGCCCTCCGGGAACCAAAATGCGAAGGGCTCGCCTAGCGAAGTCCTCAAAGAAAGCCGACAAATTGTCTTTATCCTCGTCGGTCAAAGTGGTGAATCTTGGCAGCGGGCTTCGGTTGCAACCATCAAACGCAGGTGGAATGCGCCACACGCCACCATGCCCACGGCGCAGCTTACGCTTTTCCGTTTCATTGTATTCCCGTAAGCCATAGGGGGGATCTGTAACTATGGCCTCAATGGAGTTCGAGGTTCTTTCGTCCATCCATGTGAGACAGTCCCCTAAATACAAGGAGTATTGGGCGTTGTTGACACGTCTCAAGATCGGCCTAGTCCGATTGGGAGTTTCCACAGACATAGCCACATTTGATGCCGAGTTCATGCCCCGTCCATTCCGCCGCACGACTGTAAGTTTTTCGCCTTCTTCTGCTTTCTCTTCCGCTTCTTCTGTGCCGAACTTGTTGGCTTAGGCCGGTAGCGCAGCACTATGTCCACCATGGCTTCGAGCGCCTTGGGGACTTCGTTGGTTGTTTCAGGCATTCGTCAGTGCCTCCAATGTGAGTCGCTTGCCAGCCGAGCGACGGATAAGACTGTCAAGCCGTTGTGTGGTGTGGTTGCGGACATTGCCTTCGTTCAGTCGGAATGAGAATTCGTTGACGTAGCGTGGAAGATGCTTCGGGGTGACGTGATGGTACACGCCGAGAATGCCACGCTTCAACAGGGCATTGAAACTTTCGATGCCGTTGGTGGTCACGTCGCCTCGTGCGAATTCGTGGGCGCTGTGGTTGATGCTCTCGTGCTTGAAGTCCGGTCCCAGCCCGTTGTAGACCACGGCTTCGTCGGTGTGGAGCGTCGAGCCCGCTTCAACATGCGCGCGGATCTCAGCGTGAATCGTCTCGCTGTCTACCGAGGCCACGGGGAAACCAACCGTGCGACCGCTTTCGCCACGTTCACGCAGGGCCAGAACGGCGGTCTTGCCTACTGCACCCCGGCCCGCGTGGAGCTTCATGCTCTCGTGCTTGTTCTTCTCTTTGCCGCCCACGTAGGTTTCGTCTACCTCGACGATCCCTTGGAGCTTCTTCAAATCCTTCCCGCACGCCTCGCGGATGCGATGCAGGACGAACCAGGCGGACTTCTGCGTGATGCCGATTTCCTTGGCAAGCTGCATCGACGAGATGCCCTTGCGGGCCGTGACCAGCAGGTACATCGCGTAGAGCCACTTGTGCAGCGGTACGTGGCTGCGCTCGAAGATGGTGCCGGTCCTGACGGTGAAGTCTTCCTGGCACTGGTTGCAACGGTAGAAGCCATCCTTGCGCGTCGTGATGCGCTCGCCGAGGCCGCAGCAAGGGCACGTGGGACCGTTCGGCCAGAGGCGCTTTTCCATGTAGATTCGAGCGGTTTCCGCGTCAGGAAACATCTGGAAAAGCTGGAAGGTTGAGATGGTAGATTGGCTCACGACGGCCTCACTTTCTACATCAAATCTACCCTAAACTGCCAAGGGAGTCAAGTATATAATTCCCTTTAGTATTCGAGGTACAGGTCCGCGTCCTCGGTATCCATCATCTGAGCGCCACGCCCCCGACCGCGCGTCTTGCTCTGCACAGCCGCCTCACGCCTCGATTCATCGAGCTCGGTAGCAGCCGAGGTGAACGACATCGGCTCACGACCTGTTCCCCGACACTTGGTGCAGATCGCCCTCTCAAGGTGTCCAGGGACGTCAGGGTCGCACCCCGAGCATGACTTAGTGCGAGCAGACTTGGAGAGATCGTCGAGGTTCAGATTTTTGAGTTTTAGCGCGCATCCCATGACCGTCCTCCTGTTGGGAGGTTACGATCAAGAGTGTAGCAACATTCAGGTTCAAGATGAAACTTTTTCTTCTTGGATAGGTTCAGTGGTTGGATTGGTTAACCCAGGTTCACCATTTTTTTGCTCTTCGAAGGATGAGGTGTCAGCCTCTGAGAGGGTATTCAACTCGTCGAGGAGGTTGTCTTGGGATTCCCCGTCTGAGATTGTTCCGCCAAGCTCCAGGTGTTCTTCGAGAGCTGTAGAAGTTGAGATTCTCATGGCATCGATCGTGTCGAACAAGTTTTCAGGAGCCTGACGCTTCAAGGTTTCGAGGCGAGAGATCATCTGGTTTTTGTTCGTGACGCCATCGAAGAACGATAGCAGGTCTTGGGCGTCTTGCAGAAGGTCAAAGAGTGATTGGATCTTCATGTTGTCTCCGGTGAGAGGGTGGTCTGGATGCTCATGGGAGCGATGTCGCAGCCTGGACACAGGTAGAGGTAGCTGATGGTGAGCGTTGTCTTGTGGTGTTTTTCGATCCTAATTACGGACCATCCCGCGGGGATTTCGTGCCCGTCTGGATCTGAAGGCATGGATTTTGTGCAGTTGCTACAGCAAATCACAAGGTCACCATTCGACGGAATCCTCGGGATATTTGGCCAGTATTACGACAGGGATGGTCATGATGACCGGTTCGGGTTTCGGGGGACCTTTACCGACGAGCACGACGCAGACTCGGCAGGGCCAGAGGCTACGATCTTGAGGGTTGGTCTCCGAGTCTTCGATGATGTAGGGGCTGGTCCAGATTGCCCAGCCCCAACCGACAGCGGTCTCGACGAACTTGACGATGCGGCGCTCGCCGCGGTGGGGGGTAGCGTCGGGCCGGGAGCCGACAGGTGTGGGGAGGGCTATTTCAATTCCGCCTACGAGTGCCATGGTTACTCCTGAGTAGCAACAGGTTGAGCGACGGGGGGCTCAGAGGTCTCGATGGTTGTCTTTGGAGCGACAGTGACGCTCGAATCGGCAGCGGCGGCTTGCGTTTTGAGAGCAAGCCCTAGGTGTTGGGTCACCGTGAGCATGTGGGGCCAGATCTTGTCGAGGAGGTTGCTGTCGAGATCTTTGAGCGCTTTGCCGCTGGCGATAGCCTTGCCGAGCGTCTCGAGGTCTTTGGAGTTGAAGAATCCCCACTTGGGGGATTGGAGTGCTGCCCAGATGGCCTTCATCAACCAGGCGGTCTCTTCTCGCGTGAGCTCTTCAGGGTGGGGTAGGTCGGTCATGGTTCTTCCTTCGGGGTGATGGTTGTCGCGAGGTATTTTACACGTTTCGTGTTACAGGTTGTGGCTTTTCAGGACGCTGTCGACGATTGCCTTGAGGTCGACTAGCGTTCGGTTGGATGATCCAAAGAAGGTTGTGGCGAAGCCTAGGCCCGAAGATATTTTGTCGAGGAGAGCTGCTTTGGCAGCAGGCTTGATTTCATGTTTAGACTTGGTGAGAAGGTCGCCGATGACCTGTAAGGCTCCGAACGAGTTGTTTTTCAGGTCGGGGTGCTTGGAGGTGTATTCGCCGACGATGTCTACGAGCTTGTCGAAGGCTGCGACCTTGCCGGACACGAGCAGGTCGGAGGGTGACAATTCATGCTTGTCCATGAGGGCGCGAGCTTGCTTTTCGGCAACCTCGCGCTCGTGGGGATTGGCCGTGGGACTACGGGCGACGGCCAGGAGCTTGTTCACGCGGTCGATGGCTTGTTGCCTGGTCATGGTCACCTCACGACCGAGAGTTTTGGTTTTGGAGCCGGGAGGTTGGAATCTTGCGTGTGGCCGTCTATTGGTTCTGCCAGGAGGAAGAGTCGCATGTCAGGGGTGGGCCAGCAGCAACCGAACTTGGTTGCTGTGTTGAAGATGCTAATCACTGCGAACCAGGGTACGAAGGTGTTGGCCGGGGTCTGGTTGAATGACAGCGTGGCGTAGATGCCGTCGTCGTCGACCTTGAAGTTCGAGATCGGATTCGGCATGGAGAGGCCGTAATCGAGGGCGAGCAGTTGACCGGGGGTGTGAACCTCGGGAGGTATACCGCGACAAGAGGACAGGTCTGCGATGTAGACCAGTACGTTGGTTGGTAGGTAATGTTCGAAGATCTGCTTTTTGAGCTGGTTCGTTGAATCATTCAGGTGGGGACTGGGGTTCATCGTCTGTCACCTCGGTCTTGTTGTCTTTGGCGTTCTCGCGTCTCAGGTCTTGGATCTTGGCGCTCATCATGAGCTCGAATTCTTGGTCTTCGATCAAACTTCCCTGCTGCTGCGACCGCCAGCCGTCGTGGATGACACCGTCGACGCGTTTTCGGCACCCTTGGACGTATTCGACGATTTCGATGGCGACTCGCTTGGCTTCGGGGGAGAGCTTGCTCGAGCGCAGGGCGACCATGAGCCGCTGAGTACGCTCGATACCTCGAATGGTCAAGCTCTTGTCGTTGTCTCGTTTCCTTTCTCGTCGTTTTTCGAGGGCGTGGCCGGCGAGGGTGGCGTAGTCGTCTATCCTGTGTTGACCTTTCCAGAGTCGAAGGTTTTTGACAGCCTCGAGGGGGGTCATCATCGAGAGCTTGACGTAGATGGAGAAGGGGATGTGCTCGTTGTTTTTCCAGGACTGGTAGACTTCAGCCGGCAGGCGATCGAGGCAGCCGAGTAGCTCGTTCACGTAGGCAGGGGCGTGGCTGGTTTTGCGAGCAAACTCCGTGGGCGATACCCCGAATTGATCGCGCATGGTTTTGGCGGCCATGGCGAGCTCGTAGGTAGTGAGCTTCTCGCGGGAGGTGTTCTCCGTGATATTGATCCAGTATTCTTCCGAGCGGGGCGTGTCGGCAGGCAAGACGATCGCAGGAACGTCGTGCCAGCCGAGATTGCGTACGGCCATGGAGCGGCGGAAGCCAGCTCGCACGTGGTAGTAACCGGGAGCCGAGGCTTCGACGACGACGATGGGTACCTTGAGACCTTCGAGATCGATGCTGTCTTGCAGGTTGGTGAGACCTACGGGGTCGACGACCAGGCGAGAGTTGAAGAAGTCCGGGTCGTCTATGATCTTGCTGACGGGGATTAGAGTGCTGTGTCCATAGAGTATTCGGGTGTGGAACTCGGCACGGGGACCGTTTTCATGCTCGAAGTCGCGTATGACTATCTCAGACCGGCGTTTGGCGAGGGTGTATTTGGCTCGGGCGACGAGGCGAGATTGCAAGTTTGGAAACGGCGAATCTCGATCGTCACCGTCGGTAGTTTTTTGGGAGGCCGAGCTCAAGCTTTTTTCTCCAACTCATCTGTGACAATGTGTATCAATCGGCGTTGTCGGGTTTTCTTGAAGTGATGGTGCAGGGCGATCGAGCTCCAAACGAGGTTGCCTGACACAAGCAGTGTACCCGAGGCGAGGCTCCACCATTGGGCGAGGTGTGAGAAGAAAGCGAGGTTCCACAGGCCCCAGATTGCATAGTAGATGGTGAGAGGCCAGAAGATGCCGCGTACTTGCTTATCGCTCCAAAGTTGCTGGACGTTCTTCCAGGCCGCCAGGGCGCCGCCCAGTTGAAAGATGGCGTTGATGAGGTCGAAGGTTTTCATTTGGAAGTGGTGCAGGTGCAGGAGCAGGAGAGATCTCCTTTCAGGGGCATCAACCGGAGTTCGTCAAGCATGGAGCGTTTCTCTTCTTCTAGCTTGTACTCGTCGATATCGAAATACTGAGCGAGCCACTGGGGGATTGAACGAAATTCAGGAACCAGTTGATTGTTCTCAACCCCACATACGCGATCACCTTCTTCGACACAATTTGCGTTATGTCTGTGTGATTTGGCCAGCACAACCGATTGCTCTTCTTGTAGCCACGACAGAAAGTCTCCAATGATTTGGCTGCGATCTTTCACAGATCGCAATTTGTCATGCTCGGGATATGACGCCAAAGCTCTGGCCGACACATCGGGACAGCTGAAGATCGTTCCATCCGCATCGCGCTCCGCGGGGGATGATACCCCATTCACAATCACTGTTCCTTTTTCCATGCCTGTTTGATTTTCTAACACGCTGATTCTTTTGGAAAACTCGCGCTTTTGCTGCTCTTCTGATTTCTTTATCAGCTCTTTCGATCTTCTAATGCGACGTTCGGTGTCATTTTCACTCATTGATCTCTCCTATAGGAAAAGCCACACCCTGGTCCATAACAATTGCCTTGCTGAGAAGATCGCGAAGTTCTCGTAGATCGCTTGTCGTTAACGAGATGTCCGCTACCCGTTCACCGTTCGCGTTCGCTAGTGCCAATTCCCAAACCCACGGCCCATTTGGTACTATTATTCGGTTCACCGAAAGAGACCCTGTAGATTTCACCACAGGCTCTCCAATTGAAATGATTCCATCGTTTAGATCTTCAACTGACATCGTACTCTCCTATCGAATTTGTGGTGATCGCCAACCGGATAAGCATAGTTGTAGTCCTATTGGCTTAGGACCAATGCCGAAAACCGAAACAGACAACCTTTTTTCTATAGATGAGGTGTTGAGGACTATTATTAGCAAAGGAACATTAACCGGTATATAGGGTTCGTGGAACGACATTGTCCAGCTATCAGGCCAAAACACCTCTATTGGCAGTGTGCCTCCTGACACAATTAAAGATCTATCACCAATGAGAATATTTTTTACATGCAAATCTTTTATGTTGTTGTTAGCAACAATCTGTTCAAATTTGAATGGGATGGGCAACACGAGTTTCAATTCGAGGGTGTCGTTCGCTCTCACGGTTGATTCTGGCAGATTATGGACTTGACTGTAGAGCTTGGGGGACACAAAACGACGCATGTGTAAACCCTTGTGTCCTTCGGCTAAGTAACATGATGAAGGCGTGTCGTTTCCTCCGTAGGGACAGCGATGGAAGCTCATGGTGAAAGTCTTTCTGGGAGGGGTAAGGTGGTTGGCATCTTGATTCCGTGATCTGGTAGGCGGTTGAGAGCTTTGTCGATGACCTGCTGCTTGGCCACCACGCGCTTGCAGATGTTGACGTCGAGCGTGCCGTCGAGCACGAGGTGGATGACGTGGACCATCTTTTTCTGTCCCATGCGACAGAGGCGATCTTCTGCCTGGGAGAGCACCGCAGGGTTCCAGTCGATCTCGATGAAGACGACGGTGGAGGCAGCGTAGAGGTTGAGTCCTATGCCTGCTGCCTTGAGGCCTCCTATGAAGATCTTCTTGTCACCGTCTTGAAAGGCTCGTACGACTTTCTCACGGTCTTGTTGCCGGGTGGCACCGTGTAGCGATACGGCTTGGTCGCCATAGTGTTCGGCGAGCTTGGCCAGGACGTCCTGGTGGTGGGCGAAGATCACGAGCTTGTCGAGGCCGGCTGCCAGCATGTCGTCGACGTACTCGATGCAGGCTGGAAGTTTTGCCAAGGCTGTCCGATGCCTGAAGTCAGACATCTCCTGGAAGGCGACGCCGGTGAACTCGTCGAGGGCGCGCACGGCGAGCCGGTATTCGACATGCGTCTTGGCGGCTTCGAGCGCTGCCAACTTGGCCTCGTAGTCACGCTCGTAGAGCTCGCGCCAGCGGCGGAAGTCAGGGTCGCGGGACCAGTCGGCCTGGGCGTCGTTGAGGATGACGAGCTGGCGTCTCTTGGGAGGAAGCTCTTTCAGGACGTCTCCCTTGAGTCTTCGCAGCATGAAGCTCGCGCGCAGGCGCTGCTGGAGCTCGCCGAGGTTGGTGGCGCCCGTGTCGACTGCCACCACACGACCACCACGTTTTTCGTCGTGGAGGGCACAGTAGCGTTTGAGGAAGGCGATCCTGTCGCCGAACTTGGCAGGGCAGATGGCAGCGGCCAGGGGCCAGATCTCTTTTGGGTAGTTCTCGATCGGGGTGCCAGTGAGAGCGAGGAACCTGTGGGCGTGCTGCAAGAGTCCTTCGCGGCCGAGTATCGCTTGCGAGCGTTTCGTGTTCCAGGTCTTGAGGGCTTGGGCTTCGTCGCACACGAGAACATCCCAGACACGTTTGAGTGATTCCGTGAACGGGTTGACACCTATGAGCTTCTCGTAGTTGGTGATGACCACTATGTTGTCCTGCTTGGGCACCTCAAATTTAGGTCCCGTGGGGATGACAACAGTCATTGGTTTGACGAGCCAACGCTCAATTTCCTGTCGCCAATTGAAACGCAGAGTGCTTGGACACACGATGAGCACACTTTTGGGCTTAGGGTCGCTTGACCGCATGTGGTTTACGAAACCCAAAGCCTGAATTGTGTTGTGGGTCAGGATGTAGTCGTCGGTGACGTACAGGTGGTCGGGGGACCTTACAGCTATACACTGACTTTCTTTCATACCAACAAACTCGATTTTGTCTATAAACCTTAAACGTATTGGTTTGGAAATTCCTAGATTGATGTAGTCAATACGGGTTGGTATCAGATGAGTGGGTCTGTTGTCAGTGTTCCTTAACCCCGCATCAATTATCTGTTTGGTTGTGAGTATTTTGGGACGGCAATTTACGAGTGAGTCTGTATGAGTATGTACTTCCCAAAGGTGTTCTTCTCCACACTCAGTTGATGCACCATTTTCCAAGGTGACTCGATATATTTTCTGTTTTCCTTGTGGGTAGACACCTTCTATAGGATAAGATCTCCCGTCAGACCCGATGATGAGTTGCCCCTTTTTTACTTCTCCCATAGTGGTCCATCTATAGGGAGTGAGTATTTTGGCGTCCAGGGGCTGATCTTTTCCCAGCCCCATATCGTCACCGAGAAGTGTATCTTTGTGATCTCGTATGAAGGCAATTCCTGCTAACTGGTATGGCGCGTACTTGAGACCAGGGGGTGACGGAACGACGATGTTGGAGGTGACAGCTCGTGATTTGGCAAGCTTGTCGACGTGGGTCTTGATGGCCGCGAGAGCTAGCTGGTTGCAGTAGGCGCGCAGTCGGGTTGCAGACTCGACACGATTCGACCACCAACGGTTTCCGATCTTGGCGTAGCAGGCCTTGCAGCGTTTGTCCGGAGTGCAGAGAGATGGTTCGTGGGGTTCGAAGCCGGCTTTGGTGAGGACAGGGCGATCTTCGGGCTTGTCGACCACGAAGATACCTTTCCAGAATGTCACTATCATTCATCACCACGAAGCTGATAGCCTGAAAACATGTTACTTGATGCCAACCTTTCTCTTCACACACCTGACAGAATCATCTAGAGACGTTCGGGAACAACTGAAAGTCTCTTTGGTCTTGTTGTTGACAATCAACGATTTGTACTTGGTTGAACCTTGTTTTCCAACAGTGTTCTTTACATAGGTCCTGAGTATGGGTCGCGTTGGTTGTCTCGTTTTCATGGCTCGCCTCGGGGTGTGGAGGAGCAGTCTATCACCATGATTTTGGCAGGTCGATAGCCACATTCGTGCTTTTTTCAGCTCATTATCATTATATGGGACTATCAGCGAGCACTATGTATGACCACAACGAAAACTTTTTTGAAATACTATATTGACGAGCTTCATTGACGGCGCTACGGTGCTTTTGCAATCGAGTCGGAGTTGGTCATGGTGACCTCTAGTCCGGCAACCACCCCAGAGGATAGTGAAGGAGATACCTATGGCACGAGGAAAGAGCGCACAAGCAGAGGCACAGGTCGTACGGGCACCGGCAGACTTCCGCGATCTTGGTTCGGTCACGGCCGAATGCTGGTTCAACCTGGAGCCGGGCAACGTCATGCAGGGCACGCTGCTCGGCATGTACGAGATGAAGGACGAGCGGGCGACGAAGCCTGGAGCCATGAAGAACTTTTTTCAGGTTCAGGTGACAGAGACCGGGGCGCGTGGTCGATACGGCAAGGGTGAGGATGCCGAGATCTCTGAGATCCCTGTCGGCGCCATCGTCAACCTCAACTACGGGGTGAAGACCAAGGTTCTGGAGACTCTTCTGCCGAGCATCCAGAACAACGCCAAGCATGCCGTTTGGATCCATTGTGGCGACAAGATCAAGGTCGGCAAGGGACAGACCATGTGGGTCATCACCTGCAAGTCGAAGATGCTGCGGGCTCCGACCGCGGCCCCAGAGCCGGACTTCTCCGACGTCGAGCCCGAGACCACGAGCGCCGGCGCCGAAGCAGATCAGGACTAGGCCATGCCACGTCCGGTGGCAATACGGGTCAGTTACCGTAACGACGCCGCTTTTCTGCTTCGATTCGAAGAGGCCGTGAGCAAAGATCTGGTTCAGACGGAGGAGTGGCGGCGTAAGGTGTGTGAGAAGACCCGCGAGCTTGCGCAGCTGATCTTGACGGCCAAGGACAGCAAGCAAGTCGAGAGGAAGAAGTAGCGGGGAGGCCTACTCTACCGACCTTGGGGGAGGTAGAGTAGGTTCTTGTTTGTAGATGCCGTGCGGACGCTTAGATTCCGCGAGGAGGATTCGTCATGTCAGAGAACATGCTTGAGAGTGTTCAGCAACCTGCCGAAGACGAGACAGTTTTCATCGGGGAGCCGACGATCTGGATTTCTTTCTGCAACGAGCTCGGCATCTATCATTGCCATCGCGAGGCTGAAGGTGAAGAGTCGTCCGACGAGAAGTTCACGCGCGACGAGCTGCTCGACATCGTCGAGGCCCTCATGAAGTCGGGTCAGTTGGCAACAGCCCAGCAACTGGCGGGGATGTGTGCGTGGGCTCGGTTGTTTGCTCACAAGATAGTGGTTTTCTACACGTCGGGAAGATTCAGGATTTTTAACCCGGCACCACCACCCCCCGAAGAGCAAGAAGACACTACCGAGATGAAAAAGTTTTTGGATGAATGGAACGAGAAGCATCCTACGAGCGATTCGGTTCCGACTGTAGTGTCCTACAAGAAGTCGCCTGACGGTAGGTAGGAGACGGTATGTTAGGCAGGTCGCGCGGCATACGGTCAGTAGGCCAAAGACCTCTGTCTTTAGGAGGCAGCCTGGTCACACCAGGTATTCCCCTGCGAAGAGAGCCCGAGACCGAACAGCACCAGGTCGCGCCCAGGCGACTTCCAACATCTCCGATCTACGAGCGAGATCTCAATGCCGGGCAGTTCGAGCGTCAGGGTCCGAAGCTGTTACGCGACCGTCTTTACGACCGTATGGTCGACTGGGAGTTTCACGAGGTAGAAGAGATTGATGAATGGTTGCCGGGCAACCAGTGGGTGCAGGCAATGGTCGATCTCATCAAATGGGGGTTTGCCTTTGATAAGAGAGAAAGGTCGTTCAGGTTGCGCAAGCGTCGGCTGGGAGAACGTCGCCAGTATATTGTACCCTTGCTCTCCGGGGTCACGTTGCCACGTTACTATCTGGGTGATGGTGAGAAGACGGGTGAGGCATTCGAATCTGTTGTAGACGGTCCCTTCGACGATTTGTCGCTGGCTAGCGAGGTTCCTGACGATGAGAAGATGGTACTCGACAGGGATGGCAAGCTCGTGTTGTCGGCTCTTGATATGGTGACGGAGACAGTGGGGATTTTGGCTCGTAAGGGAGCTGGAAAGACATATCTCGCAAACGTGATTGCCGAAGAGTTTTTGGCGAGCGCGTTTGCGATTCCCTTTGTGGTCGTAGATCCGACTGGCGTCTGGCGAGGTTTGGGTGCCGACAGCGAAGGACAACCCAACGACAACCGGTTGGTAGTTTTTGGAGGAGCAAGCGGTCACTACCCACTCGCGCTCGATCAAGGACGGCAGTTAGCCACGTTGGTCGTCGGGATGAGGCCTTTACCGGTTGTGCTAGATTTGTCGGGCCTGGCGCCTGAAGACCAGCACGGGTTCGTGGCCGACTTCGTCGGAGAGCTCTATTTGCTCAACAAGGAGCCTCTGCACTTGTTCATCGACGAGGCAGACACTTTCGCGCCGCAGAGGCTGGACAAGTCGTCGAGGCACCAGAAGAGGTCGCTCAGCGTTGTCGACAACCTCGTGCGGCGGGGGAGGACGCGTGGATTAGGGAACACTATCATCACGCAGCGGGCGGCTGTCATCAACAAGAACGTTTTGTCTCAGGTGGGGGCCATGTTCTTCTTGCAGATGGGGGCGCCGCAAGACTTGGATGCTGTGGACAGGTGGATGGCCGAGCAGGTGAAGGCTGAAGCTCGGCGCGAATGTCGCAAAAACCTTCCCATCTTGGGCCAGGGGCAGGCTTACTACATGCATGGGGGCGACAGGTACACGTTCAGTCGGTTCGCGGTGAGGACGAAGAGGACGTTCGACTCGTCGGCGACGCCTAGGATGGGTTCTGTAGCTAAGACCATGAGCTTGGCACCGCTCGCTGACGAGGATGCCAAGAAGATCTCCGGTTTCCTGGATACGGTCGTGGAGTCTCCAGCTTTTGAACCGGCTCTGCGGACTGAGGGCGAGTCTTCAGACGTTGATACTGAAGACTCTTCGGTATTGGGAAGGGACGAGGATGATGGTGACGTTGACGATTGAGGCTGTTGAGCATGTCTTTCAAGTATGCTTACTACCATGCTTATCCGGTTCACACACTCCACCATGTCGATAGGAGATTAAAGATGTTTCGATATGCCGAAGTTCCTGAAATCGGAAAATACTATCAAACACATGAAGGTGTGATTGTGCAAGTAGAAGACGTAAGACCAAATGGCTATTGGCTAAGCCGGTTTGCGGTTAATCCCCTAGAGGATAGTGTTGATCATCGACAATGGAATCCTTGGTGGTCTAAGGGATTTTTCAAGGAAATAGATCCGGTTCCAAACCAGGGAACTCTTTGTCCTTGTGATGGGTGCAAGACCAAGAAAATAGCAGCTTTGGTTCCACTTGGGGTGTGAACCGGATAGGCATGCTTACTACAACGAGCATGATCTTTATGCAGCAGCCTGGTTGCGCAACTTGATCGAGGCCAAGCTCATTGCTTCTGGTTGTGTAGATGAGAGGGATATTCAAGATGTCCAGGTCGACGACTTGCAAGGGTTCTGGCAGCATCACTTCTTCGCGGGGATCGGAGGATGGTCGTATGCTCTCCGGCTTGTTGGGCGGCCAGACGACCGGCCTGTTGTCACGGGCTCGTGTCCCTGCCAACCGTTCAGTGTTGCGGGGGCGAAAGCAGGAATCAGAGATCCAAGACACCTGTGGCCAGAATTCTTCAGGCTCATCAAGCAGCAGAGACCTGAGTATATCTTTGGCGAACAAGTTGCGAGCCCCGAGGGTCTTGCCTGGTTCGATGATGTATCGGCTGACCTGGAAGGTGAGGGCTACGCCGTCGGGGCGGCAGATCTATGCGCTGCGAGCGTCGGCGCTCCACACATCAGACAGAGATTGTATTGGGTGGCCAACGCCAGCTGTGACCAACGCAAGTCGTGGAGGTCAGGCGAAGAGGACATTGGGAAGACGTCGAAACCTTCAAGATTTTGTGATGTTGGCGAGCTGGATAACACCCGCAAGCCGGGAAGCAGGAGGAACGGCCGAGCAGTTTCTGGAGAGAAAGCGCAAGGCAGTTTCCAAAGGAGCGGTGTTAGGGGTGTCGCTGACCAGTCTGTCGTTGCAAGCGCAGTTAGCTGCTTGGCCGACTCCAATGGAGGGCAGCCCGGCGACGGCAACCTACAACGAGGCGGGCGACACTTGCAACTCGCGCAAGACTCGCTTGCTGGTTTTTGGGCAGGTGCCGACTGGATTGACTGCTCCGACGGAAAAGCGCGGCCAGTTGAACCCGGAACATTCCCGTTGGCTCATGGGGTTTCCTCGCGAATGGGGAAATTGCGCGCCTACGGCAACGCGATCGTGCCGCAGGTTGCTGAAGCGTTCATAAGAGCAGCCATGAGTGTGCAGCCGTGACCAGGCAGAAGAGGGACAAGCTGGGGCGATTTAGGTTGGTGAAGAAGCTACTACCCCGCAGGCCTTCCACCAAGAAATCTGTCGTCCGCAAGCCACCGACAAAGAAGCCACTGCCCCACCTGTCACCTACCAAGAAACCCGTCGTCTTCAAACCACCAGCTAAAAAGCCTCTTCCCCGCCGCCCACCAGCCAAGAAACCCGTCGTCCTCAAACCACCGGCGAAAAAGCCTCTTTTCCGCCGGCCTCTTGCCAAGAAACCTGTCACCCTCAAGCCGCCGGCGAAGAAGCCGCCACCTGTCAAACGTAAGACCGCTTCCAAGAAGCCGCGGCTTCGCAAGCCAGCTTTCAAGAAGCCACTACCTAGCAAGCGCAAGCCAGCTCCCAAGAAGCCGCTACCTAGCAAGCGCAAGCCAGCTCTCAAGAAGCTGCTACCTAGCAAGCGCAAGCCAGCTTTCAAGAAGCCGCTACCTAGCAAGCGCAAGCCAGCTCCCAAGAAGCGGCTACCTAGCAGACGCAAGCCAACTCTCAAGAAGCCGCTACCTAGCAAGCGCAAGCCCACCCTCAAGAAGCCGCTACCTAGCAAGCGCAAGCCCACCCTCAAAAAGCCGCTACCTAGCAAGCGCAAGCCAGCTGCCAAGAAGCCTGCCTCCAAAAGGAAGATCAGGAGGCAGTATCCAACATTCATCGAGCAGGCGAATGCGGCAGAGCTTTTGGCCTTGCAGAAGCTTGCCAAGATGCAGGACACGATCGCCATCATCGAGCCTGAAATCGACGCAGGACTCAAGTCGATGATCAATGCGGATGGCACGATGGATGTCGAGCTTCGTTTGCGGAATCTTCCTGAATTGTGGAGAACCTACGACGGCCAGCCATCGCTCGGGAGTGCGTTGTCTGAAGCCGTTCGGGTGATGGGGGCTTTTCCGAGGCAGCCTGCGATGGGAGGAGCCTTTTGGGTTTCTTTCGGGGTCAGGTTCGGCCCCAAGAACGAGGCCGAGGTCGAGATGATGGCGAAGTTCTACAAGCGGTTTAGAGGACTCTTTCAGGTGGGTGCCTACCACACGACCGCGTCGGCACTGCCTGCCATCTTGAATAATGCAGCTTCAATCCGAAGCCTTGTCGAGAATATCTGGGAGAAGCGCGACCTGCCGCCAGCGCAGGTACTCGTACGCATCGTGTGGACTCCAGACGGACAAAGGCCTGGACGATTCCAAGGAGAAGGAGGGAGTGCAAAATGAAGCGAACCATAGATCTGGGCACGTTCGTCGAGACGGGCGACCTGTTCACGGCAGACCTCGACATCGTCCTGCGCTCCAACGCGCTCGTGCAGGCGAACAGCGGGGGCGGCAAGAGCTGGCTGCTACGCCGGATGATAGAGCAGGCCTTCGGCAAGGTGCCTCAGATCGTCATAGACCCCGAGGGGGAGTTCTCGACCCTGCGTGCGAAGTTCGACTTCGTGTTGGTAGGCAAGGGGGGCGATACTCCTGCCGACTTGCGGTCAGCCGAGCTCCTGGCTCACCGGCTGCTGGAGCTCGGCGCCAGCGCCGTCGTCGACCTCTACGAGATGTCGAAGACCCAGAGGCCTTTTTGGGTAGCCGCCTTCGTGCAGGCTCTCGTCGATGCACCGAAGAAACTCTGGCGAGACTTGCTGGTCTACGTCGACGAGGCTCACGAGATGGCGCCCGAGCTCGGGCACGGGGCGCGCGAGAGCGCCGGCGAGAAGACTTGTCGCCATGCTCTCATCGACCTGGCTGCAAAGGGCAGGAAGCGTGGCTACGGGGTCGTGGCGGCGACGCAGAGGCTCGGGAAGCTGTCGAAAGACTTCGCTGCCGAGCTCAAGAACGTCCTCGTGGGCCAGACCTTCATCGACGTCGACCGCGAGCGGGCGTCAGGGAGCCTGGGCATAGCGAAGGTCGACAAGGCTACCTTCTTCAGGGACGTCAAGACGCTTACTCCAGGACGCTTCTACGCTCTCGGCAGGGCCTTCGTCCTCGAGCCCACGCTCGTCATGGTGGGTGGGGTCGTGACCGAGCACCCCGAGGCAGGCAGGAGGCAGTCGGCACCACCGCCGCCTACCGACAAGATCAGGCACCTCTTACCGCAGTTGGGAGACTTGCCTAAGGAGGCCGAGGTCAAGCTGGCTACCGAGAAAGATTTGCGAGCTGAAGTCTCTCGCCTCAAGGCTTCTTTGTCTAAGCTGGAGTCACAGTCAAAGCGACCTGCCACCGTTGAAGTGGAGAGGTTGCCTCGCGAGGTTCTCGCCAAGGTGACTGAGGCTATCAAGAAAGTCGAAGGCGTCGCGAACTGGGCGATGCGGTTGCGGGAACATCTGAAGTGGAATTTGGAATCGCATGTGGCGTATCTTGAGGCCACTTTGAAAGAGTGTCGCGACGTCTCGTCCCGAGGTAAGATGGTCACGCGACAGGCCGGACTGCCAGGTGAGGAGATACGAGCGACGTCGTCGCTCAAATCTAGCCTGAGAGTTTCAACGAGTGAAGAAAGGGGGGAGGGAGGCGCAAAGCCGGATACCTCGAACCAGGAAACCCGTCACCTTCCCAAAGGCGCCAGAGACATCGTGAGGGTGCTCAGCATCCGGTACCCGACGTTACTCACGAGGACTCAACTGGCAACGCTGGCGGGATTGTCACCTAATTCTGGAACTTTCTCCACGTACATATCATTGTTGAACACTGAAGGGTACTTGGACAATCACGATGGCAAGTATGGACTCTCCGTCGCCGGAACGAGTTGGGTTGAGGCAAATTTTGCTGACTGTCGTTCTTTGGACGAGACACCAAAAGACTTGTTGCGACTTTGGTCGAGCAAGATGCCTGGTGCGGCGAAAAACTTGCTTGCTATATTCGCCAGGGAGCATGGACCATTAGATAGGTCTACAGTTGCAGGACTTGTAGGCATGTCGCCGTCGTCGGGGACGTTCTCGACGTACCTGTCCAAGTTGACCTCGAACGGTCTCGTGACCAAGACGAGCGAGGGTTACGTGGTCTGCGAAGAACTGGCATTGTGACTTGTCGGTCTTCGGCCCCATCAACACCGAGCGGAGCTTGCGCAGGTTCGGCGCCCTCGACCTCGAGTGGGTTCCGGGCGAGGTCCTACCCATGCCCGAGCGGACGACGCTTGAGATTGATGGGATCGGCGACCCGCTTATAGTCAACCTACCACCTGCCAAGACACGCACGCGACCCCTTGAGCTTAGGTTAGCCGGTTACTACGACCAGCAGCCTGAAGATGACGAGAGGACTTCACGGTCGCCTGACCGCGAGAGTGATGGTCCCGTGATGGTGGAGCGGTACGAGGCCTTCAAGACGGTAGCCGAGCTCATCGACTTCATGCTCGTGCGCGAGCACCGGGGGATGTGGTTCTACGCGCACGCCGGCGGACTCTTCGACATGGAGTTCGTGCTCGACGAGCTGCTCAATCAGATCAAAGCGCAGTTGGCAGTCGACCAAACCAACGAGTCGCTAGCTAAACATGTGCGCAGTCAGGTCGTGTGGGATGCCGACAACCGCAAGCGCGAAGAGACGGTGGTGGTCAAAGACAAGACCGACAAGCAGGGGCAGACGTGGACCATCAAGGCGTCTTTCTCAGGCTCGTCGGCCATCCTCATCCACGTCAGCCGAGGCAAGGACACCTGGCACTTTGTTGACAGCTACTGGCTCTTTCGCGACAAACTTTCGAAAATAGGAGAGAGCATCGGCATCAAGAAGAAGGACGAGGAGAAGCGTCGAACGCCCGAGGAGACGAGGCTGTATTTCGCGAACACTCCTCTCTCTGAGCTGATCCCTTACAACAAGGTCGACTGTGAGATCTTATGGAAGGCAGTGGCCAAGTTCGAGGAAGAGCTCGTGGCGTTGGGGGGTCAGCTTCAGCAGACGATCGCCTCGACTGCCATGAACCTTTTCCGTCGTTCTTACATGAAGGAGACCATTCACACGTCTGAATGTGTCAACCAGATAGCCATGAAGAGCTATTTTGCTTCGAGGGTTGAAGTCTTCGAGCGCAACGTGGAGGACTCACAGGTTTTCGACATCAACTCGTCGTTTCCGTTCTCGATGACGTTTCCACTGCCCGCGAACCTTGTCGCCATGGGGACGTCGCTGCCCGACGACGATAGCGACGAGTGTTTGTACATCGCCGACGTGACGGTGGAAGTCCCCGACATGGACGTGCCTCCGTTGCCGTTTCGTACGACCGAGGATAGTCGCGTGTTTTTTCCGACGGGCAAGTGGCGATCGTGGTTCACGTCGACAGACATCCGGCTTGCTTTGCGAGAGGGATGTAAACTGCATGCGGTTCACGAGGTCTACCAGTTTGAGCCCTTCTACGACTTCGCGAGGTACGCGAAGGAGATCTACGCTCTGCGGGCTGCCGCTACGTCGCCGTTCCGGAAGCTCTTGCTCAAGTACCTGCTCAACAGTCTCTACGGCAAGGCGGCCGAGTCGCTACTCAAGCAGGAGATGCTCATCAACCCGGGGGCCGAAGAGCTCGATCGGTCGAAGATGCAGATGCTTCAGCCGGGGATCTGGCTTCAAGAGAAAGAGGTGCCCATCGCCCACCGTCATGTGGTCGTTTCGTCGGTCATCACGGCCCTGTCGAGGAGGCTGCTTTACGACTACATCAAGATGTGTGCCAAGCAAAGGAAGCCCGCTTACTACAGCGATACAGATTCGATCTGTACGAAGGCCGACTTGCCGACCGATCCGAAGAAGCTTGGGGCTTTGAAGCTGGAGAAGAAGCTGGATTGGGCAGAATTCGTGGCTCCCAAGATCTATCGGGGAGAGGGCGAAGAGCTCAAGGGTGATGGCACCTGGAAGAACGTGAAGCTGGCCAAGGCGAAGGGGTTCTCGCTGGGGAAGTTCGATGATCCTCTGGAGGCATTGGGCAAGATCATCGACGGGGAGCAGGTGGGAGTGCAGACGATGGTGCGCATGCGCGAGCTTTACCATTCGACGAGCGCTCTCAAGATCGAGAGCTCACCTTACGAGAAGCTGACTATCAAGGCTTTGACGCAGAGGATGTTGTCCAAGCGGTTTCAGTACCCGGATGGGTCGACGAGGCCGTGGGCGGTTGGCGAGATATTGTCAGGTGACCATGTGGCGCACGGGTTTGATTTTACTGATGACTTTCTGAAATCTCTTGACACGACGACGCGCGCGATGCTTGCAGCCGCCGTGTGAGTCGTGGTAGCTTTTCTGGCGTGTCTCACCACCCGACGAGCACGACAACTAGTACGCCGCCGAGCACAACCAAGAGCCATGGTATCGACGAGCTTCGTCGAAACTATGAGCGCACGGTGATCATGATCGCCTTGCAGAAAAACAACTGGAACCGAAGGCTCGCGGCCGAGATGCTTAGGATTACGCGGAGAGGTCTCACCTACAAGATGAAGGCCTTGCACATCGACATAACGGCGATCCCTCATGCGACGATCGGGCGACCACGAGACGTTGAAGTTTCGGACAGCGAAGCGGCGACAGGTTGAAAGGGGCGCTCGAAAATGTATTCTTGTATTCTGGTCTTATCTGTTCTATTGTCATTTGTCGCTGGGGTTAGGTGGGGAAGACTTTTGGGACATTATGCTGGGTACCACGAGGCGGTAATTGACCTACAAAGGTTGGACATCGACAACTGACGGGCATACATCATGAGCACTCGCACCGTTTCTCCAAGGCAAGTAGGTTTCGATCTGAGATACGATGATTTTGCGGCACTTTTGGAGAAGGAGTTCGCCCTGATCTTGGCTCCGGTATTGGATGCCAAGCACGAGGGCAATCTGCGGGGCATCGCCACGCGCCTGGCGTTGTTGGCAGGCAAGAGAGCTCGGGAGGCTGGCAAGTTGCGAGAACGTGCTCTCATGCTTTGCGAAGCGTGCGGACGGAGTGTTGAGCAACCTGACACACCAGGTTAGACTTTTGAAGTAAAAAGATGTTGACAGGTTGCTTTGTGGGGGCGATGATTTCTAAAGATGATAGGTGGTTTCCAAAGCAAGGAGGTAGAGAGATGTCCAAGAGAGATAAGATTGCCCGGTTCACGTGTCCAGGTTGCCAGCAGGTTACGATGGCATCCTTGGGAGTTCTTCACGCGACTTGTTCAAGATGTGGCAAGGTCATCGTTGAGACGGCTGCCGCTCTCGACTGCTTGAGGACACTTCTTCGGGAGAAGGAGGCTTGGCGTCTAGGTCATGCGCCTCTGTCATCTACGGGGGACATGAGACCGCTTTTGGTTGGTTTGGCTTTGTCCACCGAGGAAAACCTCGGGGTGGCGGGGTTCTAGCCATGGCAAAGAAGATTGAGTTGTCAAGGTTTCTTGACGTCTTCTACATTCCCGAAGACGACGACGACTGTCCTGTCGAACGGGGGGAAACATTTTGCTCTTCGCGATGTGGGTGTGAGTGTACACGGAAGGAATTCGACAGGGCGGTTAAAGGGGCCAGGTCGATCGTCAAGCGATTGAACAAGGTAGGAGTGGGGTGGAAGGGTCGAGTTTGGGAAAATTGTGGTTGGCAGTTTGGTGCCGATTCAGGTTCCGTCCGCGTGTGGGGCGACTCGACACTGTCGACGTTCAACTGCATGATCTCCGACCATGTTGACGGTGGTGGAGGGTCGATGTTGTGGACAAGTGGCATTAGTGCCACGACGCCTGAAGAGGCTGTTAGGCATGCGTATAGCGCGATGGAAGATCGTCTGAAGAGCTTTTTTGGAGCCGTTCGGCAGGCTGCTCTGGCTATAGACGACCAAGATCACGTGGTCCGGATGGCAACACGCATCCTGGGTGGCTAGCCATGCTCTTCCGAGTTGTCGACATCGAGACCGTGCCTGACTTTTCGGTCTGGACCCAGGGAAAAGACAAGTGGATTCAAGTTCCCGAACGCGTGTTGCATCTGGAGGATATGACGAACGCCTGGGAAGTCACTTGGGTGAAAGACGAACCGTTTCCCCCTCCCCAGGCTCACCGGGTCGTCGCCATCGCCTGGTGCGACGTGGAGCTTAAGATCGGCAACAGTCGGACCTACGAGCTCGTCGGCTGTCATTCGAAGGCCGCGTGGTCGACTGATCAGGTCGTTGACGAGTCCCTGTTGGTGGGAGCCTTTGGATTAGTGCAAGAAAAGTACCCTGCTACGGTTGTGACCTGGAACGGGCGGACCTTCGACCTGCCTGTGTTGGCGATGCGGGCGCTCAAGCTTGGCATCCCGTGGGGTTGGTACTACAAGGACAAGTTCGGCGCCCGCTACCGCTATGGTGAGGAAGGGCACTGCGATCTGATGGACTTCCTGTCGGACTATGGCTCTGCAAGGCAGATGAAGCTCGGGGACGCAGCCAGGCTCATAGGGCTACCGGGCAAGACCGACATGGACGGGAGCAAGGTGGCTGACGTCGTCGCCGAGGGTCCGAGCACAACTAACGAGGTTAAGATCGCCCGGTACTGTTTGCAGGACGCGATCCAGACGGCGGTCTTGTTCGTGAGGTCGAGGTACCACTTGGGAAAGATCGGGTCTGCGGAGTACGCGGCTTCGCTGAAAACTTTCATCGCGTCTGAAGCTGTGTCGAACGCGATTGTTATCGATTGGGATAGACTGGCAATAGGGAGGTAGTCAATGCCTAGACACCAAGCCAATTTGGGAGTGCTTGTCACCGAGGAAGATCTTAGTTCTGAAGATGTCATGATTTTGGAAATTCACGGTAACGGATATAGTGTGGGAGCCAGGCTCTCGCGGTACGATCGTGAATGGCTAGCCGAACAGTTGGCTATCTGGAATACCACAACCAAGTTGCCAGAATCTGGACGTTGAGGAGACAGTCAAATGTTCTTGATACTGTTGTTCACGTGTATATCGCTAGTTGCCTGGGGGATGGAGCCGAAGTCCTTCATGGCCGACTGGGTTTCGGGCATGTCCGCGTTCGCCGGGATAGTGCTTCTGACGGTCTGGCATGCTCAGAGGTTCGGTTTTTCAAAGCGAGGGTTGCGATGAGCGATGACGAGCCGGTAACATTGGTAGAGCCCGTCTGCCAGGATGCTTTCCTGGAGCGAGTTTTGACGGTAGCCGCGGCCGAGAATGGTGTGCTCGAAGATCCGAAAACGCAGAACCAGGGGCCACGGGTCGACGAGTACATCCGTGCTGTCGGTCTCGATCCGGCAGGCAACCCTCCGCATGGGTATCCTTGGCGCATGTGCTTCGTCTACTGGTGCTTCGAGCAGGCGGCAGTGGCTCTCGGACAGGCGAATCCGTGTGTTCGAACTGCTGGGGTTGTTCGTCACTGGATGGTCACCAAGGGCAAGAAGGTGTTGGCCTCTGACGTAGCCTCCGACCACTCGCGGGTGACAGCCGGGATGGTCTTCTGCAAGTCAGCGTACGAGTCTCATACAGGTATCGTCTGCCAGGTGACTGACGCTGGCATCATCACGATCGAGGGCAACACGAACGAGGCAGGGAGCCGCGAAGGAAATGCTGTCGTAGCGGGCAAGCTCCGGCCGTGGGGGTACGTGCAGTTGGGGTTCATTGATTATGCGGGGATGTCCGTACCGACGACGGCGCCGGTGAGCTAGGGGATATTGTCAAGGAGGCAATTCATGTCGCAGAAAATTGGTAGTACACTGGTGATAACCACTGAAGAGCCAGGCTTGTGTGAGGATTGTGGCGAAACAGCAGAGCTTCGTCCGTACGGACCCGGGCGAACAAACGTGTGTATCGATTGCGCTATGAAGACTCCGGAAATACTGGAGGCTTTGATGACTGAAAAACTCTCTTCCGACCTTCGCGGATGCACTAGTGTAGTTGGTCCGGAAGGCCAATTGGCCCGGATTGGTCATGTGTTGGAAGATTGTTGTAAGAACCATCCAGGTTTGTCCAACTAGACAGTTGACTTCCGGACATTTCATCCTGTAGGTTTGTTTCTGTTAGTCGGTTAAGACCACCCTCAGTAGAAAGGTTCGATGAACATGGGAAAGAAGAAGACGTCAAGTAGGTCTCATCGGAGTGTTGAAAAGAAGGATACGCGAGAAAAGGAAGCAGACACCGAGGCGAAAGGTTTCGGCAAGACGCAAGATCTGCGTAAGGTAGCGCCGGTGGCTCGCATGCGGGGGCTCCAGGCGATCTGTCGGGAGAAGCTCGCCAAAGATCTCCTCAAGCTCAAGACTTGGCAGACCAACACGTCGGAAGCGTCTGTTGGGGACGCGATACTGACCCTTGGCGGGATCGTGAATGAGATGGAAACCCTCGACTCGCAGCTACAAGAGCTCGAAGAGTCGGGATTTTCACCAGCCCGAAAATCCTTCACGGCAAAGACGAAAGAGGGCGATCGTGTGTCGGTGCTCGAGGACAAGCGTTCCGACTATGCCGAGATCATGGAGCCCTCGAAGATGGTCGATCTGGTCGTGGTGAAGAAGCGGCCTGGTCGAGGAGGGGGCCTGGTTGTGGAGGCTTCCGATCGGACCCGCATGCAGGTTGCAGTGTCACACGTCGCTCTCCTGACGAAGGCTGCCTGAAGCAGGATACGGTTGTGTCTCGGCGACCGAACATAAGCAACGCTCGTACGGCGCGAGACTTCAGGGCCGCGGTGGTGGGTCGCTGGCGTAAGATCTGGGGACCGAGCAGGCAAGACCCACCACCGGCATCTCTGGGCCAAGATGATGAGCCTCGGGTGGTCTATCAAACACCATCGCGAGATCCATTGAGGTTCCTGGGAGGACGATCGTCTACTGGTCCGACTAGACGCGTTGTGCCTCCCGATGAGGATTAGTTTTCACATTGTTGAAAGGACAGAATCATGGAAATATTCGCATTGCAGGGTGATCAGATAATTCGCAAGTGTGCGCCAGTTGCCGGAAAGCTCGAATCAGTCACCAATTTGGTGATCGCTGGCAACCATACGAGTCCTCATACAATTCGAGGCAAGGTGCAAACCCGAGTGGAAGGCGACGTCCGTTTTGTAGTCGTGCCACGAGCGACGACAAGCGACCACGCTGACCGGCACAATCAGACGAAATTGCCCAAGGGCAGCTATTCGATCAGTCCTCAGCGTGAGCGCGGAGGAACCGGTGACAGGGCCGTCGAGGACTAGCCAATGGCGACAAAGGCGATTGTAAAGAAGTCGACTTTGTACCACATGACTCCGGCGCACGCGAAGCGTCTGAAAATGTGGTCGGCTGAGGTGCTGGTCAATGCACGTCGAACCGACCCGATGACTGACGATGACCGCTCGAAGGCGGAAAGTGCGATCCGAAGTCTCTACGACAGCATCGGTCTCGATGGAAAAAAGCTGCGCGTAGTGTTCTGTGCCTCTCCTGATGTTGCCCGGATCGCTGGAAGTCTAGCATTTTCTGCGCGCTGGATACGCGAGCACGAAGAAATCCAGCAGAAGATGTTTGGCCGTCTTCTTTCGGCCTCCGAACTGCGCGCGGCGATCCGGCGGGCCGCTTCGGTGCTCGTGGTCGGAACAAGATCGCGTATGGGAGACCTTGTTCCGAAGGTGATCCCAATCTTCCGGAATGCGGCTGCGGCTGCCGCTGCCGTTGCCGTTGCCGCTGCCGATGCCGCTGACGCTGCCGATGCCGCTGCCGATGCCGCTGACGCTGCCGCTGCCGATGCCGCTGCCGATGCCGCTGCCGCTGCCGTTGCCGTTGCCGCTGCCGATGCCGCTGACGCTGCCGATGCCGCTGACG
>Ga0181529_10001835_pt1 | contig 26560 bp, 24 predicted proteins | sample PEATcosm2014_Bin_36_FD_119763 | JGI IMG/M metagenome (GOLD analysis project Ga0181529, IMG submission 119763) | Peatland microbial communities from MTU Mesocosm Facility, Houghton, MI, USA - PEATcosm2014_Bin10_30_metaG | ecosystem: Environmental > Terrestrial > Soil > Wetlands > Peat | place... | reverse complement strand
GGAACCGGCAGGAGGAGACCGAGTACCACGCGGTCATCTGCTTCGGCCGGCTCGCAGAGGTCTGCGCGCTGTACTGCACCCGGGGACGGCGCGTCTACGTCGAGGGCAAGCTGCGCACCCGCGACTTCACCGGGAGCGACGGGCTCCGCCGCTTCAGCACTGAGGTGGTGGCCGAATCGGTCAAGCTCCTCACGGCCCGCCGGCCCAGCGAGGACCTGGCGACCGAGGAGCCGGAGGAGGAGTCCTCCCGGGTGGAGCTGCCCGTGGCGAGCTGACCGACCGCCCCTGAAGCGGAGCGGCACGACGGCCGGCACCGGTGGTCAACCGGTGCCGGCCGTGCAGCTCTCATCCCACCTGCCCGAGCGCGTCGGCGATCGGGCGGACCGCCGTGCCGATGCGGTAGACCTTCACTGTGCGCGCGGTCACCATCGCCGACGGGAGGATCGTGGTCGAGGACCGCCCGGATCCGGTGCCCGGCCCGGGCCAGCTCCTGGTGAGCGTGTCGGCCGCCGGGTTGAACGGCGCCGACATGATGCAGTTGCGCGGGCTGTACCCGGCGCCGCCCGGCGTGCCCGCAGACATCCCCGGGATGGAGCTCGCGGGAGAGGTGGTGGCCCTCGGGGAGGGGTCGAGTCGCTACCGACCGGGAGACCGCGTGATGTCCCTGGTAGGAGGCGGCGCCCAGGCGGAGCTGGCCGTCGTCGACGAGAGCGTGGCGATGCCGGTGCCGGCGGCGCTCGACTGGCCCGCCGCAGGGGGATTCCCGGAGGTCTTCACCACCGCTCACGACGCCCTCGTCTCGCAATGCCAGCTCCAGAGTGGAGAGCGCCTGCTGGTGACCGGCGCGGCCGGTGGAGTGGGCACGGCGGCGGTGCAGATCGGGATCGCGGTCGGCGCCCGGGTGGTGGCCAGCGTCCGACAGCCCGCCCTCCGCTCGGCGGTGGCGGAATTGGGCGCGGAGGTCGTGGATCCATCGGAGGCGGCGGCCCACGGCCCCTACGACGTGGTCATCGAGCTGGTGGGCGGCCCCGGCTTCGAGGCCAACCTGCCGGCGATGGCCCCCGGGGGCCGGATCGCGGTGATCGGAGTCGGCGGGGGCGCCCGCGTCGCCCTGGACCTGCTCACGCTGATGGGCCGGCGGGCGCGTGTCATGGGCTCGACCCTCCGCAGCCGCTCGCTCGAGGAGAAGGCCCTCACCGCGCGGCGGGTCGAGGCCGAGCTGCTGCCGCTCGTCGAGGCGGGTAAGCTCCGCGTGCTCGTGGGCGAGGTCTTTGCCCTGGAGAGCGCCCCGGATGCCTACGCGCGCTTCCAGGCCGGTGGCAAGCTCGGAAAGATCGTGCTCATCTCGTGCGCTCTGGCGACAGGAACGTAACTCCGGGGTAGAACGGGGCGGTCAGACTACGATTCCTGCGATGGACGAAAACCACCCCGCCACCGGCGGACCCAGTCGCGAGGCATCGGCTCGCGAGGGAGACAAGGTGGAGCCGGGCTCCGCTGCGGACGAGTTCGCCCACTGGACCCCGGGGGACCACGACCTGATCCCGATCCTGCCCCGCGGCACCGCCCTCTTCGACGGGATCCCGGCGCCCGCGATCGTCATCGAGGCGCTCGAACCGGTGATCGGCGACGGCGCTCTGGTGAGCCGGCGGTCCGGGTCGGTGGGTGTCATCCTGATCAAGGAGGCGAGCATCTTCGAGGTGTACGCCTTCGAGGGTGGCAAGCGACTCGAGGGTCAGAAGGCACTCCAGCTCATCTCGACATGGACCGACGCCACCATGAGCGCGTACCAGCTGGACCGCCTCGTCGTGGCGGTGGCGCCGTCCCTCTACCGGGGCACCCCCTGCTACGAGAACCTCAGGCTCGAGTGGACCGACTGGAAGGGGCTGCTGACCGACCTCTGCAGCCGTGATGGGCTGTTCGTCGTCGAGCTGGACACGCCGTTGGGCCGCGGGGTCACCCTGATCCTCGACGGACGCCAGGTGGCCACCTACACCGAGGCCCATCCGGAGCTCGGTCCCGAGAGTCTGCTGGATCCACTTGCGGCGACCAAGCGGGGGACGATCTGGGTCCGCCGCGAGCCGCCGACCGCGCCGGTTGCCGTGAAGCCGGGCTCCGCTCCGGCAGCCACCGCCGCTCCGAAGGCACCTGAGCCGGCCCCGCCCACCGAGGCGAAGGAACCGCCGGCAGCCGCTCCGATCACAATCGCGCCGCCGATCAGCGTCGGCATCGACTGGTCGGCAACTCCTCTCTGGCGCGCCGGGGCGACGACCGAGCCGCCCGCCGCCCCCACCGCGGCGCCGCTCGCAGCCGCCAACGCTCGCACAGCCGCCGCTCAGGCCGAGCCGTTCAACCCCTTTGCGCTGTTCGAGGATGGCGACGACGAGGCGCACGCCGCTCCCTCCCTCGCCACCATGGCCGACTCGCTGAAGGAGCTGGCACGGTTGCGCCTCCAGCGCTCTTCGCCCCGCGTGGAGGCCATGATCGACGACGCGGTTGCGCAGCGCCTGCCGCTCGGCATCCTCGTCGACGAGGTCCGCGGCCTCGTCATCCGCGGCGTCATGGCAGTCACCCTCGACCAGCTTGCGGACGAGATGGCAGCAATGGTCTCCGCCGTGCCTCGTTGATCCCGGTGGCGTCGTGATGTGGCGTTTCCGGGGGCGGCGCCTGGCCCTCGTGGTGGGTTGCCTGCTCGTCCTGGCCGGGGTCGGCATCACCGCGCATGGTCTGCTCCAGCAGGCGACGGTGCAGCAGGCGGTGGCCGCGCGCGGGCAGAACGATGTCAACGCGGTGAACAGCTGGCTCGCCGGGTCGGCATCGAGCGGCGCCTCCCAGGCCGACACTCCGGCCACCGGGACCGCCACCGGCACGTCCACCAGCACCTGCGGAGGCGGGGGAAGTGATTCGGACGCCTATGCCCTCGTCGAGTTCACCGGCCTGCCTCAGTACGGATACGTCGGGGTCACGGTGGACGGCAACTGGACCAGGCTCGACGACCGCTCGATGGTGCACTGGCATGGCAGCCCGGCACCGGGCGGAAAGGGCAACGTGATCATCGCCTTTCACCGTGAGCCTGACTATCAGTACATCGACCAGCTGGCGGTGGGTGAGACGATCACGATCCAGGACCGCAGTTGCCAGACCTACGTGTACACGGTCTCGCAGCGCTGGGACCTCGCACCGAGCGCGGTCACTCAGCTGGTCCCCACCAGCGGCCAGGAGCTGACCCTGATCACCTGTGACCCATGGTGGCAGGACTACAACCGTCTGGTCTGGCGGGCGGCCCTCACGAGCGTCGACGGGACCCCGATCTCCTAGCGGGGTGACCTCCTGATTGCGCGGTCAGCGTCCCAGGGGAAACGGCATCGGTATCACCACGGCACCGGCGGGCACGGTGACGGTCAGCCTCTGGCCGTCGCTGCAGCTGCGCTGCCAGCTCCCCTGCCCCTCGAAGCGGAGGGCATCCTCGCAGGTCACCGACACGCTCCCGATCTGGAGGATGCAGCGCTCCGCCACCTCAGTCGTGGTCGGCGGGCCGAAATCGCACACTCCGGTCACCCTGGCCCCCCTCAGGTAGGTGACCGCAGAGGCGACCACCGCACCGTGGGGTCGGTCGACCATGAGCAGCGTGGCCGGTCCGGTGAAGAGATGCCCGTCGGTGAGACCGCCGTTGTCCATCGGATGGGAGAGCGTGAGCCCAGCGACGTGGACGGCGTTGTCCTCGAGGTAGACGCTGAGGGGGGGTCGGGTGACAGTGACCACCGCGGCGGCCACCGCCAGGAGGAGGCCGACCGCCGCGGCCAATTCGGAACCCCGTCTTCGCCACAGTCTCAACGCAGCCGGGGTGGTGCGCCGGTGCCGCCGCGGGCGCAGGTCGCCGATGGGCACGGGAAGGTGCTGCGCGTCGCGGTCGATCCGGCCGGCCATCCCATGACGCCAGGTCACGCCTGGGTTCGCCTCGGCAGGGCTGCGATGACCTCGGTCAGCTCGCGGTAGGCAAGCCGGAGCCGTGAGGAGAGCTGCTCGACCGGCAACCCTTCCATCCCCGCCAGGCGGACCGCGGCGGCGTCGTCCGGGATCTCGACCAGGCTCACTACCCGCTGGTGGAGGGCCCGCACGTACTCAAGGGTCGCCGGGTTGTCGCGCAGCCGCCGCGAGGCGGGGACGATGTACGCGACCACGGTCGGGGGCAGGCCGCCGACTTCGAGGTAGTCGAGGGCACCGTTGAAGTCGGCCCGGGCCGACGTGGTGGGGAGGACGAGGGCGTCGGCCACCTCCAGCCAGTAGGCGGCCACCGCCGCCTCCGGCCCCGCCGTCGGGTCGGGAAGCCGGTTGGACAGATCGATCACGATGAGCGTGTAGCGGCGCCGCAGGTGCTCCGCCAGGCGGCGGATCGCGGTCCGCGAGTATTCGGTCGCGTCACGCACCTCCGGGTAGCACGCCAGGGCGGGGGTGGTGGCATGGACCGGAGGCGGCGTGTCGCGGTTGTTGAGCAACGCGGCGACGGTGTCGCGAACCGTGGCCGCCTCGGGGGGAAGATTCATCTGACCCCACGCGTCGGGGTTGGCGATGTTTGCATCGACGATGCACGCCATGTGGCCGATCTGGTCCAGCACCGTGCCGGCGGCGATCGCGATCCCGGCCGCGAAGCTCGTCTTGCCCACCCCGCCCTTGCGTGACCCGATGACGACGATGGTGCTGCCCCGCCCTGCGAGCTGCTGAGCAAGGTCGGCATCCGAGCGCGGGCGAAAGGCCCTCCGGGATCGGAGGGCCGAGAGCGCCCGGCCGCCCGGATGGCGTAGAGCCCCGGCCGCCCGGTGACGTGAGGCGCTCCCTGACTCGCGCCGGTCAGATGGCTGGGAGGGCATGACCGGGAGATGGCTCGGGTACGGGGTCGCGGACGGCGCCATCGCCCTGGGACTCGAGGGCCGGGTGGTGGATGGCACGACCGGAAGAGCGCTGTGACGAGGGTCGGCCGCGGCTGGCCGCGCGCGCGCGGCGCCCTTGGTTGCATCGGGTCGCAGCGGAAGGCGCCCGCCCAGAGCTGCCATTCGCAGTGCATCCGCCTGATCGAAGATGGCCAAACCACCGCTCCGCGCCGCGCTGTGGTCCTGCATGACCGCCGTGGCGAAATCCAGGACGCCCGTCCAGGTGAAGGGGCGGGCACGGGGGTCGGCTGCGTAGACAGCCATCCGGCCGGCGTCCCGGACACCGACGTAAAAGGTGCCGTCGACTCCCTGAAGCCACCCCTCCAGCCCCTCGGCGTCCATCACCAGGTAGACGGGATGGGCCGAGCCGGCGACCTCGGCCGACCACCAGGCGTCGAGGGCCCGCTGGCGGCCGGGCTCAGAGAAGAAGTCCAGGCCCCGGGTGGGCGGGACCAGGAAGACTGCGGGAATCGGACTCTCTGGGTGGCGCAGCCCGGCCAGTAGCTGCGCGAGGGCGTGAGCGTCCCCGGCGTCGTCGAGCAGGATCAGGAAGGCGTAGCCGCTCTGATCCGAGTCATCGAGCAAGCGATGCCGCCTCCTTGACCTGCTGCACTCCCCCTCCGCAGCAGATCCCACTTCCCGTGTCCGCCCGGTTGACGACACTCAGGCTGAGCAGGACGGCACCGGCGAGGACCAGGGCGAGGGCTCGGATGCCCCTGTTCGTGGCCCTCCCTCCTGCGACCATCCGGAGCCCGTCGAACACCGCCACTGCGACGGCGGCCAGCACCGCTGCATAGCAGACCATGGAGAGGAAGGCCACCGCGGATCGGGTGGAAGGATAGGAGCCGCTCAGAAACTGCGCTGCGAGACCGAGATTCGGAGAGCCGAGCGTGATCACCGCGGCGCCCAGCAGCGCGCCCCCGGTGGCGAGACCGCCGATGACCCCGGCAACCCGCTGGCGGGGCTCAGCCAAGGCCGAGCCCGCCGCTGATGGTCGCGAAGACCGGCGCGCCGATGAGGATGAGCAGCGGGAGGAGCATCATCGCCACGGGGATGGTGACCAAGGTCTTTGCGCGTGCGGCGCGAAAGCGGGCCTCCGCCAGGCGGTTGTGGTAGACGGCCCTGGCCACCCGTGTGTACGTCTCGCGCTCGCTCATGCCGACATTGGCATTTGCCGCGGCATCGGCGACGACATCGAAAAGGGGGATACCGAACTCGGCAGATATCTGGCGGTAGAGCTCGATGGTGGTCGAATGGGGCTGGTGCACCAGTCGCTGCCAGCCCCGGCCGTCGACGATCGACTGCAGCGACTGGTGGTCGACGCAGCGTGCGAGTATCCGCACCGCATCCTCGAGTTGGAGCCCGCGCCCGTCCGTCATGATGGCCACCAGCATCATCGTGTCTCCGAGCGCCTGTTCCGACTGCTCCTGGCGGGTCCTCGCGCTGGTCCTGAGCCACGAGATCTGAAGCGCGAAGGCCGCCACGGCGACCAGCAGGGCGACGGCCGGAGGCACGGGCCAGACCCCGTTCTCGAGAAGGCCCACGGCCAGCAGGCCCAGGAAGAGGGCGGCCGCCAGCAGGGCTGCGAAGAAGACCCGCAGCAGAAAACCCTGTGGGCTCTCGGACCAGCCGGCGATGGCGAGCTGCCGGTTCAGGTCGAGCTCGTCCTGGAGCCGGCGCAGGAAGGGCACCCGCGCGGCAGCCCTCTCCAACCGGCCGGCGGCCGTCGCGTAACCGCGAAGCGACGCCAGGCGCCGCCAGGCGCGGACGTCGTCGGGCGTGAAGATGTCGAGGCGAAGGAGCCCCAGTGCCCAAACCCCGACGGCCAGGAGCGCGATGAGCGCGAACGGGAGCGCCCGGGCCACCTCAGCCACCGAGGCGCTCCTGCTCCTCAGCCAACTGCCGGAGGTTCCAGCGGGTCCAGCTCTGAGGGCGGACGATGAAGCCGAGGAACACGACCAGGCCGGCGAACAGGAAGGCGACAACGACGAGGACGACCTGGCCGGCAAAGGACTGGTAATAGGCGCGCAGGGTCTCGACTCCCAGGGCGATGGCGAGCATCACGACGAGGAGTGACGCCATCGCGAAGGTCACCGCGCGTTGCTGCGCCAGGGTCACCATGCCCTCCTCCTGGATGGCCAGCTGCGCCTCGCCGACCGGGATGAGGACCGCGTCGATGGTCTGGATCAGGAAGTCGGAGCTCCGGCTGCGCGCCCAGATCAGCACTGCGGCCACCTGCTCGACGATCGGGGAGCGTGCCCGGACGCCCATCTCGACAACGTTGGCGATCGTGGAGCCGCCCCGGGCGAGCGGGGCCAGCACGTAGCCGAGATCCGGACCCGGGTTGCGGCCCAGCTCCTGGAGCGCAGTGTCCAGTGACTGGTTGGAAACCGCCATCCGGTCGCGCAGGTTGCGGAGCTGACCAAGGAACGCCCGCTCCATCCGCAGGCGTCGGCCGGCCGCGCGACCGGCCAGGGCAAAGCGAAAGCCCACCACTCCCGCGATCGGCCCGATGACCCACAGGAGGGTCACGCCGGTGATCCACGCCACGGCGAGCCCCAACCCGGCAAAAGCCAGACGCAGGACGACCCAGCGCTGCCAAGGCCAGCCCAACCCGGCGGCGATGTCCTTCTCCCGCTCGAGAACCGAGATCCGGCGGTCGCGGGAGGGCCTCAGGCGCGCGAGATCCACGTCGAGGATCGCCGCGCAGGCCGCGCAGGCGGAGGCCAGCGCCACGATGACCCCCACCACCAGGAGGACCGGCAGCTGGGCCACCACGGCGAGCGCGATCACAGGGGTGGCACCTCCTCGCCCCAGAGGTGGGGGCGCAGCCGGGGAGCCATCCGCGAGAGGTTACCGATGAGGTCGGTCATCCTCTCCCAGCCGCCGAAGCCGGCCTGGCGGTAGATCCACTTGTGGTTGCCACCCCGCTCCACGGCGAGGATGCCCGTGACACGGCGGCGGCCGTCCTGGTTGGCGAGGTGGACGACGACGTGGATTGCCTGCTCGACGATCCGCCGCGCCATCTTCTCGTTGCCGGCAAAGCGCGGATTCTCCATCACGTACTGGACCGACTGATCGAGGGCGAGCTCCGCGTCCTCTGCGTGAATGGTGGTCATGGAGCCGTCATGACCGGTCATCAGTGCCTTGCAGACCGCGGCCATCTCCTCCCCCCGCGACTCGCCGAGGATCAGACGGTCAGGCTGGAAACGCAGGGCGTGGCGGACCAGGCCGAACATGGTCAGCTGCCGCGCCTCGGTGTCGGCGCGGATCGAGGGGATGGTGGAAACTGCGGTCGTCAAGCCGTGCCACGGCTCGCCGTCGCCGCGGTCCTGGTCGAGGTGCAGCTCGGCGCCGTCCTCAACCACCACGATGTGGTCGGCGGGCGATGCCAGGCCGCAGAGGACGCGCATGAGGGTGGTCTTGCCCGTCCCGGTCCCGCCGGCGATCAGGATGTTGGCCCGAGCGTGGACCAGCGCCTCCAGGAAGACCGCCATCGGCTGGGGCATGGCCTGCTGCTGGACGTAATCGGAGAGGTCGCGCACCCTCGTCCGGGCCGGGATGCGAACCGACGCCTTGACGTTGGACACTCCGGATACGGCTGGGCGCTTCGCGACCACGACTCGGACAACGGAGCCGATATTGGCCTCGGCAATCGGCATCGCGTCGGTGAGGGTCTGATCCCCGGTGACACCGCGGAGCCGGAGCACCCGACGGAAGTACTCGATGACGTCGTCGTCGCTCTCAAAGGGAGAGTTGCCCCTGAGCACCGCCTTGCGTCCGACTGTGGAGACCATCCAGTGGTCGTGACCGAGGCAGGCGATGTTCTCGAGATCGGCGCCGTAGACGAGGAGTGAGAGCGGCCACAGGTGTGAGGCCAGCATCATCGCGTTGCAGACGGTCACGGCTCGGTACTGGGGATCTCCTGCCAGCCCTGAGACGACGGGCAGCGGCAGCCCGCTTGCCTGGGGGGCCTCGACAGCCCGCCGGACAACCGCCTCGACGTCCTCCTCCAGCCTCTCCTCGTGCAGCACCGATGGAGGTTCGCCGCCACGCATCTGAGCGACCTTGGCGGCGAGGATCTGAGCGATCTCTCGATCCTCGGGGGGGATCATCGGCCACTCACGGACCACGACCGACTCCGCGGATGACCCATGGCTGTCTGCGCGGGGGATGGCCTCCGCGGTCACAGCTGCAGCTCCTGGGCAACGCCCGGCAGGGTCAACGGGACACCGCTGTCCCCCATCCGGCTCGCCGCCCCCTCGTCCCAGCGCCACACGTCGCGCACAGGCAGCTCGGGAAGCTCGCGTTCGATGGTCTCCACGATGCTGCGCTGATGGGCCCGCGAGCGCTGGCGGCAGATCACGATCTCACCGTGGGAGGGTCGGGCGGTGCGCAGCACATTGATGCCGCGTGCCACCAGGGCCGGCTCGTCACGGATCACGATGAAGAGCCGATGGAAGATCGCGGAGATCGCCTCGGCACTCGTGCGCGGCGAGCGCAGACCGGGATGGGCGAGGGGGTGGCCGAGGTCGGCGATGACCACGTCGCTGTTCAGGGCGGCGATGGCCGGACCGACTCTGCGCAGGCAGTCCGAGATCTCATATCCGTAGCTGCTGCGAAGTCCGGGAACCACGCGGAGTTGGGGGCGCTGGGGGACAGCCACCGCCTGGTCCTCGACGTCGACGGCGCGGGCAGGCCGATCGCCAAAACAGTTGCCGATGCTGCGGTCGGCGATGCTGAGGTAGAGGAGGTCGGCGATCGTGCCCCCCTCCATGTCGATGTCGACGAGGGTGACGCTGCGTTGCTCGGCGAGGCTCCACGCGAGCGACGTCGCCCAATACGTTGACGTCTGTCCCGCCCTGGTGGTGCAGACGCCGATGAGGAGGCTCACGGCGACGGAGTCGGCGTCGGCCTCGCCGACCCGGATGCCCCGGATGCGGTCGCCGGCAGCGGGCTGGCGAGACCGGCGCAGTCACTCGGGGCGAGCTCGCAGATGGCATCCTGAACGTTGGCGGGCGGGAGGCCCGTCGGACCGGTCGCGACCGACACCACGGCGTGGAGCTGTGCGCTGGAAGCGGCGATCTCCACCCAGGCCAGCTCCCCCTGACTGCTGACCAGCACGGTGAACTGACCTCCGCTCACGTCGACCACCGGCACCGCGTGGCCGATGAGCACCTGGCTCTCCTGAACAGCCGCGAATATGTCGATCGACTGGCCGGGCTGGACGGGCGGCGGATTGATGACGGACAGAGTGATCTCTGTCTCCGCCCCGGGCGCCTCGAGCTCGGCGGGGCTCAGCAGGTCACCCGGCTGCAGGGGGATGGCAAAGCGGGCTCCCGCGGCCACTGACCCCGGCGTCACGTAGCTGAGATCGCCGGGGGCGATCCTGAGGGGAACCACGTCGACGTCCGACGCGGAATAGACGTCGCCCTGCTGCACGGCGGTGCGCAGACGCAGCACGTTGATGGTCTGACCGGCGCTCTCAATCTCGGCGCCGACGATGACGCCGAGGACAGCGATGATGACCACGCTGAAGAAGACTGCCGCGAACACCCGGCGCCGGTTCAAGCCATCCCTCCCTCTCGACTGAGGAAGTCGGATAGTACCGAACGCCGCAGGGCAACTGCATCCCCTATCATCTCGGCCCGCAATCGGCGCCGTCGCCATGCACCCGAGGGCGGGCAATGGACGGGGTTGGGGCAGAGGGAAGTGGTGCGGTGCAGGCCGGTAACGTGACCCTGGGGGCCCTGACGCCGGAGCGCGACCGCGCCCTGCTGGTCCTCTCCCGCGATGGCGAGCTGGCGGTCGGGCTCCGCGAGCGGCTGGAGCGTGCCCGGGTCGTTGTCAAGGACGCGCGGCCGGATGAGGCGCTCACCGCCGTCGGATCGTGCCGACCCTGGCCGTGGATGCTGGTCGGGGATGTCGCCGAACTGCCGCCCGGCGTCGAGGCGGCCGCGGCTCGCCACCCGATTCTCGTGCTCTGGCTCGGGCCACCGCCACGCGTGCTGCCGGCACACGTCCGCAGCTTCTCGCGCTTCTCGGAGTTGGCGGATTCGGCCGGCCGGGCCCTCGACGCAGAGGTGGATGGAATGCGACTGGCGATAGGAGCCGGTGTCGAGCTCCCGGGTGGACGACTCGCCCGCAGCGCCAGCCTGCAGGCGCTGGTCTCCGCACACCCGGCGGGATTCAACCTGCCCCTGGTGACCTTCACCTCTGCGGCTCGGGCTCTCTTGGGGAGTGCGGTGAGGCTGCGCCCGCGGCGCGATCCCGCGAGCGGGTGGGTGTCACTGGGGTGAAGGCGAACGCCGAGGTGCTGCTGCTCGAGGACGACGTGGAGAAGCTTGACGAGCTGCGCCGCCATTTCGAATCCCAGGGCTTCCATCCACTGGCATTCCGCAGTGCCAGCCGCGCGATCGCCGCTCTGCGGGACGGCGGGCCGGCCTCTCAACCCGTGATCTCGATCGTGGACTGGGATCTGACCATGGCGCCTGACCAATCCGCGAGCAGCAGCGACGCCCTCTGCGTCCTCGCCCGTGACGCCTCCGACTGCCTGGTCATCGTCTACACGGCCAACGCCGACTCCTTCCGCGTGCGCAGCGAGATCAACCGGGCTCATCCCCGAGCCTGGCTCCACGACAAACGCGACGGAGATGCCTCGCTGATGGAGCGGGTCGATCGCATGCTGGACCATCCGGTCGCCGACCTCCGGGTCGCGGACGGGAGCTTCGTGGTCCACGTCCCGAGCCAGGATCAGTGCCACCACCGCGAGGCGGTCCGGCTGGTGATCCGCCACCCCGAGATCGTCACCTTCCATTCCGACACCGCCACCCGGGCGGTGCGCCGCTTCGGCGACTGGTTGGCCCGCCACGGCTCCCCGGCCACCGTCGTCAGTCACGGCAACCGACGCTACCGGCTGGCGGTCACCGGAACGGAGCCGGCGTCCCACACGACTGCTCCCGGGTCATGAACCTGACCATCGCCGAGATCCGCGATCTGCCCCTCCCCGCCGCACTGCTCGACCGCGACGGCGAGATCATCGCCGCCACCCCGGAGTGGAGCGGTGCCGGGCCGGGAACCGTCCTCTTCGCCCTCCGTCAGACGAGCCTGGCCGTCACGGTGGTGCCCGCCGACCCCGCGGCGGCCGCCCTCCTCGACGGTCTCCTCGCCGCCATGGAGGCCACCGCCGAGGTCCTCGAGGGGTCCCAGCGGTTGAGGATCACCATGCTGGCGGCGTCGCTCCGGCTGGTCGCCGGCCGCCGGGTGACCACGGTGGGGACTTCGCACGACGTCATCGACCTCGCGGTGGCCGGGATCGGCGCGCGGACCGCTCTCGAGGTCCACGTCGACGGCTGTCCCGCCTTTCCCGTCCGCGCTCCCGAGGTGGCCGCCCTCGCCCTGGTCCAACTCGCGGTGAACGCGGAGCGCCACACCCGGACCACCTCCGTGACCCTTGTCCAGGATGGTGAGGCGTTCCACGTGGTCTGGCCCGGCATGGCCGGCCCCGGGACCTTCCCGACCGCGCGCAACCGGCGGGACCGGCAGCGGTGGGGGCTGGGCTTCTGCCGCATCGCGGCGGACACCCTGGGGGGCGCCATCTACCCTCCTGCCGACCGGGGCGACGGTACGGTGGGCGCCAGCCTCGAACTGGGCTTGCGGGACCTGAGCCTGCCGTTGGCGGCCATCCGCGGCCATCGGGTGGTCAAGGCCACGCGCACGTGGGACGAGGAGACGGGCTGCCTGCCGGGCGCGGGGGTCGAACCCGGCTCGAGACTGGCGGCCTGCCTCGACGCGGCGAGCTGCACCCCGGGTAGGGCGGTCAGCTGCGACGGCTGGGCCACCCGGCGGGTGAGAGATCGAGTCTGGGTCGCCATCCCACCTGACGAGGTCCTCGAGCGTGCCCGTGACGTCCTCGACGGCATCGCCCACGAGCGCGCCCTCTGGGAGGGGATCGCCCCACCCCTTCAGGCACGCGTGTATGCGCTCACGGCGCTGCTCGCGGGCCGGCTGGGCACTTCCCTGCCGCGCGTGCCGGCAGGGATCTGGAATCAGCGGATGGGGGCGCTGGCAGCGGCACTCCGGCTCCCCATGGACGTCCCCCGCATGACCGCTCTCGGCGGGGTCGAGCCGCGGATCGCGGCCTACCTGGCGGCGGAGCTGGGCTCGGAGATGGCGGTGGAAGGCAACGACCTCCTTCTGCGCATCCGCCCCGGAATGGAGCGAGATGCCCGCCTCCTCGACCTGGTCCGGGTCGGCGACGCCGTCCGCCTGACCTGAGGGCATTCGGGAGCTCCCGGCAATCGTCCCCTCGGGTCGGCGATCGCCTCGAGGGCACCCTGGAGGCCAATCCGGACCCGCCAAGAGACCCACGACGGCCAGGCCCCCGGGGCCCCTTCACGATGCACACATCCGTTCGCTATAATACGGACATGTATCACGGCGACGGCGAGACCACAGCTGGGACTGGTGACATCGCCACTCTCGAGAGTGCCGTCACGCTGTTCCGGGTGCGACCGCGCGCGGCGCATCCGGCGTCACAGCTCCGCGGTCGGATGCTCCGGCTCCGCCACCTGATCGATGTCCTGGAGCTCGAGTTCGCCAGAGACGCGGCGAGCCTGGCCGGTTGCGACGAGCTGGAGTGGCAGGGCCACATCAGCCCGATCCAGTGGGTCAAGCACGAGTGCCGGACCACCACCACCGCCGCGATCGACGCCTGTGAGGTCGGCGTGCAGGCGCCCCATCTCCCTGAGAGCTTCCACGCGCTCGCGGACGGCGCGATCGGCTTCGGCCACCTGGCCCTCCTGGCCCGGACCGCTGAGGCCATCACCAGCTCGGAGACGTCCGCCGACTTTGAGGAGGCGCCGCTGCTCGCCAAGGCGCGGCAGCACTCGGTGGGCAAGTTTCGCCACGACTGCGAGCACGCCCGACACGCCGCCGACCAGCGGCGCTTCCTCGCCGAGCAGATCGACCAGGTGGAGGCCCGGACCCTCGAGCTCAAGCCGGCGGCGGGAGGGGCTCTTTTCCTCCGTGGCTTCCTGGACAGCGAGGGGGGTGCCACCCTGCGCACCGCCCTCGAGTCGCTGGCCCGGAGGGCCGGCCAAGAAGACCTTCGCCACCGCGACCGCCGGCTTGCCGATGCCCTGGTCGAGCTGGCCGGGCACGCGTTGGACAGTGGGGCCCTGCCGCAGAGCACCGGCCAGCGTCCCCACCTCCAGGTCACCGCCACTCTGGACGCGCTGAGAGGGCTGGATGGCTCGCCAGCGGGCGAGCTGGAGTGGGGGGGCCCGATCGCCGCCGAGACCGTCCGGCGGCTCGGCTGCGATGCCACGGTGGCCCGGGTGCTCTTCGACACCGAATCGGCGATCCTCGATGTCGGGAGAGCGCGGCGGGTGCCCGCTGCCGCGACGCGCCGGGCCCTCCGGGCGCGCGACGGTGGCTGCGTCTGGCCTGGCTGCGACCGGCCTGCGTCCTGGACACAGGCCCATCACCTCCGTCACTGGGCTCAGGGGGGTTCCACTGATCTAGACAATCTTGTCACGATCTGCCGTGGCCACCACTGGAGGGTGCACGAGGGCGGCTGGCGGCTGATCCGCACCGATGAGGGGATGGTGGTCCTCCCGCCGGTACCCCTCGAGCTCCGCCGGCCGGCGACACCCGCGGTCGGCGAGCCGCCCCCGGTGCTGCTCGACGCGTCGCGGAACCGGGCGCCTGACGCGCCGCCCGGCCCGCCACCCGGAGTGCAGCCGCCGGTCGCCTCCACGCCGGCGCAGGCCCGTGATCCAGACGGACCGCCGACGCTCTGACCACACGGGCGCCCAGGGCTGACCTCATGCATCGGAGATGGCCGCTCTCGAGAGACACCCGTATCCTCTCGTCCGTGATCACCGAGGAGAGAGCTGCACCGCCGGGACGGCGCCTTGGGTGAAGCCACTCTGAGCGAGCCGGTTCGACGGCGCTCGGCGATGAGCCTGGTCGGGGGGCTGGGTGTCGCCGCCATCCTCGTGATCACGCTGGTGACCCGGCTGCACTATCTGAGCGCCGGCTCGCTCAACGTGGACGAGGGGACCTACTGGCTCTCCCTCCGGGCGATGCAGGCCGGCCATCCCCTCTACAGCTCCGTGTACGACTCTCAGCCACCCGCCTTCCTCCTCCTCGCCGAGCCGGGCTGGGCGCTGCTGGGCGGCTCCATCGCCGCGGCCCGCGCCGTCATGGTCGGCTGGGCCCTGGTGGGCGTCGCCTCCGGGGCGGTGATCGGGTGGCGGCTGGCCGGCCCCGTGGCCGGGATCTCGATCGCGGCGCTGCTTGCCGTCGACCCGATGATGGTGCAGCAGTCGGTGATCCTCCAGGCGGATGGGCCGGCGACGGCGCTCGGCCTGCTGGCGGTGGCCATGGCCACGTGCGCCCTGAAGGACCACCGCGAGCGGGCTCGCGAGGTGTTCGCCTTCCTGGCCGGTGCCGTGCTCGTGGTCGGGGTGCTCACCAAGCTGCTCGATGCCGCGGTGGTGCCGGTGGTCGCCGTGACCCTGATCGGCACACGCCCTTGGCGCCGCCTCTGGGTGCTCGCGCTGATCGGCGGTCTCGTTGCCGGGGCCGCCCTTCTCCTCCCCTATCTCCCTGCCTGGCCGGCGCTGTGGATCCAGGTGGTCGGGATGCATCTGCCCGACAGCTCGACCATCGGGGCGGGCGTCACCCTGCCGTTCCTCTCCGCCTGGGCGCAGCTCGAGCTGCCGGAGATCATCCTGGCCGCGCTGGGAGTGTTGCTGGGCTGGCGGAGCCACCGGCGTCTGGTGACCGCCGGGCTGGTCTGGGTCGGCGGGGCGCTGGTGGCGGTGGCGGGCACCCATCCGGCACTCCAGCACTACCAGATCGCGATCAGCCCGGGCCTCGCCCTGCTGGGAGGCGCGGCACTCGCTCAGGCGGCGGAATGGTGCAGGCCAGGCACCTGGGCGAGGTGGGCGGAAGCGGCCCTCGTCGCCGCCCTCGTCGCCGTGGCCGCCATCGTGCTGGTCCGCTCACTGGGGAATGTCCAGCAGCTCGAGACGAAGCCGGATCCCGCTCAGGTGGCGAGCATCCAGCAGCTCATCCCTTCCGGGAGTCAGCTGTTCGGCGATGACCAGTTCAACGAGGCGCTCGCCGGTCGGCAGGGGCCGCCCTACCTCATCGACACCTCGGTGCTGCGGCTGCACAACAGTGGCCTGACCCCGGCGGCCCTGGAGAGCCGGATCGGCGGAGACCCCGCTCTCTGCGGGGTGGTCTTCGCCACCAACCGGCTGACCACGGTGGCGGGCTTCCAGGCGTGGGTGGGCATCCACTTCCCGGATCGGTCGGATCTCCCCGGCGGGGCGGTGATGTACCGGCGCGCCGGCTGCACGTGAGGGAGGGTCGGGACGCCCCAGCGCCCGGCCGCCGTCCCCGCTGAGGTCAGCCCTGGATCACGCCGTGGCGGCGGCCCGCCGATCGATGGTCAGCCCACCACCGGCCGCATCGACCCGGACCGTGTCGCCCTCCCCGTACCGGCCTTCCAGGATGGCCATCGCGATGGGGTCCTGCAACCTGCGCTGGATCACCCGCTTGAGCGGCCGCGCCCCGTAGGTGGGGTCGTAACCCTCCTCTGCGAGCAGGTCCACCGCTGCCGGTGAGACGTCGAGCTCGAGCTTGCGGGCCGCCAGCCGATCGGTCAGCCCGCGGAGCTGGATCAGGACGATCTGACGGAGCTGCGCCTGATCGAGGCGGGCGAAGACGATCACCTCGTCGACGCGGTTGAGGAACTCGGGCCGGAAGCGGACCCGCAGGGTCTCCATCACCTGCTCGCGGACCCTGGCCACGGCGGCCTCGGAGGCGTCGTGGGGCAGCTCGGCGATGAGATCGGAGCCGAGGTTGCTGGTCATGATCACGACCGCGTTCTTGAAGTCCACCGTCCGGCCCTGGCCGTCGGTGAGCCGGCCGTCCTCGAGCAGCTGCAGCAGGATGTTGAAGACATCCGGGTGCGCCTTCTCGATCTCGTCGAGGAGGAGCACGCAGTAGGGACGGCGGCGCACCGCCTCGGTGAGCTGGCCGCCCTCCTCGTAGCCGACGTAGCCCGGAGGCGCGCCGACCAGGCGGGAGACGGTGTGCTTCTCCATGTATTCCGACATGTCGAGACGGACCATCGCCTGCTCGTCATCGAAGAGGAACTGCGCGAGAGCCCTTGCCAGCTCGGTCTTTCCCACCCCGGTGGGGCCCAGGAAGATGAAGGAGCCGATGGGCCGGTTGGGATCGGAGAGGCCGGCCCGCCCGCGCCGCACCGCGTTGGCGACGGCGCTGATGGCGTCGTCCTGCCCGATCACGCGATCGTGGAGGCGCTCCTCGATGTGGAGCAGCTTCTGGACCTCGCCCTCCAGCATCTTGGTGACCGGGACGTGCGTCCAGTTGGCCACCACCTCGGCGATGTCCTCGGCGTCGACCTCCTCCTTGAGCAGGGGATGGTCACCGCGCACCTCACCGAGCCGCGCCTCCTCGGCGGCGAGACCGCGCTGCAGCTCGCCGAGCTGACCGTAGCGGAGCTCGGCTGCCCGCGCGAAGTCCGCGGAGCGCTCCGCCCGCTCCGCCTCGTGCTTGACCTGCTCGATCCGCTCCTTGATGTCGCGGATCCCGTTCATGGCCCCCTTCTCCTGCTCCCAGCGCTGGCGCAGACCGCGGGCCTGCTCCTGCAGGTTGGCCAGGTCCTTCTCCAGGGCTGCCAGCCGCTCCCGGGAGGGGACGTCGGACTCCTTGCGGAGCGCCTCGCGCTCGATCTCCAGCTGCCGGATCTCGCGCTCCACCACGTCCAGCTCCGTGGGCAGGGAGTCGATCTCGATGCGCAGCCGCGAGGCCGCCTCATCGATGAGGTCGATCGCCTTGTCGGGGAGGAAGCGGTCGGTGATGTAGCGCTGCGATAGGGTCGCGGCGGCGACGATCGCCGAATCCGTGATGCGCACCCCGTGGTGCACCTCGTACCGCTCCTTGAGCCCGCGCAGGATGGAGATGGTGTCGGCGACCGACGGCTGGTCGACCATCACCGGTTGGAAGCGCCGCTCCAGCGCCGCGTCCTTCTCGATGTGCTTGCGGTACTCGTCCAGGGTGGTCGCGCCGATGCAGCGCAGCTCGCCGCGGGCGAGCGCCGGCTTGAGCATGTTGCCGGCGTCCATGGCTCCCTCGGCGGCACCGGCACCCACGATGGTGTGCAGCTCGTCGATGAAGAGGACGACCCGGCCGTCGGAGGAGGTCACCTCCTTGAGCACCGCCTTGAGCCGATCCTCGAACTCGCCGCGATACTTGGAGCCGGCCACCATGGCGCCGAGATCGAGGGCCACCAGCCGCCGGTCGCGCAGTGATTCGGGCACGTCGCCGCTCGCCATCCGCTGGGCCAGTCCCTCGGCGATGGCCGTCTTGCCGACCCCGGGCTCGCCGATGAGGACGGGATTGTTCTTGGTCCGGCGGGAGAGCACCTGGATCACCCGGCGGATCTCGTCGTCGCGACCGATGACCGGGTCGAGCTTGCCCCGGCGGGCGGCGTCGGTGAGGTCGCGGCCGTACTTGGTCAGGGCGTCGTACTTCTCCTCGGGGTTGGCGTCGGTCACGCGCTGGCTGCCACGAACCGCCTCCAGGGTCGAGTAGACCTTCTCCGGCGTGACTCCTGCCTGCTGGAGCATCCGGGCCGCCTCACCCTTCTCCTGGCGGGTGATGGCGAGCAGGAGGTGCTCGGTCGAGACGTACTCGTCCTTGAGCCGGGCCATCTCGTCGAAGGCGGCCATGAGGACGTCGCGCAAAGCCGCGCCCGCGGGTGGCTCGCCGCCGCCGATCTGCTTGGGGCGGGCTTCGAGCATCGACTGGAGGCGCGCGGCGAGCGGCTCGGGCTGGACCTCCATCCGCCTCAGGAAGGAGGGGACCAGACCGTCGTCCTGGTGGAGCAGGGCGAGCAGGAGGTGTTCGGGCTCGACGGTCGGGTGCTGGAGGCTGGTGGCCGCCGTCTGGGCGGCCTGGAGGGCCTCCTGGGAACGTTCGGTGAATCGATCAAGACGCATGTCCTGTGGATACCACGCGGCTGCCCGCGGCAACCACCAGGCCGCGGCGCAGCGGCTCAGCGCCATGGCCGCGGAGTCGGAAGCGGCGTCCGGCCGCCGGACGGCCGGCAGCGGCTAGGCTTCAGACGTGTCCGTGCGGCTCTCCATCCTCGGCAGCGGCAGCGCCTTCAGCGGCTGCGGGTTCAATGCCTCGTCGGTCCTGGACGAGCGGGTCATGGTGGACGCCGGCGCACCGCCCCACGTCCTCCTCCCCCGCCTCGGGGTGCGCATCCAGGACATCGAGCTGGTCCTGCTCACCCACTTCCACCTCGATCACATCGGGATGCTGCCCCTCCTCCTCGGGGCCCTCGCCCACTCCGACGACTCACCCGAGCCCGGGCGGCTGACCATCGCCGGCCCCGTCGGCACCGTCGAGCTGGTCCGCCGGATGACGGTCGCCGGCTTCGGGGGATCCACCCAGCGCCGGGTCGAGGAGGTGGTGGCGCCGCGCTACGTGGTCCTCCAGGACGGCAGTGACGTCCGGATCGGGGACAGCCGCGTGCGCAGCCACTCGGTCGTGCACAGCACCTGCCCCTCCCTCGCGTACTCGGTCACCCGGGACGGGCTGCGCGTCGGCTTCACGGGCGACACCACCCTCTGCGCCGGGCTGCGCCGGCTCGCCGGTGAGGTCGACGTGCTGGTCTGCGAGTGCACCGGCGTGGACGGCCCGGTGGATGGCGGCCACCTCTGGCGCGACCAGGTGGCGGAGCTGATCCGTGAGCACCCGAAGGTCCGATTCGTCCTCAATCATCTCTCGGGACGCGTGGCGGTCCCCGGAGCGCTGATCGCCCACGACCTGCTGACCCTGGAGCTCGCCGCGTAGAGGACCGGCCGGTGCCGGTCAGGGCGGCGCGGCGACGACCGGGCCGCGGGGGACGTCGCTCGGGAGGGGTGGGTCAGAGGGCGTCGTTCGGAAGGGTCGCCTGGAAGAGGTCGACCGGAAGCTGCCTCTCAGACCGCTGCCCGGCGCCGGAGCAGCCGGTGGCGGAGCAGCCGGGTGAGGGCGGGGGCGAGCGACGCCCAGGTGTCCCGCCAGAGACGGTGATCGGAATCGCCCAGACCGCCCGGGGAGAACTCCCCCTTGCCGCTCACCGCCGCGACCGTCCCCAACTCGGTCCCGAGCAGGGGCGGCCCGCTCCCGCCGAGGGCGCGCGAGAGCCGGTCGGCGAAGGCGGTCCGGGTCTCGGCCTCGTCGTGGCGGATTCCGGCCAGCCGCCCGGCCAGGGCCAGGCGGCTCCAGACGCCGGACAGGGAGCGGGGTCGCCGCCACCATCGGAGCGCGACCAGGGCCAGGACAGCCACCAGCACCAGTGCGGCCGGGAAGCCGAGGAGCCAGGCGGGGGGCCCGCCCGCCGAGGTGGTGGTGGTGGACCCGGTGACCGGTGGCAGGGTGGCCCGGGGGAGCTTCGGGGTCGCAGTGGGGACGGTCGCCGCGCTCGCGGTTGCGGTGGGCCCGCCGCGGGCGAAGGGGAGGTAGCCTCCGAACGTCGACTGCGGGGTGGGTTCGAAGGGGATCCAGCCGTAACCGGGGAAGTACACCTCCACCCAGACATGGGCGTCGGTGCTGGTCACCTGGAAGATCGGCTCGTGGGCGGAGGAGGACCGGCCGTTGGCGGTGCCCGGTCCGTAACCGCTCACCAGCATGGTCGGGATGCCGAGGCTGCGCAGCATCGCCCCCATCGCGCTCGCGTAGTACTGGCAGTAGCCCTGATGACTGCTGTCGAGGAAGTAGACGATCGACCACTCGTCCGCCGGCGTCCTGGGGGGGTCGAGCGTGTACGCATAGACGCCGCTGCGAAGGTGGGCTTCGATCGCGGCCGCCGCGTCGTACGGGTTGGTGGCCCCTGCCGTCCACTTCTGCGCGAGGGTCGAGACGGCGTTCGCCTGGGACACGTCCTGGTTGGTGGCTCCCTTGCCCACGATCGGGTCCGCGTCGCTCTGCACCCAGGACGGATAGTCGGTCCCGGCGTTCTCGAGCTCGGCGACGGTCGCGGTGCTCGTCGAGCCCGACGTCTGCAGAGAGTCGATGGTTCCCGATCTGACCTCGACCTCGTCGACGTCCAGGAAGGTGGGCGCGGTCGAGGGGCCCGCGGGGCAGTTGTCCCCGACACACTCGTAGCCGGAGGGCGGCGGTTCCGTCGGCGCGGGCGTCGCCACGGGAGCGACATCGCCGACCACCGTTCCGGGGAGGCTGATCGAGGTCGGGTCACCGGGGAAGAGGCCGAGGCTGCCGCCCGAATCCGCCGTGGCAGCACCGGCGGATTTCGAGAAGCCGATGTGGACGGTGTCGGTGGTCCGCGACGCGCCGAGTGCGGTCGGATCGCGGGGGATCGGCCCCGCCGAGACGGTCTGCCCGATGGCGGTGTCGAACCGGGGTATCCAAGTCCCGGCGTCGAAGACGGTGTCGTCGACCACCTGGAGGTAGGTCGGGGAACCCTGATCCGTGGAGTAGGTGAGCACGGGGATGGGCCGGTTGACCAGGTCGCCACCGGGCTGCACCACCGGGCTGAACCCGACCGTGGCGAGGCCGCCGGCGGCACTGCCCCCCAGGCCCCGCCCCGACCCGTGGAAGAGGGAGTCCGCGATATCGGTGGAGGTGAGCGGCGGGATCAGCAGGCCGGCGGCCACCACGCCGATGGAGGCGACGGCCAGCGAGGTGATGAAGCGGCTCTGGAGCCCCTCGAGGGCGGGCACCCGCCGCCCCCTCCATTGGAACGCCAGCGAGCTGAGCTCGGCGAGGCCGATCACGAGGAGGGCGGCGATCAGGGCCAGGGTCTCGGCCAGCCCGATCGAGGACCCCGGTCCCGCGCGGAGCGTGATCGAGGGTGCGTTGAGCACGTTCACGGCGAGGATGACGAGGGCGGGGAGGACGGCAAGAACCCCGCGCCGCTCCCGGAATGCCACCCACCCCAGCCAGTACCCGCAGGCCCAGATGATGGTCGAGAGGCCGACCATGAAGGCCCACTGGACGAAGTAGGGGGGACCGGTGGCGAGCAGCCCGGCGAAGGCCTGGATGATGTACTCGCCGACGGTGTGCTGGAAGCCGAGGTGGGTCACCGAGGCCGGCAGCAGGCCGATCGTGGTGGGAACGACGACGGCGGCACCGAGAGGGATCGCGAGTCCCAGGGCGGCGAGCCGGCCGATCCCGGAGCGCCCCAGCAGGACGGCCTCGAGGACGGCCACGACGGCCACGAGCAGGGTTGCCTGCGCGCCCCCGATCCAGCCGCCGGCGAGCACCGCGGCGGTGGTGGCGAGGATGAGGCCGATGGCGATGACGTAGGCACCGATCCCGGCGGGCGCCACCGGCGCGGTCGTCGCCGCGACGAACACCTCCCGCCGGCCCTGGGCTCGATCCCTCCCCGCCCTCCGATCCTGAGCACCGCGCGGCCGCGAACCGGCCGGCTGCGCGGCCGGACCGGAGACCGCCTCGACCAGGCGCCCTCGGGGAGCGGTGCCGGACGCGAAGCTCTTCATCGAGCCCTCAGCTCACCTCCGCCGGGCTCGCTCACATGCCCGCGGCGTGGGAGCGCCGGGAGGTCGAGAGGGCGTCGCCCCGTCGCACGATCCACCAGTCGAGGGCCAGCCGCCAGGCGGGCCCGACGCGCATCGCCGGTCCCGAGGCCCCGAAGCTGGTCGGATCGACCATGACGGCGAGGTGCCGCTGGCCGCGGGCTCCCACCTCGACCAGGGCCTCCACCCAGCCGGGCTCGCGATCGCTGGTCACCACGATGAGCCCGCCCCGACCCTGCCAGCCCCGCCCGTGCACGGCGATGGTATCCGCGATCCCGCGATTCCCCGAGTCCTGCGCGGTGGCGAGGAACTCGAGGATCCGGAGCCGCTGGGTCTCGCCGCGACCCGGCCCGATGGCGGTGCCCCGCCGGTCGTTGGTGACCAATCCCACCGCCTGCCCCCGGGCGAGAGCCGCGTGGCAGATCGAGGCCGACAGCGATACGGCGTATTCGAGCGTCGACTCGGGGGCCTCCCCGAAATGGATGCCGCGACCAAGGTCGAGGATGACCATCACATCCGAGCTCTGCTGCGATTCGTAGAGGCGGCTGATCAGCCGCCCTGCCCGCGCCGTGGAAGGCCAGTGGATGCGGCTCAGGCCGTCGTCCGGGGAGTGGTCACGCACCGAGGAGATGTCCGGGGGGACGTCGAGCCCGCGGCCGTGGGCGACATCGCCGAAGGAGCCCCCCGTCCAGACCGGGCGGAGCACCGCGTCGACCTGGTGGATGGCCGGGTACACGGTCACGGTGCCGCGCTCCGCGACCCGCACGCGCTTGGGGAAGAGGCCAAAGGGGTCGCCGAGGCGGATCTCCAGGGGGCCGAAGGCCAGCTTCCCCCGTTGGGTGAAGACCCCGCGTGCGGTCCAGGCGACGGCCCCGCCGGGATTGAGGGCGCAGGCACGACCGGGCGCGTACCCCGGGATCCGGGTACGGTCGTGGACCTCGCAGTAGGGGAGGGTGAGGAAGCTCCGATTGCGGAGGGTGAATCGCTCGGTGAAGGCCTCCCCCACCATGTGCGCCCCCTCGGGGCTATCCCGGTGAACCTCCAGGCGCCGAGCCAGGATCCGGGACCAGACCCAGGCCACGACGAGCAGCAGGAGCAGGACGTAGGCCAGGGTGTAGGCGAGCTGGACCCCGGTGATGCCGGCGAAGAAGCTGAGGACGATGAGGACGGCGAGGAGGGGCGCCCGGCTGCTCATGCGAGGCGCTGGGTCGCGGTCGGGACAGCCTCGGCGGCGAGGATCTCATCGATGACGCTGGAGGCGGTGACGCCGCGGAGCTCCGCATTCGGGGTGAGGATCACCCGATGGGTGAGCACCCCCGCCGCCAGTCCCTTGAAGTCGTCGGGAAGGACGAATTCGCGGCCCTCGGAGGCGGCCCTGGCCTGGGCCGAGTGGAGCAGCCCGAGGCTGCCTCGGGGTGATGCCCCGAGCGCGACGTCGGGATGCTGCCGGGTCCGCTGCACCAGCCGCACGCAGTACTCCTTGAGCGCGGGGTCGCAGTACACCGCGGCGCAGGCGGCCTGGCACTCGGAGAGCTCGGCAGGGCTGGTGACGGCGAGCAGGTCGTCGAGAGGCGACGATGCCTGAAAGCGGTCCAGCATGGCCACCTCGTCATCGAGGGGCAGGTAGCCGAGGTCCACCTTGAAGAGGAACCGGTCCACCTGGGCCTCGGGGAGCGGGAAGGTGCCCCCCAGCTCGATGGGGTTCTGGGTGGCGAGAACGATGAAGGGCTCGGGGAGGCGGTGGGTCTGACCGTCCACCGTCACCTGGTCCTCCTCCATCGCCTCGAGCAGCGCCGACTGGGTCTTCGGGGAGGCCCGGTTGATCTCGTCGGCGAGCAGCACCTGGGTGAACACCGGGCCCCGGCGGAACTCGAAGGCGGTCGTCCGCGGGTCATAGACGGAGACCCCGGTCACGTCACCCGGGAGGAGGTCGGGAGTGAACTGGACCCGCTCGAATGAGCAGCCGCTCGCCCGGGCGAGTGTCTTGGCGAGCATGGTCTTGCCCACGCCGGGGACGTCCTCGATGAGGATGTGGCCCCGGCAGAGAAGTGCGAGCACGCACAGCTCGATCTCGGCATCCTTGCCGACAATCACGGTGCCCACGCACTCGACCAGCCGGTTGACGAGGTCGCGCACCCGTGCCGACATCCGGTCCTCCTCCGATCCGCCGCGGTGCCAGACGCGTAGTTTGGCCAGTATACGTGCCCGTCTTCCGGACCCCAGACGGCGTGTTGGGCCGTCACGGGCCCCGACTCGACCACGGCCGTCAGACCCTCCTCAGGACGGGGCGGAGGGAAGAACCGGGGGAAACGAGACAAGCGCGCCAAAGTCCCTGTACACTGTTAAACGCCCGACGAGGTCAAGGCGTCGGGGTCAGCGGGAGCGCTGACGGGAAAGGGAGGAAACGACGATGGCTCAGATCGAGGACCAGATCCTGACGACCGGGGAAGCGGCCGCGCTATGTGGCGTCTCGCGGTCGACACTCCGGCGCGCGGTGGCTCAGGGCCACCTTCAGGCCTGGCACACCCCGGGAAAGCATCTCCGCTTCACCCGGTCGGCGTGCCTGGACTTCGCTCGGTCCCTGGGTCGCGTCGACCTGGTGGGCCAGGCGTATGCCGGGGCCGTCCAGGAGCCGGTCGCCCGCTGACCCACGGCTGGGACATCGGGGGGCGGGGGGAGCGCCGGCGGTGAGGTGTGCCCTTGCGGCTGCGCCGCGAGGGATGATCCGCGCGTGCGGATCATCGGGCTGACCGGCGGCATCGCCACCGGCAAGTCGACGGTGGCGGCGATGCTCGCCGCGCGCGGTGCCGCCGTGGTCGACGCGGACCGGATCGCCCGTGAGGTGGTGGAGCCGGGAACGGCCGGCCTGGAGGCGGTGGCCGGCGCCTTCGGTCCCGACGTGGTCACCGCCTCCGGGGCGCTCGACCGCGCGCGCCTCGCGGCCATCGTCTTCGCCGATCCGGAGAGCCGGCGCCGGCTCGAGGCGCTCACCCATCCCCTGATCCTGGCCCGGATCGCCGACCAGGTCGCCGGCCTCGTCCCCTCCGAGCCGCCGCTGATCGCCGTCGACGTCCCCCTCCTCTTCGAGGGCGACCATCAGTCCGACTTCCCAGGCGGGGTGCTGCTGGTCTACGCCGATGCCGCGACCCAGCTCCGGCGGCTGCGCGAGCGCGACGGACTGGGCGACGCGGCGGGCCGCCAGCGGCTCGCGGCTCAGCTTCCCGTCGAGCGAAAACGCGAGCTCGCCACCTGGGTGATCGACAATGGGGGCAGTCGAGCGGACACAGAAGCCGCTGTCGACCTCTGGTGGCGGGACAACGTCACAGTGGAGGACCCTCTTTGAGCTCGAGCCTGCGCTCCGGGAAGCTCCCGCCCGTCCCGGTGGAGGAGCCGGCCGACGACCTCTCCGCCGGCGTGCTGCGGGGTGCCGGGGCCGGCGCCTGGTTCCTCATCGGCGCGGCGGTGGTCGGGCTCGGCATCGCGACCTACCTGACCACGCTCCACTACGCGGGCGTCGCGCCGATCTGCACCACCAACGGTTTCGTCAACTGCGGGTCGGTCCTGAAGAGCAGCTACTCGGTGGTGCCGGGGACCTCCATCCCGGTGACGGTCCCGGGGATGATCTGGTTCATCGTGAGCGGTGCGCTCGCCGTGGTCTCGATCCGCTGCGCACGGCGCGGGATCGAGGAGCCGGAGTGGCTGCGCCCGGCCCATCTCATCTGGTGCCTGTTGGGGCTGGTCTCCGTCCTCTACTTCGTCTTCGCCGAGCTGGTCAAGCTCCACGAGCTCTGCGAGTGGTGCACCGCCGTCCACATCCTGGTCTTCCTCAGCCTGCTGGTCGCGATTGCGCGCGTCCAGCCGGCGAGGGCTTGATAGCGAGGTTTGCAATGGCCCGACCCTCCAAGCGACGGCGCGAGAACCTGGCCGCCGGCCGCTCCGCCCCACCGAGAACCCCTGCCAGCAGCCGGCCGGCGTCGACGACGCCGTCCCGCTACCGCACCCAGCGCGTCCAGGCACCGAGGCCCTGGTGGCAGAGCCCCTGGG
>Ga0181529_10001834_pt1 | contig 26561 bp, 18 predicted proteins | sample PEATcosm2014_Bin_36_FD_119763 | JGI IMG/M metagenome (GOLD analysis project Ga0181529, IMG submission 119763) | Peatland microbial communities from MTU Mesocosm Facility, Houghton, MI, USA - PEATcosm2014_Bin10_30_metaG | ecosystem: Environmental > Terrestrial > Soil > Wetlands > Peat | place... | reverse complement strand
TCTCAACTCTGCATCGATGAAGCGCGACGAGGTACGTGGATGTTCTCAATGAAGACCATAGCCGGCTGGCGAGTGGGTTGGGCGATTGCAGGACTGCTTGCTTCCGCCGTGGCAGTGCAAGGACAAACCGTGCCCTCGGCGCACGGACCCAGCCAGTCACTGTGGGTTGGCGGGGAGTATGCCAACTTGCAGGCCGGATTCCCCGAGGGAAGCACTCTGCGCCTCTCCGGCGCGGGGGTGTTCGCCAATTACAACTGGAATCACTTTCTTGGTATGGAAGTGCACGCCCGCTTTCTCAACTTCAACAGTTGGAATGGCGAGACCGAGCAGGACTACCTCGCCGGGCCGCGCTACAGCTTTCTCAATAGCCGGAGATGGCGTCCTTTCGCCTCGTTTCCTGTCGGCCTGGCCAAGATCCAATACCCGTTCACCCTGGGCAGCGGGAGCAGCTTTGCCATGGCGCCGGGCGGAGGGCTGGAGTATCGGCTCAGCCGCAAATGGACCGTGCGCGCAGCTTACGAATACCAGTTCCTGACCAACTCGCCCAATTTCACCAACGAGCCCAAGTTCGGAATCAAGCCCAACGGTGGGATGGCGGGGATTTCCTATCGGGTGCGCTGAGGAGCAGGCTCCAACTGCCTGAGAACCTCCCTATACACATCGCCCTGGGCGCCTCAGATGCTCCTCGAAGCCCGTCAACTTCGCACATCGAACTGGCCCCGCTTGCACTGCTCCTAGTTTGTGGCTGGGCTGATCGAGGAGGAACCGACATAGACCACGCAGCCCGCGGTTGCACAGGTGATATTGCTATGGGTCGTATCGGCGTCGGTCAGCGTTGTCAGGTATGAGGTACCGGTCACCACCCATTTGCTGGCCGCGTCCATGGTCAAGCTCACCGTCTTGCCGGTGTCGGCGTTGTTGATTGCGCCGGTGAGTTTGGAACCGGCGCCGGAAGTGTCCTCGTAGAGATAGAGGGCCGCCGTGCTGGTGGTGTCGCGGCTGGTGCAGGCGCTGGACAGGCATGTGTCGCCAACGATTACGTTGCCGGTCAGGGTGGTGCCATAGGCCTTGAAAGTTGCATAGCCGTACGCATTCGTATTCGTCCACTGATCGTTGTAGCCGGCAAGCAGCAGCGTGCCGCAGCTGTTGTTGATGGCCACATCCGTCAGAGTGATGACAGAGGTTTGGTTATAGACCTCGAACGCAGTGCAGTTGCTGGCCGGATCGGTGTTGCCGCTGGTTGTGTCGGTGAAATTGAAGACGCCGTTGGTCATGTAGAAGCAGTCGCCGGCGTTGCAACTGGTATTGGTCGCGTCGCCTGACATGCTCTGGTAGAGGAAGATGCCGCGATGCGTTGCGTTACTGTTCGAGCTTCCAGAGGCGCCTGCGTTCAGAGTGGAATTGTACAGCTTCACGAGGTTTGCGCCCTCGATCACCACCGCTTCGGCGATGGTCGAAGTGAAGGTGGCGTTGTACGCGGCGATGGAGCCGGTGGAGTAGATGCCGGCCGATTTGCCGCCCTGCGCCTCATAGGTCCCGCCGTTGATGGTGACCGTGCCGCCTCCATTGTCTGTCGCCACAATCGAGCTCGATGGCCCCATGCTGGAAGCGGTTACGTTGTTGGCCACGATGGTGCCCGCGCCTGCCGCGTAGATGCCGTGTTCGTTACTGGCGCTGGTGGAGGTGCCGGAGAGCGTCGCATTGCTGATCGTCACCGTGCCGGTTCCGTAGGAATAGACCATGTTGCCGCCGTCGCCGCTGGTGGTGATCGTCCCGCCATCAATCGTCAAATCTCCCCCGTTATAGTCCAGCACCGCAGCGTCCAGTCCGTACCAGCTGGAATCGCCGTCGACGCTGGTGACACTGGTAGAGGTAATCGCTGGGTCGATCAGGGTCAGGTACGCTGCTGTGCCCGTGACGCAAATGGCGTTCTGATTTGAAGTGGAGGTCGAATAGCTCTGACCCGTGGTCGCGAGCGTTCCCCCGCTGAGCACCTCCAGGCCGGTGGCCCCGTCTGCTGTGTAGCCGCATGCAGCTCGCGCGGTGAAACTGCCCGAGGTGGCCGCGGTCACCGTAACCGCCGCTGCGTTCGATGTCAGGGCAGAGTATTGCGCGGTAATGGTATGTGAACCGACTGCCAAGCTGGTGGTCGTCAGCGCGGCTACTGCCGAACCAGAAACCAGGCTCGCGGTGCCAATCTGAGTGGAGCCGTCGTAGAAGGTTACGGTTCCTGTCGATGTAAGAGGTGTGACGATGGCTGCCAGCGCGACTCCGGTTCCGTAGGTCACCATGCTTGGAGACACCGAGAGCGCGATGGTTGCGCTTGAACTGGACGAGGAACCGATCACGATGGAGATGGCGCTGGAGGTGCTGGTGGCATAGGTCGAGTCGCCACTGTAGACGGCATCGACCGCATGGGTTTCGACAGCGCTCAAACTGGTGGTCAGGGTGGCGGTGCCGGAACTGAGGCTGCCGGTACCCAGTTCCGTCGATGTTGTGGTGTCGTAGAACGCGACCGTGCCGGTAGCCGCCGAGGGCGAGACCGTGGCTGTTAGCGTGAGGGCTGTCCCCGAGGTCGTCGAATAGTTCGATGAGGCAAGCGATGTGGTGGTGCTGGTCAGGCTGGACGACGCGCTCACCGTGAGAATGGTCGAGCTTGAAGTGCTGGAAGAGTAGGCACTCGACCCGCCATAAGTTGCCGTGATCGTATGCGTTCCGGTGGTCGAGAATGACGTAGATAGCGTCGCAGTGCCTGAACTGAGTGTCCCGGTTCCCAGCGAAGCCGTGCCATCGTAGAAGGTCACCGTCCCGGTGGCCGCAGAGGGTGAAACCGATGCCGTCAGCGTGACGCTCGCGCCCTGAACCGGCGTTGCAGTCGAAGCGGTGAGCGTAGTGGTCGTCGAAGTTGTGCTGCTGGAGATGCTTGAGGCCGTGCTGCCGCAGCCCGTCGCAAACACCGAGCCGAGCGTTACCAGGAGAAGAGCGATGCCACTGCAAACGAATTGATTCTTCATCGTGTCATCCTTTTTTGTTCGAGGACAAGACCCAAGAGGATGAGTCTTGCCGAGGGACCGGCACCCGACGAACGGGCGCCAGCCGCAAACCCGGCCAAGAAGGTCCGATGGCCCCGGCTCGAATTGGCCGTTCGACACGGTTCTCTTCCTTGCTCAAGGCCGCAAAGTGCGGGGCCGTGCCTTGCGGCGACGCCCTGCAGGAACAGCAACCATCCGGAAAGGACGCCAAACGGCATACCCGTTTCCGCCACTCCACAACACTTCGGCTGCGATCGCAGCCGAAGTGCAATACATTGAGTAGCGCGTCGTTGCGCAATGGATTACATGAGAAGATCATTCAGGAGGTGTCTCGACTGGTCCGCTGACGGCTTGGGAGTTACACCCATTCCTCCGCCCGGGCCTGAACCTTCGAGCGCTTCTTTCCTGCCGGTCCGCAACCCGGCTTGCGCAAACAGGCTAGAATCAATCAGGCGGAGAGATTTGCGCTTGTCTTCATCCATTCACCAGTTGGCCTGCCTGCTTCTTGCTCTTGGCGCCTGCCACTGCGCAGAAGCTCAAGGGACGGGCACGGCAAGCTCGCCGGCGCAGCCAGACCCCACGCGTGTTGAACAGGTCCCCAGGGTTCCCGGCGTAGGTGCGCTCTTGCATGGGCTCAATGCGGGCGTTTCGTTTTCAGGTGTCCACGACTCGTCAATCGGCTGGTACATGGTCACGACACCCGCGGTCAGCTACACCTTCTCTTCGCACTATTCGGCCGATGCCAGCCTATCTATCTATCCATATCGCCTGGTCCAGAATCTCAGCCCCAAAGCGCTGCCGGGGCAGCGGCTCATGGCAACAGAGGGTGAAACGGGAGACACCTTGATTGGCGTCCACGCCAGCTTCAACCCGTCCAAATTGTGGAGCGCCACGACTTTGTCTTTCACCATCCCAACCGGAAACCGGTCGGATGGTCTTGGCACCGGGCAGGTCACGTTCGACTTCAGTGACCGATTGCAAGGCTACTTCAAGCGTACTGGCCTGCTTGTCGACCTCGGGGTGGGCAATTCGTCGGGCCCGTTCAACAGTGCCGTCACCAGAGACTACAGCTCACTCGGTCCGCTCGCGCACTTTCAGGCTGGAATGGTGTTCTTCCTGCCTGGCCGCAGCTACATCCAGTTTGTGCCTTATGAACAGCTTCCCCTTGGCAGCCAGACCATCTACGACACCGTAGGCCCTCCGGGCTCAGCCCCCAACACCTCGATTTCCAGCAACAGCTCGAGCGAGGACAACGGCGTCACCACCTCGTTGAGTGTTCCTCTCAATACCTGCCTCTCGATTTCAAGCTATTACAACCGAAGCCTGCGCCATCACCTCGACTCCGTGTCCATCGGCGTCACCTATGTGCTGCGAAGCACACAAGGAAGAAAGCGGCTATCTCTGATTGACAAGGCGTTGCTCGAGGCCGAAAGAGCCAACCCCTGATCGGCTCCATCGCGTGCGTCTGCAGCGGGGTTTTCGTAAGGCAGATTGTTCATCCACCCTTCGCAATGAGAGGCTGCAGGCTCTATTTCAACTGTTCTACTTTCGCAATCTGCTGGGGATCCATCTGCTGGCGGATCTGCAGAAGCATTTGTGCCGTGGCTTTCTGCAATGAAGCACGAGCCTGGCTCACCGCATCGATGGCGGCGAACAGGCGCTCCTTGTCGGCGCGCGGGTCTTTACCGATCTTCTCCAGCTTCGACTGCTCGCTTTGAAAAGACTTGTAGCTGGCGAGAATGGCCGGCTTATTTGCGTTGAAAATCTCGTCCATTTTCTTCTGCTGGTCTCTGCGCAGGCCGATGGCTTGCACCACCGCCTTGTCGTCCCACCAGCGGCCAACCGGGCCAAACTGAAGACCATTGCGCACTGTGCCGTTCGTTCCACCTGGACGGGCACCAGGGGCAGCCATGCCGCCGGGTCCACCCGGCCCGCCTTGCCCGCCGGGGCCGCCAGGACCAAGTCCTCCGGGGGGAGGGCCACCCGGCCCGCCGCCAGGGGGTCTGCCCTGCGCGGAAGCGCACACTCCCAGGGCCACAAGGCAGGTGCAGATGCATACGATTCTCAGAAATCGCGAATTCATCGATTCCTCAATTCCGGCCGCGCCTTATGTCGAGGATGCGGCCTTGCTTGCAGTTGGTAATCGCTGAGCGGGGACGCCTCATTCTCGCTCAGCACCGCGTCGACCGAACGCAGCAAATCGTTGTCTTCGGCAATCTGCGTCTCGCTATCGGAAGGCGCCGGCGCGGAAGCCGAGGCGTGACTGTGCAGAATGCGACTTTCATGGTTCCACACCGGAATTCCGATTGCCAGGAGAGCCATAGCAGCTAGTGCCCAACCCGTGCGAACAAAGATCGCCGGACGGGCTTTCGGGCGGACCGCGGCACGAAGATCGGTGCTTGGCCTTGATTCGCTCCAGGCCAGCGAGGTCTGGTTGAACATCTTCATCGTGGAACGGAACTGCTCCAGCCGGTCACAGCAGGACTGGCACACGGCTAGGTGGGCGTCGGCCTCCGGCGAACTCAGGCCGATGAGCACATCGTTCACGGCTTCTTCGGTGAGGTGACCTGCTTCTCCAGATGTCATTGGTCTGCTCCAAGTTGACCCCGTACGGCCTTGAGCGCGCGATGCAGGTGGGTCCTGACTGTATTCACCTGCATTCCCAATACGTCGCCGATTTCGTTTACCGTCATCTCTTCTGAGAACTTCATAAGAAAGATCGTGCGCTGTTTCTGCGAAAGCGTACCGATTATCCCCGACAGAAGCTTGACCTTCTCCCTGGCCAGTAACTGGCCCTCGGGATTCAATCCGCCCGCGGGAATGAAAGAGGACATTTCATGAACATCGATTGCGGTGGATTTGACCCGCGCCCAGAACTTGTATTTCTTGGTCCTCAAATGGTCGCGGGTTACGTTGATCGCTATGCCCGTGAGCCATGTCTTGACGCTGCTCTCATCGCGAAAACTCTCCCGGCTATTGTAGGCTCTCAGGAGGGTGTCCTGGGTGATCGTTTCGGCTAGATCTGGGTCTCCGGTCGAGTAAGTGACGAACCTGAGAAGCCGCGCCCAATGAGTCTTCACCAACGCGTCGATATCATCGAGTTCGCGAATGGACTCCCCCCTCCCCGTCAAGCTCGATTTTAGCCCTCCGTGAGCAGCCGTGCCCATTTCGAGAGTGTTTGCCGCATATGCTGCCATTCGATCGCCTGCCTTCAGGAGGGCTATCGTTCCCCCTGCGTCTGGGACTCCCACACCCCGGACACCAACATATTGAGTCGTGCCATTTCGCCGGTCTGCTTGCATGCAAAATCAAGATCGATCCGGGGCCCTGCCGAAATTGACAGCGCCCCGGCTGTTGCGGGTTTCCCTGGAGGGCAGGTTACGGGTGAGGAGGACCGATTGGCTGCCCCGGACCGTCGGCCTGAACATCCGCCAACAGCACCAGCGATCCGTTGTTGTTGAAGAGGAATCCGTTGAAGCGAGCACTGCTGCCAACGGCCATTTGATTGCTGTTGATCGCCTGCACGTTGTCGTTGGCATAAACGGTGACTGTGGTCAGACCCGTCAGCGTGGCCAACCAGCTCCCGGAGGGAAGCGTGAGGGTATAAACGGTGTAGTTTCCAGAGCTGCTCGCGATGCTGGCGATGGTTCCGCCCACCGTCTGCGGGCTAAGCGCCACACTGACCGCGGTAGCGGCGTTGCTGGTGACCCCGTTCGTGGCTACGCTCACCACCTGGCCCGCAAAAAGGGTCGCGGCGGAGAAACTCGGCGTGAAAGGCGCCGCGCCGCCAGCCACATTGGAGAATCGGCCGGGTAGCAGGAAGGTCGTCGAGCTAGCGATGGCAATGGTGTAGGTCTCGATTGGAGAAGTCGTCGTCGCCGGGCCGATTTGCTGGCGAACCACCTGGGTGAAAGAAGTTGCCGGCGAGCCGGTGACCGCGGTGACCGGGCCGACCAGCATCTGTGAATTGGCATTTGGCGGGACCTGCTCTTCCACGCGGGAAGCCAGCAGGGTTCCATCGTTCTGGGTAATGGTATCCACTTCAACCAGCGCGCCCACGGCAAGGGCAGAAAAGCCGCTCAGGCCCTGATACTGTGTGCTCGCGTTGACGTAGATTACGAGTGCCGTCCCTTGGGCGTTGGTGAAGGTGAAGTTGTTGGTCCCCAGGGCGGTAACCTTCCCCTGGATGCCGCATTGCAGACCGTTGGTCCCGTTGGTGGGCTGCTGAGGGATGGGAGCAGCAGCAACGTTGAAGGCAGGGGTTACCGTCACCGTTGAGCCGGAGATTGAAACCGAGTTGGCCACCAGGTAGTCGATCAGCAGCGAGGTCGTGGTGTTCCCAATCGTGATTGGCGCAGTGAATGCGATGGTCTTTGCTGTATTTGCCAGAGTCGCCGTGGCCTGGACGATCTTCTTTGTGCTGGGGTCGATGTAAGCCACCTCGGCATTCGAGTAGGTCAGGGCCACGCCGGTGTAGGTGTCCTGAGGGATGGACGGCGTAAACAGCGGCACCTGAACGGCGTCCAGGTGCGTGGCTTCGAAGGTGATCGGCGCGCTGAGGATGCTGGCGGTCTTGCCGGCCGAGTCGGTCAGCACAATGGAGTTCAGCGTCAGGCTGGCGGCAATCACCTGATCGCTCGGCGCGTCGGTAATGGAGATAGGCACGGCCTTCGAGGCCGTTGTTGCGGTAGTGGCCGTCGTGGCTGCGATGTTCGATGCCGAGCATCCGGCAACGATCAGGGCGACCGTGGCGAGAACGGCAACAGTGACGCCTAGGGCGATTTGTTGTGCGCTTGCTTGCATCGGCTACTCCTTGGGAATGGGCAATTGGGGATTGTCGTCAACTGCGTATTGAGTAGCGCCGTATTGCCGAATCCATTACAGTCTTCACGGTTCTTTTTGTGCCTGTGCAATCGGTGGGTTCCAGCCTCCATCGGCATCCGGGATATGGGACCCTGGCGAATCCCATCCTATTGATCCGGCCCTGAAGAGTGGAACCTACGCCGCATAGGCGGCATCTTTCTGCCCGAAGTATTTCTCGACCCTGCCGGGCTGCTTTTGGATGCTGCGCAGAACGCCGATGGCGGTGCGGGTCAGTGCGATTTCTCTTGCTCGGCGGATAACTGTCGGCCCGAACTCGAGGGGCGGCCGACAATCGGAACCGCCACCGGCTTCCAGCCATCGCGCTGGTAGGCCTGCATGGCGCGAATAACCGCTGATCGGCCCAACTCGCACTGCGCCACAGTCTCGGCAATCGTCGCTCCGCTCAGGCGCAACTTCACGGCGCGACGGCGACGCTCATTCAACACAACCCGCGGAAGCTTGTGTGCCTCAGTCTTCTCCATGCCTGTGTGACGTTTTAACCGTACAGAATATTTCACTCATTCGGGCCGGATCGGTAAGGGAACAGTATCGGGGCTGAAGCCGTGCGCTTTCAGAACTGCGAGTTATTCAGAGCTTCGCTGGGGGATTTTCACTGTTCATGTTATGCAGCCATCGTGCTCTCCCAAAACTTGGCGCAAAGGTTGCAAGAAGCAGGTCCTTCGACTCGCTCTGCTCGCTCAGGACGACAGCCAAGAATGGGGCGCCCAATTCCTTACACTGCCCATGAAAATGCGCTCGAATCTTGCCGTAACGCTTCTTGCCGTGCGGAAGGATCTGTCGCGGAGCGGGTTCACCAGGGGCGGGGCGGGCTTACGCGGCCACCCTGAGTGTCGATCCAGGCCTGGTGCATCAGGCTGGCCATGAGCGCAAATTCCTTGGCCTGCTCGCGGCGAGCCGGGTCGGTGCTGCACGCATTGCGCAGCCGGCGCAGGCTGTAGAAGCCTTCATCCAGGGCGCGTAGCAGGAACGCCTGCCAGCCATGGTGCTTACGGTAGTAGAGCAGGGTCGACCTCATGCGCCACAACAGCACCTCCGAGCTGGCCTTGGAGATGGCATGCGACTTCATCTGTTTGGTGGTTGCGCCGCCGATATGGGTGACGACGATATCCGGCCAATAGTACACGCGGTCCCCGGCAGCCTTGACGCGGCGGCAGAGGTCCACTTCCTCGCTGTAGAGGAAGAAATCCGGATCGAAGAGGCCGGTCTTGGCCAGCGCTTCGCGGCGCAGGATCAGAAACGCGCCGGTTGACCAATCCACATCCATGGCTTCATCCGGGTCAGCCCAGGTGCGGTTGGGAGCACCGAAGATGCGGGATTTTGGATAGCGATCCGGCAAGCCGCTGAGCACCAGCGCATCGAGCCATACGGAGGGGAAACTGCGCGCCGAGGGCTGGAATCCTCCATCGGGGCTCACCTGGCGGCCCGCGCCCACGCCGACATCCGGATTGGCGTCCATGTGTTCAATGGCCCGTAGCAACGCTCCCGGATGAAAGAATGCGTCGGAGTTGAGCAGCACGATATAGCGCCCCTGCGCTTGCTCCATGGCCAGATTGTTGGCCGACGCAAAGCCGAGGTTGACTTCGCTGCGGAAGAGCCGGACCGGGTGGTCGGTCGAGCAGAACTCCTTGGCCACCATTTCCTCGGTGCCGTCTTTGGAGCCGTTGTCCGTGATGAGGATCTCGACTCTCATGCCTTGCGGCAGGCGGGCGCATTCCTGCAGAGCCGATTGCAGGCACTCCCGCAGCAGGTCGCGGACGTTCATGACAACGATGATGATGGAGGCTTCGTAGCTGTAGGAGGACTGCAGGTTCATGGTCGCGCACTGTCCTTGCTTCGGAAGCCGGCTGCCCACCGGTGTAACTGCGCGGCGGGCAAGGTCTTACCGAAAGAGAACGAATTCTTCAAAGTAAATCGAGTATAGCGCGGAAAAGACGGTGCAACGAGCCGATAAAAGGGGTAGGCGCCGTTGGTCCTTTTGGGGCATTACCACTCCGGTTCCCGCCCGTAGACGGTCGTGCAAGGCGGTCTATGCTGTTGAAGTGGGGACCGCGCCGAGGCCCCAGTTTATGCGCTGACTGCCGGAAAGAAGGTTCTATAAGGATGCGAATCAATCCCCGCGCTCCGCGCATGGTTCTTGCCGCCCTAACCCTGGCGGGGGTGACCTCCGCGGCGTCGTTCCTGGCGGCTCAGCGCATGACCGGCCCCAGCGAGGGCGTGACCCGGCTACGGGTGACCAATCAGACGATCGTTCCCGGCGTGAAGCGGCTGGGGATGAATCTGGGCTTCCAGGACTTTTACGATGCCGGGCAGATGACCAAGAACCTGCTGTTCCGCAACCCCGGCTTCGAAGGCATGACTTATCGCACTATCTTCCATTGCCAGGCGGGTGGATCGTCGCTTTGCGTCGATCGCCGCCAGGGGGTGCAGTTTCCTGCCGATTTCTGGGTTGGAGCTACCTATGAAGTCCTGGACGGCGCGGCGGCGGGACGGCGGGGCAGCGTGGTTTCCTGCGGCAAGGAGAGCGATGGCTACGGTCTGACGCTCGACTCGAAAGGCAAGCCCATCGGCATCGGCGACTGGCTGGTGGCGTACCGGGAGGTTCCCGGCGATCCGGCTGCCGGGTGGTGGCCCAATTTGAATGGCGGCGCAAAGCTGACGGCCGAGCGCGCAGACCTGTCCCCGGAGACGCCCGGACATCAGGCGCTGCGCATCGAAGCTTCGGGGCCAGGACAGTCCGCGCGCCTCAACAGCTACTTCGACACGCTCGATGGATTTACCTTTCTGCGCCTGCGCGGCCGCTACCGCCTGAGCTTCAGGGCCAAGTCGCTGAACGGGTCGAGGATGGTGCATGTGCACGTGGCGCGCAACGCTCCGGGCAAGATTTCCAACCTCGAACAGGATGTGCGCATTGCGCCCACGTGGGGCGATTATTTCCAGGATTTTGCGGCCAACGAGGGCAGCGGCCCCACCGGAACCGTTGAGGTCAGCTTTACGGTGACGGGCGGCGACATGCTGCTGGACGACGTGGACTTGGAGCAGACCAGCGGCGATCCGGCCAACCGCACGGCGTTCCGCGACGAGGTGCTGGAGACCCTGAAGGAGCTGCGGCCGGGAGTGCTGCGGCTGATGTCGACCAATGCCGGGCTGGGCAACACGGTGGACGATCTGCTGGCGCCGCCCTTGGCCCGCCAGCGGGGCGGCTACTCGGGGTGGTATGTCAAACAAGAGGACATCCCTATCGGAATTCCCGAGTTTCTGGAGCTGTGTCAGGAAGTGGGCGCGGAGCCCTGGATTGTTGCGCCCATGGCCATGAACAAAGAGGAAGCGCGCAAGCTGGCCGAGTATTTTGCTGGCAGCCCAGCGACGGCGGGCGGTGCGGTGCGGGCCGCGGGCGGGCACAATTTGCCCTGGACCCAGGTCTTCCGGACGATTCATGTCGAGTTTGGCAACGAGGCTTGGAACGGGGTCTTTTTGGGTGAATCCATCGACGATACCGCCTCGTACGGGCGGCGCGCCAACGCGATTTTTGCGGCCTTTCGCGCAGCCGCCGGCCCCCAGGCCGCGCGTTTCGACCTGTCGGTGGGCGCACAGGCCGACTGGCCGGCCAAGGACAGCGCGCTGCTAGCGGCCGCTCCCGGCGCAAATTCCATGGCCATCGCGCCCTACCTGATGCACAGCGTTACCCGCTGGGCCAATGACGACGAACTGTACGGCGCGTTGCTGGCCGAGCCGGAGTACATGTCCAGGGTGGGCGAAATTCAGGCCGCGCAGAATCTGACCGGGGGCAGGCGGATGGCGGTCTATGAGGTCAATCTGCATACCACCGAAGGCACCATCACGCAGGAAGTGCTGGACCGGTTCACGCCTTCGGCCGCGGCCGGAGTGGCGGTTGCCGGGCACATGCTGCGCATGTTGCGCGACCATGGAATTCGCGATCAGATGCTTTACAGCCTCTCCCAGTTCCAATACAAGCGCTCGGACGGCAAGGTGGCCAGGCTCTGGGGAGCCGTGGTGGAGATGGGAGCTGAAGGCCGCAAGCGCCCGCAGTTCCTCGCCGAGAGTATGGCCAATCGCGCGATCCGGGGCGATCTGATGCGCGTCGAGGTGAGCGGCGAGAACCCCGTGCACGACCAGCTCGGGGGGAACGACGGGGTAAACCTCAAGGGAGTGCATGAGATCGATGCCTATGCTTTTCAAGAGGGGGGATCGCACGGTCTGATCGTCTTCAACTATGGACTGCACAAGGCAAGGAGGGTCGTCCTCGAGGCTCCCGGTCTGGCTAGCAATCCCAGCGTCAACCAGTGGCGGCTGATCAGTCCGGGGCCGGGAGCTACAAATGAGGGTGTGGTACAGGTCAGGGTCGAGAAGGAACTGTTCCAAGGAACGGAATTGTCTTTGGCCCCCTGTTCCATGGTGGTACTGGAGTGGCAGGAATAAAAAAAGGAGGCCGGGGGTTAACCCGGCCTCGCGACGGCTTGCAGTTTCGGAACGGAGAGAGGGAGGAGCTTACTTTTCTGCCTTGCAGACCAGCGCCTCTTCAGGCTTGGTCATAAAACGTTTGTTTTCGTATTCCCGCCCTTGAAGCAACTCCCGGACAAAGAGGGGGAAAAGCTTGGTGGGCTCGACCAGGTACCGGTAAGCCAGCCGCTTGGGCGAGTGCACGAGGCGGTAGAGCCATTCCAGGCCCATGGGTCCCATCCACCGGGGCGCGGCGCATTCTTCGCCGGTCAGATACTCGAGCATCGCGCCGCCCGCGAAGATCAGATTGGTCTTCAAGAAGGGCAGGGCATCCACAATGAACTTCTCTTGAATCGGCATTCCCATGCCGACGAATACAGCGTGCGGCTTGAACTTGTTGATCTGCTTGCAAAGCGTCTGGACATCGAAGTCGCGCACATAGCCGTGGTGCACGCTGGCCTGCAACCCTGGATATTTTTCCTGCAAAACGTTCTCAAAGCCCTTGGACGATTCAGCGGCTCCCCCGAGGTAGAAGAGACGCCACTTGTTGGCTGCCGCCATACGGAAGAAATCGTCGTACCAGTCGAGGAACGCAACCCTGTGCTCGCTGGAGATGGGCAAATCCAGCGCCTCGGCCATCCAAACCAGCGGCATTCCATCCACATAAGCCAGATCGCAAATCTTGTAAAACTCGCGGATCGACTTGTCGCTTTGCGCCAGGTAGACACTGTGCATGTTGTGCGCGCCAACCACAGCTTTGTGCTGCTTCTCGATGGAGGTCCGGAAGAAATCCAGAAGCTGATCCTTCGTGACCGGGTTGACGGAAATGCCAACTAACCTCACTTTGGGGAACCGCATCTCAGTTCTCCTCCTCGACATGCGACTTGCACTGAGGTTCACAGAAGTTACATTTCCAGTCAATGACCCTTTTCGGGGGATCGCCTCCCCCACTCGATTGGAAATCACGGTTACCAACAGCCCTATCGGCTTTCAAGGGACAGGAATTCAGCTTAGCATCAATCCTAGAATCACTGTGAAGTAACCTGGCAACGGTTACCGGAGCACAACCTCGCGGGTGCCTGAGGTCGCAGGCCCCCGATTTTTTGGCTTCCACCTTTTCGCCATTGTTCTTCGCCTGGCCGGAGGCTTAGTTTCTGATCCAGAAGCCCGTCCTGACCGATGAAGAGGCTTGGCGCTCTTTTTCGCTGTGGCCTAGACCGGCTCCACAATTCACATGCCCTTTCCCGCATCGTGCAAGGGGTCATTTTTAAGAAAGAATGGCACTTGCGGGCAGCGGTTTCGGGGCACAGCACTTGTGGGACCGCTGGAATGCATGCCAGACCAGGGAAGGCTCGGCAAGAAGTGAGCCAACCGATTCTGGGAGCGAGCGATCGGGAAACAGGCGCCAAGCGGGCGCAACGGGATGGGGAGCGGCGCCGCGCAGGCAACGGGCGATGGCAGCCGCGGTTGACCGCAAGCTCCAGGCAGTGCTTTCTGCGAGCGGAGAATGGAAGCTTGAGATGACGACGAATCTACGGCATCCGGTAGCAGTATTGGGGTTACCGCTGGATAACTTGACCGGCGATGCGGCTGTCGAGGCCGTGGAAGCTCTGATGCTGTCTGGGGGAACCGATCAAGTGGCGACCGCGGACCTTGACTTCTGGCTGAAATCGATCTCCGACCCGCATCTCCACCGGATCGTTGCCGGCTGCAGCCTGGTTCTGCCCGACGGCATGCCGCTGGTGTGGGCTTCGGGTTTATTGGGTTGCCCATTGGCCGAGCGCGTGACCGGCGTGGATCTGGTTCCCAGGATGGCCGAACTCTCGGCCCGGAAGGGCTACAAGATTTGTCTGCTGGCCGGGAAAGCGGGCGTAGCCGAGCGCGTCTGCAAGATGTTGGAGCGCACCTATCCCGGTGCGCGCGTGTACGCGATTCACGCCGCTGGCGAAGAGGACCCGTCGCAACTGAACAGCAGCGAAATCCTCAGCCGGGTTCACGCGGTCAAACCGGATGTGCTGTTTGTCGCCTTCGGAAACCACAAGCAGGAAAAATGGATTTGGACCCACCGCAAGCGGTTGGGCGTTCCGGTGACCATGGGAGTGGGAGAGACCTTCGAGACCCTGGCAGGCGACATGCGGCGCGCGCCCCTTTGGGCGCAGCGCGGCGGTTTTGAGTGGCTCATACGCTGCATGCAGGAACCCTCGCGGCTCATCCCGCGCTACCTGCGCGACCTTCTTGGCCTGGGACGGCGGCTCCCCATGGCGCTGCTGGCTGCCTGGTTTCAGCGGCCGTATCTTGGCCCATCCAAGGTGACCACGGCCAGCACCCAGGAGGTGTTGCACATCTATTTGCATGGCAAGCTGAGCGCTGCCATCGCACAGCCTTTGCAGGAAGCAACGGAGGCGGCCATTGCCGGCGGGCGGGTTGCGGTGATGCATTTGCAGGGGGTCCGGCAAGTCAGCGCGGCGGGCCTGGGGCTTTTGTTGGAGGCGCGGCGTCAACTGCTCGAAGCCGGGCTCACACTGTCGTTGGCCGGACTGAATCTCAAGCTGCGTTTCCTGCTCTATGCATGGTGCGTTCAAACGCTCTTCGATGAATGGCAACCGGTGAACGCGCAACGCCGGGCGCGGCCGCGGGGCGCGCTGGCTGTGACCTGCGTGACCCTGGGCGCAGAGCAGGCGGCGCTCACCATAGACCCGCGCATCCGTGGATAGTGCCGCGCAGTCGCGCGCTCTCGAGGGGATGGAATGGATCTGATCATCCTCATCCCGTTTTTTGCGTGTCTGGCAGTGCTGGTCATGCGCTCTGCCCGGCACGCGTTTGCCTACGTTTTCCTGCCGACGATCATGCTGCTCCCCGGGTACTGGACACTCCGGTTGCCCCATATCCCGCCCCTCTCCTTTACCGATGTGGTGATCCTCCCCCTGGGCCTGGTTCTGTTGGCCACGGAAATCCGCCGCTGGCGGTTCGATTGGATGGACCTGTGGGTTCTCCTTTTCGCCGTGAGCGCGGGAATGTCCGAAGGCCTGAGCGCGGAACTGGCATACGGCACCTGGCCGCGCCTGTTCAGCGCGGACTCGGCGGCCTCAGTGGCCTTGAGCTACAACATCAACAACGGAATCTACGCGTTCTTTGGGCGCATCAACTCGGTCATCCTTCCCTACGTGGTGGGCAAGCTGATCATCGAGCACGGTGAATTGAACGGACAGCCCATGCGCAAAGTGATGATCCGCCGCATCGTCACCTTCCTTTCGATCGTCTCGGCCTTTGGCATTATCGATTTTCTGAATGGACGAAGCACCTACCAGAGGGTGTTCAGGCATTTCTTCGTGGGCCAGATGATCGATTTTCCGGAGCAGGTGCGGTGGGGGTTCGGACGCATTGCCGGTCCCTTCGGACACGCTATTCTGGCGGGCATGGTCTTTCTGACCGGATTGATCTATTTCCTCTGGCTGCTTTGGGTGGACCGCGATTGGGGAGGGCGGCCTTTCATGAAGGCCTTTCCCCTGAAGATGCGGACCATCGTCTTGCTGGCTCTGTTTGGCGGACTGCTCATGACCCAGTCGCGCGGGCCGTGGATCGGAGTCATCCTTTCGCTGATCTTTGCGTTGCTGGCGAGGGTGATGTCGGCGGGCAAGGCGGCGGTAGTGTTTCTGGCGCTGGTGGTGGGGCTGGGATCGGTCGTCTATATTGTGGGCAAGCAATACACGCAGGGACCCCGGGAAGCGGCTGCCAGCGAGTCGCAGGCCAGCGCCATCTACCGCAGAGAATTGTTGCAGACCTACATCCCGGTGATCAGAGAACGCCCGGCCTTCGGCTGGGGTTTTACCGACTATCCAGGGCCGAACGGGCAAAAGTCCATCGACAATGAGTTCCTGTGGGTGGTGGTCACCCAGGGCTTCTTCGGGCTGGCAATTTTCTTCATGATTGCCATTGGCAGCGGAATCCGTCTGCTGAAGTATGTCGGAAAGCCTTTGGTGCCCGAGGACCGGCTGTTGGTTTTTGCCCACATCGCTGTGCTGATGGGGCTTCTGACTTCTTTGGCCACCGTCTATATGGGAGGCGAAGTTATGGTCGTGTACTTTCTGGTGATTGGTTGGGTGCAGGGGATGAGGCCGCGCCTGGCGGTGGCTGGCGCACCGGGTTCGATGGGACGCCCGCTCAGGTTCCGCCGGGTCCTCACCTAAACCGAGGTGGAGTCTGCGCGGCGCGCGGCAGTTGATGGGCAAGAGCCATTTCCAGCGGCCGGGCAGGGGATGGGGAAGGAATTCCTGCAAACTTTGAGCCTTGGATGGAATCAAACGACTGGAGGCCTGGAGGCATTTCTTGCAATAGGTTTCCCGAGACCGCAAGGATCAAAACCGAAATCGGATGCGAACGGATGGGTGAGAGCCTTTCCCCTTCAACGACCGGGCTTCTGAAAAAGCCTCCAAGAAATGGGGAACATTGATAGAGCACGGGGTAGTTACGATATTGGCGGTGGCGGCGGTGGCGTTGACCGCCCCGCTGTTTGCCGATCTGGCGCTTTGCCTCCTGGGCAATCTGTTGCCGGCGCGCGGGGCACGGGCAGCGGGCAAGCAGGCGATCCGTCTGGCCGTGGTGGTGCCGGCGCACAACGAGGAGCAGATGATTGCGCGCACCGTCGCCTCGGCGCGGGCGGCCGATGCTTCGATTTCGGTGTTTGTCGTGGCGCACAACTGCCAGGATGCGACCGCCGTGGCGGCCGCCAACGCCGGCGCCCAGGTGGTGGAATTGAACGACCCTCGGCAGCGTGGCAAAGGAGCCGCGCTGCGGGCCGGTCTTCAGGCCGCGATCGAGGCCGGCGCCAGTGCGCTGCTGGTCATCGATGCAGATACGGTGGTGAGCGCGAATCTGATCGCGGCTACCTGCGAAGCGCTCGAATCCGGCGCCGGCGCGACCCAGTGCCGCTATGAGATGGAACCGCCCAAGGCGGCCTCTGCCGGGCCGCTGGCCCGGTTGCGCGCCCTGGCAGTCCGCGGCATGAATGTGTTGCGCCCCAGGGGCCGTGCGGGTCTGGGCTTTTCCACGGGTGTTTTTGGAAACGGCTTTGCTTTGACGGTGGAGACGCTTCGCCGTGTGCCGTTCTTTGTGGACAGTATCGCCGAAGACATCGAATACCATCTGCGATTGGTTTGCGCGGGGGTGCGCGTGCAATGGGTTGAGAAAGCCTTTGTCCACGCTCATCTTTCTCCGGCGGGCTCGGTTCAGGCCAAGCAGGAGGCGCGCTGGGAAGGCGGGCGGTTGGGAGTTGCCCGCCGCTGCACAGGGGAACTGCTGGGAGCCATCCTGCGCGGCAACTGGCGCGCGATGGAGGCCCTCATCGACGTGTGGAGTGTTCCCCTGGCGCGGGGGGTCCTGATTCTGTTGCTGGCGGCCTTGCTGCCGGCGCCTTGGATACGCGTGTATACGATTGGCTGCGGCGCGGTTACGGCCGCCTATGTGTTGGGATCGGCCTTGCTGGGCGCCGCGCCGCTGCGGGATTTGGCGGCTCTGGCCGCCGCGCCGGTTTACTTGGCATGGAAGGCAGCCATCACCCCAATGGTATTGTTGAATTCCCGGCGCCGCACCGAATGGGCCCGAACCGAGCGGGAGGCGCCCAAGCCATGACCGATACCCACCTGATTCCCGATACCCCGGACCGGGAAGTGGATTGGACGCTGGAGCCGCAAGATGCCGTGGAGATGACGCCGGGCGGCGGCGCGCCGCAACCCTTCCACGAGGTGAACCGTCAGTTTGGCCAAAACGTGGCGGCCACTATCGTCGCCCGTATGGTCAACATGGCCAGAGGCGTGTGCGTGGTGCCGTTCCTGCTGCGGCACATCGGCCTGGAAGCCTATGGCATCTGGACCACCATCTTCATCCTGGTGATGTATGTGGGTGTCACCACGCTGGGCATCTCCAACGTGTACATCAAGTATGTGGCCGAGTTTCATGCCCGGCGGGAATACGACAAGGCCAACTCCCTGCTCTCCACCGGTCTGGCCATCACGATTCCCATGTGCACCGCCGTCTTCCTCTTCTTCTTTCTGGGGTGGAACTGGATTGCTCCCTGGCTGCGGCTGCCGCCTTCCCACACGAGCGACGGCAAAGAGGCGGTGCTGATCGTTCTGGCAGTTTTCTTGTCGAGCATCGCCCTCAGCGCTTTCAGCGATATGCTCACCGGGACGCAGCAGATCGCCTCGACGCAGATATTCCTCAGCATCAGCATTGTGGTCGAGTTTGGGATGATTGTCTGGCTGGTGCTCGCCGGGCGCGGCATCCGCGGGCTGGCCGAGGCTTACCTGGTGCGGACGGTCCTCAACGACGGCCTCACCATGTGGTGGGCGCGGCGCCAGCTGAAATGGCTGCACCTCTCGCCCCGCCTGGTGCGGCGCGAGTCCATCAAGTACGTGCTTCACTTCGGCGGCCTGGTGCAATTCCAGAGCATGCTCTCGCAATTTCTGAATTCGGTCGAGCGGGTGGCCGCGCTGTTGCTGATCAACGCTTCGGCCGCCGGGCTGCTGGACGTGGCCAAGAAGTGGCCGGTCTCGCTCTCCTCGATTCCCACCGCCTTTTACGCCGCTATGTTGCCGGCGTCGTCGCACGTGGAGGCGGCCTCCGCGCCTCAGGAGCGCATTCCCAACCTGCGCGAACTGTATCTGAGCGGGGCGCGGTATTCGAACTTGTGCACCTCGGCTTTTGTGGCGGCCATGGCCTTTTGGAGTGCTCCCGTGCTGCACGTTTGGCTGGGGCCGGTGTTACCAATGGGGGAGTCGCTGATCCCCCTGTTCGTGGTATTTAGTTTGGCCATGCAATTCCATATGCTTACGGGACCGGGCACTTCGGTTCTGCGGGGAATGGGCCGGGTTTATGAGGAATTCGCCTATTCGATTCCTAATCTGATCCTGTTGGCCGTAACGTTACCGGCGGCGCGTTGGATCGAGGGTCGTTGGACGCCCCTGGGAATTGGCCTGGCGGTGGGTTTGGCAACCGTGGGCTCGGCGTGCGTGCTGATGGGCAGGGTACATTATGTGCTCGATCTGCCTTTTTCGCAGTTTCTGCGAGTAGTGCTTGTGCCGGGAATGGCCCCTTACCTGGCAGCCGGTCTGCTCGCCTGGCCCGCGGCCCGTCTGGTGGAGATGGTGAACCGCTGGCAGGGAGCGGGAGTTCTGGTGGCCGTAAGCATCGTTTACACGGCGGTGGTATTGGTGACATTGCAACGATGGGTGTTGACCGATGTCGAGAAGCACAAGGGACTGGGGACGATCCGCCGGGCGCTTGGCATGGTCCGAAGCAGGGAGGCAACGGCATGAAGCTCAGAATAGGCATCGCCTGCATCCTTCTGCTGCTGATGGCAGCCGGCCGGCTCGGAGCCCAGGAGCCGGCGCAGCCGTTTGCCCAGAATGCGGCCCAGGAGCCGCCTGACCCGCAGCTCAAGCCCAATCCCATCGATGCCCTGCGCAACTTTGAGCCGGCCGCCGACGAAGAGTACCGGCTGGGCAGAGGCGATGAGATTCTGGTGGACTTCTCCGGGCGGCCGGAGATGCAGGCCAAGCTGGTGGTGGGGCCGGACGGCCGCATTTCGCTGCCCCTGATCGGCGACATCATGCTGGCCGACCACACCCGCTCCGAGGCGGCCAAGGCCATCGAAGCCAAGCTGGCGGAATTCTATTCCAACATGTCGGTCATGGTGACCGTCACCAAGTACACCTCCAACAAGATTCTGTTGCTGGGCGCCGTCGAGCATCCCGGCGTGCTCGCATTCGACGGCACGCCCACCCTGCTCGAGGCTCTTACCCGCGGCGGTCTGTCCACCGGCGCGGTCAACAAGGTGGGACAGATTCCCGAACGCTGCGCCATCTATCGCGGCCACGACCAGGTGATCTGGGTGGAGTTGAAGGAATTGATTGAATCCGGGAACACCCTCGCCGACCTGCGCCTGCGCCGCGACGACGTCATCTTTGTACCCGGCACGACCGAGCATTTTGTCTCCGTGCTGGGCGAGGTCACCCGTCCGGGGGCGATTCCACTGACCAGCACTTCGACATTGGCTACCATCCTTTCCGCGGCGGGCGGCTTCACCGACAAAGCGGGCAACATGCCGCACATTCAGATCGTGGATCCGGCCAGCGGCAGCTCCCGGAATCTGTCCTTCAAGGATGTCTTGAACCCGGTCAGGTCTTTGGAAATCACCCTCAAGCCGGGCGAGATCATCTTCGTTCCCCGCAGTGGCTTCTACAAGGCCACGTATGTTCTGGAACGTCTCAACCCGCTGACCACGGTGATGACCATGGCCATGCTGACGGGGGCACTATGAGACCGATGCGCGATCAATCCGCTGCGCTGGTCCAATCCAGCCCCGGGGAAGGTTCCCTCGCCGCGCCACGCTCGCCGGCGCCGGTGGCTAGCGAGCAGGCGCTCTTCCGGCCGGACTTGCTGCGCAGTCTGCAACTGCATCGCCGCCTGGCGCTGGGCATTGCTCTGCTCGGGCTGGTGGGCGCGGTGGCCTATGTCTATTCCATCTGGCCGGTCTATACCGCCGACGCCACGATCTATGTTCAGCCGGCTCCGCCCAAGGTCATGGACAATGGCTATACCACGCATTGGCCCTTTGACACCAATACCTACGAGTCCTTCATTTCGCAGCAGATGGTCACCGTCACCCGCGGCGATGTGCTGGCCAACGCGGTCCATAAAATGGAGCCCGGCTGGCAGCATCCGAACGAGAGCGACCAGGAAGCCGCTGTGCGCCTGGGAAGGGCCGTGGATGTGAAGCGGATGGGAACCAGCTACCAGCTTGTAGTCTCCGCCCGCTCCTCCAATCCGATCACCGCCGCTCATTTGGCGAATGCCGTGGCCAACAGCTACATCGAGAGCGAGACCCGGGAGAGCAAATCCGGCAACGTCCAGCGCAAGGCGACCCTGCAAGAGGAGAAGGACCGTGTCCAGAAAGAGCTGGACGCGGACCGCGCCGAACAGCAGGAACTGAACAAGAAGCTGGGCGTGGCGGCAGCCGGCGCCACTCCCGATCACTACGACGAGGATTTGAGCCGAATGCGCCTGGAGCTGATCCGGGCGCGGGCCGAGAACGATGCGGCGGCATCGGCGCTGACCTCGATGGACCAGAACCGGGCCGCCTCGGCGGCGGCGCTAGACGCCGAAGCGGATCAAATCGTGTCCGCCGATCCCGGCCTGGTGAGCATGAAGACCACGCTCTACCAGCGGCGCGCCACGCTCACCTCGCAGATGGCCAACCTCACGCCCAACCACCCGCTGTACAAGCAGGATGCGGAGGAACTGTCCAAGATCAACAGATCGATTGATAGCCTGACTGTGGATTTACGCGCCAAGGCCGAGGCGCGCATCCAACAGCGCCTGAAGACCGAGCTGGAACGAACTTCCGGGGTGGAAGCGCGGCTGAATGCGCAATTGGGGCAGATGGCCGGCGCTGCCGCCAGCGCGACGCCCAAGATGCAGCGCGAAAACGATTTGGCCGCCGACATCCTGCGCTTGCAGAATCGCTACACCGCCGTGGACGAGCAATTGCACAACCTGGCGCTGGAGAGTTCGGCGCCGGGAGCCTCTTACCTGGCTGCTGCCGCCACCCCGCCACTGAGTCCCACCAAGTCGGGCGTGCTGCGCAATGCCCTGGTCATCGCTTTCGCCGGCTTGTTTTTTGGCCTGCTTGCCGCCATCGGCGCCAACAAACTGGACCAGAAGGTCTACATTGCCTCCGATGTCGAACAGGTTTTGGGCTTTGCGCCTCTGGCGGTCTTGCCGGACTTCGACCAGGTTTCGGACGGAGTGGCGGAGGAACACCTGCTGCGCCTCTCGGCGGGCATCGAGTACGCCCGCCAACAGGGCAATCTGAAGAGCTGTATCTTCACCGGAGCCGGGAATGGGGTGGGCGTAACCACCGTCTCCAGCAAAGTGCGATCCATGCTGGAAGGCATGGGCAGAACGACCGTGCTGGTGGATGCTTCCGGCACTCCTCCCCCGGCGCAACGCTCCAGCTATGCCCAAGCGGGCAGGGAGGAGACTTCCAGCCAACTCGCCGTGCAGCGTGGAAGCCGCTCCACAGCTTTGGTGCAGCAATTGACCCAGGAGGCTGAAACGCAGGAAGGCAGCCTGGTGCTGACCGATACCGCTCCGCTGGCCGTTTCTGCCGAGACCGAGTATCTGGCGCGCTTTGTCGACGCCGCCATCGTGGTGGTGGAATCCGGAGTCACTACCCGCAAACAACTGCGGGAGGCGGCCGAAACCTTGCAGCGTCTGGATGTCTCGGCCGTGGGATTCGTATTGAACCGGGTGGGCCTCGAGAAGGCCGATCCTTCCTTCCGCGAATCCGTGCAGGCGATTGAGGACCATCTCCACGCCCAAAGCCTCTCGTACTCCAGGACTACGGAAAGAAGCCAGCCGCCAGTTGCCCCATCCAAGTTCCAGGACGATCAAGGGTCCAGGGAAGTAGCCGCGCCGGCGAAGGCCGAGACCGCGCTTCCCAGGCCTTCCGCCGAAGCCCCGATGGGTCCCCCCATGCAGGCTGTGACTGAAGCTGCGGCTGCTCCGGCGCAAGAAGCTCGGTTTGAGCCGCGCGTCCCCAAGACCTCCCGCGTCGAGGATTTGCTCCAACCGGCGTCTCACCCGGTCACACCGTATGCTTCAAGACCGTTTGTTCCCGAGAAGCCTCCGGTTCAGCAATCTGACGTTTTCAGCCCAGCCGAGCCAGCGCAGCCGGTGAGGGGCCGCGATCCTCAAGTCGCCGCGCGCAGGGCGTTCACCGCATCCGACTTTGGATCGGCGGTCAGGCCTGGGCCTGCTCCTCAACCGCCGCCAAGCTATTCGCAGTCGCCGTGGGCCGAGTCATGGAAGCGTGTGGCGCCCAAGGCGGACGATACCCAACCCCAAACCGGCTACGAAGAGCCTGCCGAACCAGGGCCGGAGGAGACGCCTTACGACGCGGCGACCCGGATGAGCGGGTTGCGGAACCTGATCTTCTCGCTGGGGTTGAAGAACGCACAGCAAGCGGAAGAGGGCGGCGAGCATCCGGCATCGCCTCCGCCGCCAGTCGAGCCAGTGCACGAACGCCCCGTCTACGCCCAGGTCTCGACCTCGATTCCAGAGGCCCCGGTGCGGAGAGAAGCGTACAGTGCTCCGACTGCCCGGGTGGTGGCTGCGCCGGAGATTCTCCCGCCCAGGACGATCGAAGTGAATACGGATACCACAAGTGCCGGCACCACTCGCCGCGATCGCCGCGAAGCGTTCGACGATGTGCAGATACTGCCCTCGTGGCGAGGACAGTACAGGAAGAGGTAAGGGAACATTCCGGCCCTGCGCTGCAACGGGCGAGCCTCATTTCGGAATTCAAATCCGGAATGGGGCTGGCGTTGTTTTGTGCGATCGGGAGCGCTCCGGCCGGGGTGGAAAACCCCTGCGAACGCGCCGGGCGACTCTTGGGTGCGTCCGGAATCGAGGGACGCTATTTTGGCCGGAGGATCTCGATCCGGTCGCGGGTGCGGACCCAGGTGTTGCCTGCCATGCGGCCCACGGCATCCAGGCCGGTAGGGTCGACGCGAAAGTCATCGAGCAAATCTTCGCGCAGGTGGAAGCGAACCACTTCTCCCAGCACGATGACCCCTCCACCCGGTGCGCGGCTGGTGTAAATGACCTGTAACAGCCGGCACTCCATCTGGGCGGGCGATTGGGCGACGCGTGGCGGGCGCACAGCCTCGCTGGCCACCGCCGTCAGCCCTGCCAGTTGGAACTCGTCTGTCTCTGGGGGCACGTCGGAGGCGGTGACATTGGCCGCCATGGCCATGGCCTCGTCGACCACATTGATGGTGAACTCGCCCGTTTCTTCCACGTTGCGCAAGGTGTCCTTGCGCATTTCGGGCCGATAGCCCGCGCCGGGCTCGCCGGCGGCGCGGAGAGCGGGGCAGAAGAGCACGGTGGGCGGATTCGAGCCCACGCCGGAAAAGAAGCTGAAGGGCGCCAGGTTGGCGATACCGCCGCGGTCCATGGTTGCAACCAGGGCAATCGGCCGCGGCACGATGATGCCGGTCATCAATTTGTAAATCTGCCGGGGTTCGCAGTTGGCAGGGTTGATGCTGACAATTGGAGCGCTGCAAGAGCTTGCGGAGTTCATGCTGATAGCCTAGAGCATTGTGGCGGGCGCCGGCGTCCAATTCCGCACTGGCACTCGATCGCCGCGATGTGTGACGGGTTTGGTGCGAAGACGGAAATTTGCCTGACCGTAACATTGGATGATGCACAATTGTTCATAAGGGAGAGTCTGTCGTGCCGCGCATTCACTTTCAACAGCAACTCGCCGAACTCAAGGACAAGCTTCTTGCCATGGCTGCCTTGTCGCAGCAAGCGGTCGAGTCGGCGGTAGACGCCTATCTGCAGCGCGACAAAGGCCTGTGCAAGTACGTCAAGCAGAACGAGACGGCCATCAACACCGCGCAAAGGGAACTGGACGAGATGGCCTACGAGTTGCTCGCCAAGGAGCAGCCCATGGCCATCGACCTTCGCTTTATCCTGGCGGTGATCAAGATCAACGGCGACCTGGAGCGGATTGGCGACCAGTCGATGGGCATCGCCCGCCGGACCAAGGTGACCATGACTTTGGAGGAGGTCGATCTGCCGGTGGATTTTGCCGCTATGGGCGAGTTTGCCGGGCGCATGATCCGTTCCGCGGTGCAGGCGCTGCTGGAGGGCGACGCCCGCCTGGCCGATTCGGTTCGGGATATGGACGACGAGATCGACCGTATGAACCGGCGCGCCCACGACGATCTTCTCAAGCTCATCGAGGAGCAGCCGCGCTTTACCCAGCAGGCCATGAACGGCATTTTGGTGGCCAAGAACCTGGAGCGCATAGCCGACCACGCCTCGAATATCGCCACCGATGTCATTTTCTGGATACGCGGCGCCGATGTGCGGCACCAGTTGAGCCTGGCGATGGATTGACGGACTCGCGAAGCCCTCTTCTCTATAGCATTTTCGGAATGGGTGTAGACCGAAAGCACGTACTCAAGTGGCTTTTTCCCAAAGAAAAAGCCACCTTGCACGCCCTTCAAAAAGTTTACGTGTATTCCGAAAATGCTCTAAGGGATGGGGAAAGCGCCTGCGGTAAAACCCAGCCAATCGGAGCGGAACTGCTCCAGCGGCAGCGGCTTGCTGAACAAGAATCCCTGGTAGGTATAGCAGCCGAGACCGGCCAGGAAGCCTCTTTGCGCTTCGGTTTCCACGCCTTCGGCGATCACCGACAGCCCCATGGCGCGGCCCAGGGAAATCAGCGTTTGGGCAATGGCCCCGCTGGAAGCGTCCGTCAGCATGTCGCGCACGAACGAGCGGTCGATCTTCAATTGGTCCAAGGGCAAATGCTTCAGGTAGGAAAGCGAGGAGTAGCCGGTGCCGAAATCGTCCAGGGAGAATCGCACCCCGTGCGATTTGAGTTCCGCCATGATGGCGATGACCTCCTCGATATTCTCCACCAACATGCTTTCGGTCAGTTCCAATTGAAGGTTCTGGGGATTGGCCCCGGTGCGCTCCAGAACCGCGAGCACCTGTTCGATGAAGTCAGGTTGGCGGAATTGGCGCGCACTGATGTTGACCGCGAGCTTGATATGGGACGATCCCTTTTGCTGTCCCCAAGCCGCGATCTGCCTGCAAGCGGTTTCCAGGACCCAACTTCCCAGCGGCAGAATCAGACCCGTTTCCTCGGCCAGAGCGATGAACTCGCCAGGGAATAGAAGACCGCGAACCGGGTGGTTCCAGCGGACCAGGGTCTCGGCGCCGACCAGGCGAGCTGATTCCACTTGCGGCTGATAGTGGAGCAGGAACTGTCCTGCCTTGAGTGCCAGGCGCAGATCGTCTTCCATGGCGGCGCGGGCATTCACGGCGGCCTGCAAGGCCGGGGCAAAGAAGCGCAGCGCGTTACGCCCCGCGGCCTTCGCCTGATACATGGCGATGTCCGCCTGTTGCATCACTTCATTCAAGCTTTCCCGGTGACCGCCGAAGACCGTGATCCCGATGCTCGAAGTGCTGAAGCATTCGCGGCCATCCAGATCGTATGGCTGGCGAATCGCCGCCAGAATCTTCTCGGCGACACCCTTTGCCTGGGAAGCGGCGTCCCTGGACGTCTCGCCCAGGCCCTCCAGCAAGACCACGAACTCATCGCCGCCCAAT
>Ga0181529_10001832_pt1 | contig 26581 bp, 29 predicted proteins | sample PEATcosm2014_Bin_36_FD_119763 | JGI IMG/M metagenome (GOLD analysis project Ga0181529, IMG submission 119763) | Peatland microbial communities from MTU Mesocosm Facility, Houghton, MI, USA - PEATcosm2014_Bin10_30_metaG | ecosystem: Environmental > Terrestrial > Soil > Wetlands > Peat | place... | reverse complement strand
GCCGCTCACCGTGTCGTTGCCAAACTTCAGCTCCAGACGCGCGCCCTTCAACTGGTCGAGCATGGCGCTCAGCGGCTGTGCGCCGCCGATCTGAAAGGGGAACTGCGCCAGCGTGTGGCTGAGCGGGTCCAGGGGATCGTAGCGCAGGCCGGAAATCTTGCCGCCGCCGCGCTCTTCAATGGTCAGCGATTTCAGAACGTCATTCATCTCCGCCGCGTCGAAATCCAGACGCGCCGATTCGCCGGGCCCCAACGTGCCCGCGCGCTCGAAGAATCCCTGCCCGTGCTTATAAAGCACCACCTGGGTGACCGGTAACTCCGCGGGCACGGCCAGGGTCGCACCCAATAGCAGGCAAAACAGTGTGCGTATCATGATTCCTTTCTGAGCCGCGACCGAAGGGAGCGGTCGCGTATCATCATTTGATTTAGACTCCGGCGAAACCGCCTGGTTCCAGCATTTTGAGACTCGCAATACCGCTTTTGGGCGCTTCCCGTCACTCGCCCATCACCTTGAGAATCACGCGCTTGGCGCGGCGGCCATCGAATTCGGCGTAATAGACCTGTTGCCAGGGGCCGAAATCCAGTCGGCCCTTGGTCACCGGCACGATCACCTGATGGTGCACGATCAGGCTTTTCAGATGCGAATCTCCGTTAGTCTCGCCGGTGCGGTGATGCCGGTAGTCCTCCCGAAACGGCGCCAGCGATTCCAGCCACTCGTCGATGTCGGCAAGCAGCCCGTCTTCGGCGTCGTTGACCCAAACTCCGGCCGTGATATGCATGGCGGACACCAGGATCATTCCCTCCTGGATGCCGCTTTTGCTCAGCGCGGTTGCGACGTGCGATGTGATGTTTACATATTCCCTGTGTTTGCTAGTCTTGAAGGTTAGATATTCCGTGTAGAATTTCATAGGGCGATCATAACAATTGCGTCACATGAGTTACTCGTCGTGGGAAGTCCTGATTGTCGATGACGAGGCCGCGCTTCTCAAGCTGATGAGCGTGTACCTGCGACGGCTGGGTTACAGCGCGACCGCCGCGAACACCATGGAAATGGCCTGGGAGCACCTGAAGCGGCAACCGGGGCGATACGCCGTGGTGGTGCTCGACGCGGGTATGGCGGTGTCCGGAATCGACGATCTGGTTCTCCAACTGCTCGCCTTCCACCCGAGCCTGCGCGTGGTGGTCAACAGCGGGTATCCTGTGGACATGAGCGTTTTGCAGCAGGCCGCGCCGGAACGCGTGGAGTTTCTGCACAAGCCTTTCAGCCCGGACATGCTCGTAGCGTCGTTGCGGAGGATGCTTGGCCCCCAAGAAGAAGAAATTTGATCTCCCCAAGGAGGTCAGGGCCATCGCCCGTGAGCGCGTGGGGCGCGTGCCGCCCTCCGCGGTGATTCCGCCCAAGACGTCGCGCGCCAAGGTCAAGCACAAGAAACGCGAGAACGAGGAAATGGAATGAAATCGGCGAACCCGTATTCGCGGCGCGACTTCGTGGCCCTCTCGGTCGTAGGGCCCCTGGTGGGACGGCTGCCCTGGTTTCGGCCCAAGGAGCTCGTGCTGGGCGACACACGATTCCGCATCGTTCGCAACCACCGCTCCACCCGGCGCTACGTGCTGCTCGATGGCGACCAGGATGCCGCGCGCCAGGTGCTGTTGCATCACATGGAATCGCAGCGTGGAGTCGCTTACCTGATCGAGGGCGCGACCAGGGAGGTCGCCATCGCCGGCGGCAAGCTCGATCCCAACCGGATGTTCTCGCGCGCCGGCGCCGAAGACAGCCTGCGCAGCCTGAACCCAGGGTGGAACCAGGGGCAGGTCACCGCGGCGCTCGATCTGCTCGACGGCCAGCGCGAAAAGCTCCTCGACGCGGTGTTCCCGCCGGACCGCGGCCTGTTGATCGCGCTGGGTACCGGCGCCCATCCGGTGACGGACGCGGCCGCTACGGCCGAGCAGCACTCGCTGCCGCAGCCGGACAAGCCGCAGGCGTTTTACCTGTGCACCGATCCCGCGGATTACCAGGCGCTGGCCGCATCGCCTTTCAACGTGGTGCTCTCCCGGTACCTCCGCGCGCGCGACGACGGATCGCTCGCTCGCCGCGCCGTCGTCCGCCAAGTTCGCTTCCTGCACATCGAAGCCCGCCCCGGCGACGCCGCCACGCAGCGCGAAATGCTGGCCTGGGCGGAAACCCACTTGCGGTAGGGCGGGGCATGCTTTGGCTTGCCCTCAAATCATCGAGAGAATCAGCGACGCCAATCCGGCGCCGGCGGCTACACGTGGCTATGGCCGCGGTTGAGCACCACTCGGGCAAGCTGAAGCATGCCCCACCTTCGGCTCCCTTGCCCGCTCCTGGTAGAATTGGAGAGTTCCGCCATGGCGCAGGATTCGACGGAAGGGTCGCTGAAGGAGCGTGGGGTTCGCCTTACCCGCCAGCGGCAGATTCTGCTCGAATTGATCGACCGCACGGGCGCCCACCTGGATGTCGAACAGCTCTACCGCATGGCCAAGGAACGCGACCCGAAAATCAATCGCGTCACGGTGTATCGCACGGTGAAGATGCTGAAAGCGGGCGGGCTGGTGGACGAGCTCGACCTGATGCACTACGGCGGCGACCAGCACTACTACGAAACCCGCCTCAAGCAGGAGCACGCTCACGTGATCTGCCTGCGATGCGGCCGCGTGGAGGAATTCTTCGGCGAGCCGTTACAGCGCCTGCGCAAGCAGATCGAAAGCCACTTCGGATTTCAGGTCCTGATGGCGCGCACCGAAGTGGGCGGCTATTGCGCGCACTGCCAGACGCTGCGGGCGCGCGAAATAGAGGCGATGCGCCACCAGGTGAAATCCGTTGCCAAGGCGCCCGCCGCCGGCGGGCGCACGCGGCGCACCCACGCCCGGCCGACGTAGATGGAACCGGCCGCTACTGTTTCACCCGCCGCCGAGCCGGCGTCGCTGATCGTCACCGATCCCGGCGGCCATCGCACCCGCGTCTCCATCCAGCCGTTGCCGTTCCTGATCGGCCGCCAGCCGCAAAGCCATCTCATCCTGCGCGACAGCCGCGTCTCGCGGTCGCACGCGCGCATCCTGTTCGAACACGGCGGCTACGTGATCGAAGATACAGGCAGCCGCCACGGCACCTTCGTCAACGGGCAGCGCATCGAACGGCAGCCGCTCGCTAACTCCGACCGCATCGATTTCGGCGCGCAGGATTCCTACCAGCTCCTGTTCATGATCGATAGTGCCGAATTGCGGCGCCTGATGGAGCAGGTGGCCGCGCCGGAAGCCGCGCCCGGCGCACCCGGTCTGGGAGGCGGCCTATCCCGGCTGCGCGCCGTGCTCGACCTGGCGCGCACGCTGCAAAGTTCCTTCTCGCTCGAAGACGTGCTGATCCAGGTGGTGGATACCGCGCTGGCCGTCACCGGCTCCGAACGCGGCTTCCTGCTGCTCAAGTCCGGCGATCTCCTGGAGACCCGGGTGGCCCGCCATCGCCGCGGCCACAAGTTGCCGCTCGACGAGTTGCGCGTGCCGCGGGCCGTCATTCACCGGGCCTTGCAGCACCGGCGCGAGCTGCTGTTCATGAACTTCGACTCGAGCGCCGGAGGGACTACCGCCGAGCACACCGTGGCCGATCTGGATCTGCGCAGTGTGGTGTGCGTGCCGTTGGTGCGCATACGCGCCGGGCAGGGCGACACCACCAGCCTGCTCATTACCGGCGCCGAAACCGTGGGCGTGCTCTACCTGGATTCGCGCCTGGCCGCGGCCGATATGGCGGGCGGCAATCGCGAGCTGCTGCAGACGCTGGCCATGGAAGCCTCCACCGTCCTCGAAAACGCGCGACTGCTGGAGGAAGAGCGGGCCAAGCAGCGCATGGAGGAAGAGCTGAAAGTCGCGCGCGAAATCCAGCAAAGCCTGCTGCCGCGCACTCTGCCCTCCGCCGGCTGGCTGCGCGCGGCCGCGAGCAGCGTGGCTTCGGCTCAGGTGGGCGGCGACTATTACGACGTGATCGCGGTCAACGACCTCTGCTGGGGCGCGGTGGTGGCCGATGTTTCCGGCAAGGGCGTCAGCTCCGCGCTGCTGGCCGCGCTGTTGCAGGGCGCTCTAATACCCGCCAGCGACCACGCCGACGTGCTGGCGCGCCGCATGGAGCGGCTCAACACATTTCTCCTGGATCGCACCGGCGGCGAAAAGTACGCCACGGTTTTCTACTGCCTGCTGGACCAGAGCGGGCGGCTCGATTACGTCAACGCCGCCCACTGCCCGCCGATCGTGGTCCGGCCCAGCGGCGAAACCGCGGAACTGGAAGCCACCGGCGTTCCCGTGGGACTGCTCGAAGGATCCAAGTATGAGCTTGCCGGGCGCCAGCTTTCGCCCGGCGACAAATTGGTGATTTACACCGATGGCGTCACCGAGGCCCAGGACGCGCGCGGTGCATTCTTCGGCCGGAAGCGCCTCTTCGATTTGGTCCGCGCCCAAGCCGGTGCGTCCGCGACCGAGCTGCATGACGCCATCCAAGGCGCCGTGCGCGATTTCACCGAAGGCGCCCCGCAATCCGACGACATCACGCTAGTGGTGCTGGATTACAGGGGGTAGGGCAGTCGGGAGGACTTGGATACCAGGCTCCGTGGGTGGGCCGGTTTGTCCGGCCGCATGTACTCATTTTCGAGTACAATGTAGTTGTGTCGATCGGCGAACTGAGGCGGTTTCTGAGGGCACGGGGATGCACGTTCGAAGAGGGCAAAAAGCACACCATGGTTCGCCTCGGGGCGCGTTCGGCGATGATGCCGCGGCATCCGTCGAAGGAGATTGCGAGCGGCACGCTGGACGCGATTCTCAAGCAACTGGGGCTGAAAGGAAAGTAGGACATGGCGCAATACCAGGCTGAGTTCAAACCGGAAGGGGACGTGATCGTCGTGACGTTCCCGGATGTGGGATACGGCGCCACGCAGGGCGCCACGGAGGCCGAGGCGCTGGAAATGGCGGCGGACTTTCTGCTCATGGCGGTTGGCGACCTGATCAAGCAGGGCAGGGAACTGCCGCGCGCAAGCACCCGGCAGGGCAGGAAATACCGCTGGATCAAGCTGCCGGTGCTGGCCGCAGTAAAGATGGAACTGTACCGGGAGCTCAAGAGCTCGGGAGTCCGCAAGGCCGAGTTGGCGCGCCGGCTGGGGATCTCGAGGGGGAACATGGACCGGCTTTTCGACCTGCATCACAGCACCCGGCTGGAACTTCTGGAGGCGGCGTTTGCCGTCCTCGGCCGCCGGCTTTCGATTGGGGTGGAGAAAGCAGCCTGAAAGGATAGCGCCATCTTGTCGCTGTGCGCGTTGGGCTCCAGCGACCGTGCCGCCGTCCGCATGATCGCGTATCTCCGCATTCGGCAGACTCCGCCGTAGGAACTTAGTACAGACTAGGGCACCTGCGGATATAATGGCCTGCGGCCAGTGGATTCCCATTCCTCGGGGCTGGGTGGGTTGACGAAGAGGCAAAGCCCGGAGGCGCCGCCTCGGACTCCCGGCGGGAGCAGCGCGACCACCTCCGCTTGTTGTTTCGCGGCGTCGATCATCTGAGCGACCACTTGAAATGGCACGTCCGGTGCAGCGTCAATGAACACCACGCGGTCGGCGCGGGTTTTGAAAACCTCGTAGAGCCTGTTCGGCAGCGCGGCGAGACTCCAGGGTTCCGAGTTGAGCATGGCGTGCTGGAAATCGGTGATCTGGATAACGATGGTGCGCCGATTGTCCATCCCGCAGTCCGCATATTTCGCTATCTGCGCGGCTTCGCCCTTGGGCGACGACGCCGTGAGGAACACAGCCACCATCAAAACCGCGAATAGCGCCAGGAACGGCGCGGCGTTAATGCTGCGAGTCGCCGTCATGTCCAACTTAACTTAGACACCGATGAGGGACGGTTTGTCGCATCCCGCAGGTCTCGCGCCTTCCCCTCCCCCCACCTGCGTCAATTTCAGCATATAGAAACCTGATACTATGTTGATATTCTGTACAGCCTATTGATCTTTCTCGTTCTCGCCATCCTGGCAATCTGATTGCAGAATCAATGGGTTTCAGTCGATATCGTGCCTGGATTGCGTGATTTGGCGCAGGGGCCGGGCGGAGGAAAGGACGGCAACATTTGCCAGTCGCTGCCGGAGTTCAAAAAGAGTATTTGCGCGCCTTGCCGGGTGATGACGTCCGGCAGATCCTGTGGCGCTTCGCGGATCGCTACGATTTGCAGATGCTGGTGCAATCGGTCCGGGCGGTAGCCCGCGGCCCGGTGGCTCAACTGGTAGCCGCGGGTGGGCGCAACACGCACGAGTGGACGCCTGAGAAGGCGGCGCTGCTCCAGGCGTTCGACGAATCCGGCGTCACCGGCGCCGGCCTGGACCCGGCGCAGGGCGGCTTCATCGAAGGCCCCAAGAACCTGGCGCTGGCACTGACGGCGTTCGAGTTAGCTTGGGTGGATGCGGGCGCGGCCACCGGCAGCCTGGCGGGATTCCTGGCGCTTTCGCCCATCCATGAGCGCGGCACCGACGAGCAGCGCGCTTACTACATGAGCCGCTGCGCTCCGCCGCAGCCCGGCGAAGACCGCAAGCCCTGGCGCGGGGCCTTCTGCCTGACCGAACCGATCCCGTACGTGGGCGTCGAGACCGGCATTCTGGGCGGCAAGATCAAAGTCGCCGAATGGAAAGAGGGCGAAGAACCGATGTTGCAGGTGGACAAGCGCGGCCGCTTCATCACCAACATGGGTTTCGCCAACTTCGTGACCGCGGCGGTCGATTCCGACGATCCGCGCATCAAGGGCACCTGCATGGTCATCCTGGAAGAGAGCGACCCAGGCCTCTTCGACCGCGGCACGCCCACCCGAAAGCTGGTACACCAGCTTTCTTCCACCTGCGACCCGATCTTCAGCATGAAGGTGCCGGCCAGCCGCATCGTGGGCGGTTACACGGTGAAGGATGGCGTCATCGTCCCGCGCTACAGCCACGGCGAAGTCATCGAAGCGGTCTTCCGCCGCACGCGCGTCACGGTGGCGATCATGACCTCGGCCAAGCTGCTTTCGGCAGTGGAACCGGTGATCCGTTACCATCGCAACCGTTTCCGCGGCGGCTCCATCGCCACGCCCGGAACGCCGCGCTACGATCTCGGTCTGCAATTGAAAGAAGATGCCGTGCACCGGTTGGTGGAGGTGTGGGCAACCGGCGAAGCCAGCGCCGCGCTCGGATTCGAAGCGGCACGGGTGTTCGACCGGCTGGATCCGCTGGAACGCCGGCGCGAAGAAGTGCTGGAGCAGCGCGGCTTGACCGGCAGCGCGGTGCTGAAGAGCCGGCGCCAGATCTCGAAAGATGCGATCGAATTCCTGACCGGCCGCCGCTCCGATCTGCTCGGCGATGTGGTCATCGAATACGCCTTGCTCGATAGCATCGCCAACGTACTGTGTCCGGCCTGCAAGCTCTGGAACACCGGCCACGGCGCGCAGATGATGCGCGAAGCGGTAAGCCTGATGGGCGGCTACGGCATCACCGAAGATTGTCCCGGATTCCTGGGGCACAAGTGGATGGATGCGCAGCTCGAAGCCACTTATGAAGGGCCGGAAGCCGTGCAACGCCGCCAGCTCAGCCTGACCATGGCCGATGAGCTGTTCCTGACGCAGTTCCGCGAATGGATCCGCGAGATGCGTGTGATCGCCAACGACCGGCCCGGCACCGGCGCCTGCGCGCTGGCCACCGCCATGCAGATGTGGCTGTGGACGCTCGGCCACCTGCGCCGCGTGGGCGACGCCGATGGCGAGAAGCTGTACCAGGGCGCGCGCCAGGGCGTGACCTTCCCGCTGGCCGATGCGCTGTGCTGGCTGCTCGCCTCGCGCTTCCAGATCCTCGACTTGATCGAGCTCGAAAAGAAGGGGCCGGAGAATCCGACGCTGGCCGAAGGTCTGCCCGGCCTGGTGGCATTCCTCACCGACCTGTGCCACGTGCAGGCGGCACGCGCCGCCGGCGAAGTGGGCCGCATTTGCGCCGAACTGGTACATGGCTACAACCGCCATCCCGCGTGGGACACCGAGGGCTGCGCCTCCTGCTACCAGGCCGAAGACCTGGATGCGATGGAGAGCCTGATTCCCGGAATGGCGTCGATCGCCCGCGGCTTCACCGACGTGATCGAGATCGGAGGGACTCACGAGACCAAAGCCGGCCCGTGTGTGCGGTTTGAAGGGCTAGACCAGTTCTCGCGTTTGCGTGTGCGCATGGATGGCTGCCTGACCGGCTCGCAGCTTGCCAAGGACCGCGCCGCCGAAGCGCTGACCAAGGTGATGATTCCCGAAGCCCTGGACTACCCCGCATGAACGAAGCGCCCATCGAACGGCAGACGCTGGAGACCGACATCGTCTGCGCCGGATTCGGCCCGGCGACGGCCGGTTTCCTGACGACCATCTCGCGGCATATACTGAACCCGGACGGTACGCCGGCGATCGAGAGCCCATCCATGCCCGGCATGCCGCTGCAAGTGATGTGCTACGAGCGGGCCGATGGCATCGGCTTCACGGTTTCCGGCGTGGTGACGCGTGCCCGCGGCATCCGCGCCACTCTGCCGGATGCGAAGCTTGCCGAAATCCCGATGGCGACACTGGTGAAGGCGGAGAAGGTGGTTTATCTGCTCGACCCGGTGGGCGCCAGCCGCCGCTCGGCCGCCATGCGGACAGCCGACGGGCTGTTCCGCACGGTACGCATGGATCGCGACCATGCCGTCGAGTTGCGGTATTCGCCTCCGTTTCTCGAGAAGCAGGGCGGCTGGATCTTCTCTCTCGGCCAGTTTTTGCAATATGTCGGCAACGATTTGATGGCGTCGGGGACGGTGCAGGTATGGCCCGGCATGCCGGTGGCGGAAGCGCTGCTCGATGAAGCGGGCGAGCGTGTGTGCGGCGTGCGGCTGCTCGACCAAGGCGTGGATCGCGAAGGCCGGCCCGATGCCGGCTACATGCCGGGCATGGACATACGCGCGGCGCTAACGGTGGTGGGCGATGGGGCCGTGGGCGCGGTGGGCCGCCAGTTGGACCGACAGTTCGGTCTGCCCGCCGGCCATCACCAGCGTGAATGGGCGCTCGGCATGAAAATGGTGGTCGATCTGCCGGCGGAATGCGACCTGGCGCCGGGAACGGTGATCCACACGTTCGGTTACCCCGAGCCGGAAATCTTCGGCTTCTTCTATGTGATGCCCGACCATATGGCCACGGTCGGCATTTTCGTCCCTTCGTGGTTCCGCAGCCCCATGCGCACGGTCTATCGCTACCTGCAGCATTACATGCTGCATCCGTATCTGTGGCGCTATTTGCAGGGCGGCCGGCTGCGGAGCTGGGGCGCCAAGTCGCTGCAGGAATCGGGCAGGCGTGGCGAGCCGTTCCTGGTCGGCGAGGGATATGCACGGATCGGCGAGGGTTCGGGAAGCACCAACGTGCTGACAGGCTCTGGCGTGGACGAGGCCTGGACCACCGGCACGCAATTGGCCGAAGCGGTGGTCGAGTTGCTGAAAAAGAAATTACCGCTCAGCCGCGAGAACCTGGAGCGGACGTATGTGGCGCGGCGCCGTGCCAGCTGGGTGGAGGAGGAAGGTCGCGTGGCGGAAAAGGCGCGCGATGGCTTCCACCAGGGCGTCATCACCGGCATGCTCGGCATGGCGCTGGCCGGGTTCACCCGGGGTAAGGTCACGCTCGACGGCGAGCCGCAGCTTCTGCCCCATCCGAAGGAATATTACCGGGGCAAGGTGGCGCCCGAGGAGCTGGACCGTATCATTGCCGAGTGCCGCAACCGGGGCGCTTCCTGTCACGACGCTGTGATGGAGCGCTGCGGCTGGCCCGAGATTCCGTGCGATGGCCAGTTGCTGGTCTCTCATCAGGACGCGCTGCTGCTGGGCGGCAAGGTGCAAGCGCCCGGCGGATTCGCCGACCACGTCCACTTCGTCTATCCGGATTTCTGCGCGAGCTGCGCCACCAAACTTTGCGTCGAGATGTGCTCGGGACAGGCGATTACGCTGGGCGGGGACGGAATGCCGGCGTTCGACCGCGAGAAATGCGTGCATTGCGGCGGCTGCCTGTGGAACTGCGCCACCTCGCTCGAAGACGATCCGCAGCGCGGCAACATCGACTTCCGCGCCGGCGCCGGCGGCTTCCATTCGGCTGAGAACTGATGCGGCAGCCTTTGCGCACAAAACCTCTGTGGGGCAGGTTGATAACCTGCGCAGCGGTTGCCAACCGCTGCGCGAGCCGATTGTCAATCGGCTCGCCGTCCGCTAGGCCAGCCGAGCCGCTACAGGCCGGGCTTTGCCCGGCTGCGCCGATTGACAATCGGCGCGCAGGTTATCAACCTGCCCCACACCAGGAATTCTGAACATGTCAACAACCTTTCAAATCGTAGTTTGTGGAAGTATCGTGCCGGACCCGCTGCAGACGCTGGAACCGGTGACCGGTCCGGCAGGGCCTGCGCTCAAGAACGAAATGATGTTGCCGGCGGTGCTGGACCCGTGGGCTTCGCACGCTCTCTATGAGGCCGCGCACCTGGCGCAGTCGCAGCCGGGCAGCAAGGTCTGGCTGGTCAGCATGGGCCCCAAGGCCAAGCTGCAACAGGTGATGATGACGGTGGCGCAGAAGGTGCCGTTCGAATTGGTGGCCCTGGATGGCCCGGCCTCCGGCTTCACCGATTCCTTCGCCACCGCGGCGGCATTGGCCGCAGCCATCGAAGCTATTCCGGGGCTCGACAAATCGCGGCTGTTGTTGTTCGGCGGCTGGGAATCGGCCTCGCGCGGCGCCGGTTCCACCATCCAGATGACGGCCGAGCGGCTGGGCATCACCGAGCAATTTCAGGGCGTGGACCGGATTGCGGTACGCGAAGATGGCAGCTTTGAGGTGCTGGAGCGCATCGAAGGCGGGCGGCACCAGGTTTCGGTCTGCTCGGCGCCACCCGCGGCGCTGGGCTGGGCCACCGGCTTCCTGCCCGAGCCGCGCAACAATCCGCAGGTCGGCATGGCCAATATGAAGACCATCATGCCGGCATTGCAGCGAGCAAAGGCCGCTACCGCGGCGGACCCCGGCCTGCGTTTCGTCTCGGTCAGCCTGCCCAAGCAGCAGCGTGAGACGCGCATCGAAAAGAACATGACGCCGGAAGAGATCGCGCGTGAAATCGCCGCCTGGATCCGGGAGGAATAACATGGAATCCATTTTACTTTTGGCCCATACCGAAGCCGATGGCACGCTGGCCAAGCCGGCGCTGGAGGCTCTCACTGCCGCGCTCGCGCTGGGCGGTGAATTGACCGTGGGGCTGGTGGGCGGCGTGGTTGAGCCCGCCGCCAATCTGGCCGCCGCCGCCGGAGCGCGGCGGATTTTGGCAGTCACCGGCGAGCCGTTCACCCAGCCGCGTTATGCGACCGATGCCGCCGCGGCGGAGGCGCTCGCCCGCGCCGCCGGCGCCCCCATTGTGCTGGCGCCCGCCACCGCACGCTGGTCGCGCGCGCTTCCCGGCGTGGCGTACCGGCTGGGCGGCCGCATCGATTCGCATGCTACGGGCTTGGCCGAGCGCGAAGGCGCCCCGGCGGTCAACCGCTGGTTCTACCGGCAGCGCATGGAAGCGGTTTTGACGCGTACCGCGCGGCCGTGGCTGGTGCTGCTCGATGCCGGCTGCTTCGCGCCCTGGAGCGGAGAAGTGGCGGGCTCGGCACAGGTGGAGTTTGTTTCAGTCGAAGCGCCGCAGTCGCGCACCACCGTCACCGGCGTTCAGGCGCCCAAGGCCGATGAGCAGACCATACGCCCCGATGCCAAGTTGCTGTTCGTCGCCGGCGCCGGCTGGACCAAGAAGCAGCCCGATGGCGCGGTGCACGTGGAGGAAGCGCAGCAACTCATCCTCGGCATGTTGCGCGGCGCGCAAGCGTCGCTCGGCGGCAGCAAATCACTGGTCGATTTGAGCGGTGAAGGCCAGGCCGTGCTGCCCTTTATGACGCATCTCAACCAGGTGGGCCAAACCGGCTCCACGCCGCGCCATCCAAAGGGCCTGTCCACTTGCTGCCATGGCGAAGAGCCGCACGTGGTCGGCTGGCGCTTCGTGACCGAACGCCGCGCCGTCAACCTCGACCCTAACTGCGGCTGGAGCCGCGGCAAAGCCGACGTGGTTTACGTAGCCGATGCCTTCGCCGTGGTGAGAGAACTGAACCGGCTGCTGGGGTAGGTTGACTCCCTTGAGGACGTCGCCCAATGGACTTGCTTGTGGTAACGTTCGAATGTGCCAGTGCCACTCAAACAGGCTGTTGCCAACGCCATCGAATTCGCCGAGGAGGCTCTTGAGAACCGCGCACGAGATGTCCAGCTTGAGGAAGTCGAGAGCGTGGACAACCATGGCGCGAGTGTTTGGCTCATCACGCTGAGCATGCTCCCTCCGGTACCTGCCGAGTCCGTGTTCTCTGTGCCTATGGCCCTGCAGCGCAGGTTGCGCGACTATAAGACGTTCACGGTGCTCAAGGACACCGGCGAAGTGACCGCCATGAAGATCAGGGAATTTGCTGGCGAGTGATGCTTGACGCGGAAGGCTTGATCGAGAAGCATCGATCCAGGGGGGCCTTGATTGACGCTAACCTCTTAGTCCTATTCCTGGTCGGCAAGACGAGCAAGAATAGGATACAAAAGTTCAAGCCGGGCGATGATTTCGGCGCAAAGGACCTCGATCTCCTGGAAGAAGTGGTAAAGCACCTCGGCAAGGTCATCACGACGCCGCATATCCTGACCGAGGTTAGCAATCTGGCGAAACTGGACGGCAAGGAATTGGCCTCATTCCGCCAGGGATACAAGCTCCTCGTGGAAGAAGTGGACGAGTTCTATGATGAGAGCCGTGGCGTGGTTGCGGATGCCGCCTTTATGCGACTTGGACTTACAGATGCAGCTATCGCAATGCTCCAGCGCCGCAATTTGCTGGTACTGACTGTCGATCTCAGGCTCTGGGATACGCTGCAAAGGCGCGGAGTGGACGCCGTGAACTTCAATCATCTGCGAGCGCTGAATTGGCGCCGGGAGCCCGGGCAACGCCCGCGGTGAGGAAGCTCGCAGAGAACCGGCGGCCAAGACCGCCGGCGTTACAAGAAGCGGCTATTGCTGCTGACCGCTGTCGGGGCGGCGCTTCAGGGTCGGGCGATCGCTGTCGTCGGTACTCGTACTGGAGCCGGTACCATCGTCCACCGGGCCGGTGCCGGTGCCGGGAGCGCGGCGCAGGCGCGGCCGGTTTGGATCGTCCTTCGTATCCACCTTGTGGCGGTTGTGCAGCATCGCCAGCCTGCCCTTCACGTCGTTGAATTCCGACGTGTTGACCACGTACTCGTCCTTGGGCTTCAGTTCGGTCTGGATCTCCTGCTGCGCCGATTTGATCCGGTCGTCGTTCATCGGGTGGGTCATGAACACCTTGGCGATCGAGCCCGGCTTCCTCTTTTCCATGGTCTCGATTTTTTCGAAGAAGTCGACAAACGCCCCGGGGTCGTAGCCCGATTTGTAGAGGTACTGCAAACCGAAATGGTCGGCTTGCTTCTCTTCGGCCCGCGTGAATTGCAACATGGTCAGGGGAATTGCCAAGCTCATGCCCTGGCGAATGGCGTAGCCGGTCCAGGTCCAACCGGTTAACATCGAGCCGGCGATCGCCCCAATCTCCATCAAATCGCCCTTGGTCTGCTGGCGGGTGGCATGGCGGCAGGCGACATGGGCAATCTCGTGTGCCATCACGCCGGCCAGTTCGGCTTCTGTGTCGGCTTTGAGAATGAGGCCGGAGTTAACGAAGAAGAACCCGCCCGGCAGAGCGAAAGCATTGACCTCTTCGGTGTCCAGAACCTTGATGGTGAACGGCACTTTGGCGTCGGAGTTGCGGACGATGTTCTGGCCGACGCGGTTTACGTACTCGGCGATGATCGGGTCGTCGACGATCTTGGCCTGGCGCTCCACCTCGGCTGCCAACTGCTTGCCAATCGCGATCTCCTTCTCGAGCGAGTAAAAGTTGATACCGCTGCCGACGTCGCGATCCCCAATCGCGTCGGGATCGTTATTCTTGTTCTTGGTGTCATCGCCATACGCACCACCAGCCAGCAGGCTGAGCGCGGCGAAAATTGTCACAAGACAGGTGGAACGGCGCTTCATTGGGGGACTCCCTCTACATACACTATACGCCCGAACGCGACGCATGGAGCTAACTGTCAAATCATTTAACGTGCCGGCGGGGCAAGTGGTTTCACCCAAGCTGCGATTTCAATATAGGCCCAGGCTGATGACTTTACCGGCTGAATCCACCAGGACGTCGAGCCGCCGGTCCACGTAAGAGTAGAACTTGCGGCCTTTGTTGGCCTCGGTGGCGCTGACTTCGCCGCCCCACTGGCGCCGGCACTCCTGCCAGGTCATGTTCTGGGGATAGACGAAAACGGTCCTCAGCAAGCCGGTTCCGGATTCAAAATCCAGCTCCAGTTCTTTGTAATGGCCGGTTGGATCGGGGAAGGCGTAAATCTGGCCGTTGACGGTCTGGTTGTCGCCGTAGGCCGGGCGCTGGCGCAATGCCTGGCCGAGCAGAAAACGGGCATCGTCGGCCGTCCACTGTCCGATCATCTTCTGGCAGAAGAGCGCGCTATTCTGCTCGAAGGCCGGGGGATAAACAACCTTCGTCGAGCTGCGCGGAGCGGTCCCGGCCGGCGCGGCGGCACCACTCGGTTTGGTCGATTCCGCCGGCACGGGTTTGGCCGCCTCCGGCTTACTTGTGGGCGCACCCGGCAAGAGCACCACCACGTTGTCTTGATCCGGGTCCTGGTTACGCAGAACCGGCGGCACCGGGGCGGACTCGGATTTCGACTGGTCCGGCGGGTCCGCCGCAATGGCGAGCCAGCCAGCCATCAGGCAAATGGAGACACACGAAACCCTTCTCATAGCACCTTCGGCAGACACCGGCAAATACCCTTTAAAAATAGCCCAGAGGGGGCAGTGTTGCGAGCCCGAATTTGGCAAGTAATGAGACGTTGACGAAAGTTAAGTGCGTTACGAAATCGCCGGATGGATACGGCCATCATGGGCGCTGGCTGCCGAAGAGGTTCTCGACGAAGCTCGGTTCGATGGGCCAGTAGCCGTAAACCCGCTTGCCGCCGCTCGTGAAAGTGCCGGCCGCCAGCACGCCGCTCAAGTCGGCCGGGTTGGGGCTCTGATTCTCGCGGGCGATCATCTGGCGTAGCACGCTGGTGACGCGGGTCAGTTCGAGCGCCGCATCCGCCGCGTCGATCTCATTGCGGCAGAGCACGTCCAGTTTGGCGGCCATGCGCGGGCCTTCCGGCGCAAAAGCCAGGGTAACGCTTTCCGCCTCACTCAGGCTGTGCGCGAACATACGAGTGCCGGCGGGTAGACTGTCGCCGGAACGCAGCATCGAAATCGGGACCGAGAGCCATACCGGCGCTGCAGGCGGGATAGCGGGCGTGCCGGGGGCAGGGGTGGTCAGGCGCAAGGCGGCTGACGCATCCGGACTGACCGCAAGCGCCATCAGGCCGGGGCGCAACGGGAAGAACGAAATCTGACGCTCCGGCAGGGTGCCTTGCATGCGGCACAGGTCGCGCTCGCAGCGGCCGCCCTGCTCAGCCACGTAGGCCCGCAGCCGGGACCAATCGAAACGCCCCGCGATCAGCAGAAACTTGCCGGTGGGCGCGAAGGCCACCAGTGCCCGATCCAGGTCCCGCTGGTAGTTGAAGTTGGTCTTGCGCACGAAGGCCTGGTATTCGGGGTCCTGGCCGGCCTGGGAGCCATCCAGCATTTGCAAAATCCCGGCACGGCGGAGAGCTCGGAAATCGACCGAAAGAACCAGCGCGTTATCGGTGGGCAGACGTTGCAGCAGCCGTGTGGTGGTGAAAGGCTGCGACCGGTACCAGTCGACGCCGGCAATCAAAAGCGCTGCGGCGGCCAGCGCCGCCCCCAGCCAATATAAGCGGGTCCTTAGGCTCACTACATCAGTATCACACCTGGGCGGAAGGCTCAGGCTTGACAGCCGGCGCCACGCGCCTTTGCTATCCTCATAAATTGACCGGCGGACCGGGTTTCCGCCGAAGCTCCCACCTATGTACAAGCTTCTTGCTCTCAATCGCAGCGAAATCGCGATTCGCATTCTGCGCGCGGCCAACGAGCTGGGCCTGCGCACGGTGGCCGTCTACTCTCAAGAAGACTCGCTCGCCTTGCATCGCTTCAAGGCCGATGAAGCGTACCTGATCGGCCAGGGCAAGGGTCCCGTGGAGGCCTACCTGGATGTCGAAGGCATCGTGGAGCTGGCCAAGGAAAAAGGCGTCGATGCCATCCATCCTGGCTATGGCTTTCTCTCCGAGAATCCGGCGCTGGCGCGCGCCTGCGATCGCGCCGGCATCACGTTTATAGGCCCCAGCGCGGAACTGTTGGAGCTGCTGGGCGACAAAACCGCGGCGCGGCGCCTGGCGGAAAAGGCCGGCATTCCGGTGGTGCCTGGCACCGAACAACCGGTGCGCAACCCCAAGCAGGCGGAGAAGATCGCCGGCGAGATCGGTTTTCCGCTCATCATCAAGGCGGCTTTTGGCGGCGGCGGCCGCGGCATGCGGGTGGTGGACCGGCAGGCCGATTTCGCCGGGCGCCTGGAAGAGGCGCGCCGCGAAGCCGGAGCGGCTTTCGGCAACGACGCGGTCTTCCTGGAACGCTTCGTGCGCAGGGCGCGGCACATCGAGGTGCAGATCCTGGGCGACCGCCATGGCAACCTTCTGCACCTTTACGAGCGCGACTGCTCGGTCCAGCGCCGCCATCAAAAGGTGGTGGAGGTGGCGCCCGCGGTTTCGCTCGATCCGGCGCTGCGTGACGCTTTGGCCGATGCCGCGGTGCGCCTGGCGCGCGCCGCCGGCTATTACAACGCCGGCACGGTTGAGTTCCTGGTGGATGCCGATTCCGGCGAGTGGTACTTCATCGAGGTCAACCCGCGCATCCAGGTGGAACACACCGTCACCGAAATGGTGACGGGCATCGACCTGGTGCGCGCGCAGATCCAGGTGGCGCAGGGCCTGGAGTTGCACGGCGCGGAGATGGATCTGCCAGCCCAGCAGCAGATTCCGTTATATGGCTACGCACTACAATGCCGCATCACCACCGAGGACCCGGCTAACGGCTTCGTGCCGGATTACGGCAAGCTCTCCACTTATCGCTCGCCGGCCGGATTCGGCATCCGGCTGGACGGAGGCTCGGCCTACTCGGGCGCGGTGATCACGCCCTATTACGATTCCCTACTGGTGAAGGTCACCGCCTGGGGGCGCGATTTTCACCAGGCGTGCCAGCGCATGGACCGCTGCCTGCGCGAGTTTCGCGTGCGTGGTGTGAAGACCAACATTCAGTTCCTGGAGAACGTGGTCAACGACCAGGAGTTTCAGGCGGGCCGCGCGACCACGCGGTGGCTGGAGGAAAACGCGGCGCTGTTCCGCTTCGCGCCGCGCCGCGACCGTGCCACCAAGCTGCTCAGCTACCTGGCGGACGTGATCGTCAACGGCAACCCGGCGGTGGCGGGCAAGCCGCGGCCCGCGCGCCTCGATCCCGCACCGGCGCCGCGGCACGTGGCCGCCGCGCCGCCCGATGGCACCCGTCAGTTGCTGGACAAGCTGGGGCCCGAAGGATTCGCCGCCTGGGCGGCTGCCGAGCGGCGGCTGTTGATCACCGATACCACCTTCCGCGATGCCCACCAGTCGCTCGTCGCCACGCGCGTCCGCACCTACGACATGCTGCGCATCGCCAACTTCGTGGCGCACCGGCTGCACCGTCTTTTCAGCCTGGAAATGTGGGGCGGAGCCACCTTCGACGTCGCCATGCGGTTCCTCCACGAGGACCCGTTCGTCCGCCTGCGCCGCCTGCGCGAAGCCATCCCCAATATCTGTTTTCAGATGTTGCTGCGCGCCTCCAACGCGGTCGGCTACACGGCTTACCCGGATAACGTGGTGGCCGAGTTCATCTACGAAGCCTCCGCGCAGGGCATCGACATCTTCCGCATTTTCGATTCGCTCAACTGGCTGCCCAATATGAAGGCGTCGATGGAGGCGGTGCGCAAGACGCGCTCGGTGTGCGAGGCGGCCATCTGCTACACCGGCGACATTCTGGACCCGGCGCGCGACAAGTTTTCACTCGGCTACTACGTCCGCATGGCGAAGGAACTGGAACGGATGGGCGCGCACATACTCGCCATCAAGGACATGGCGGGTCTGTGCCGTCCCTACGCGGCGGAAAAGCTGGTGAAGGCGCTGCGCCAGGAAATCGGCATTCCGATCCACTTCCATACCCACGATACCAGCGGCGTCAACGCTGCCTCGATCCTGAAGGCCGCCGACGCCGGCGTCCACATCGCCGATGCCGCCATCGCTTCCATGAGCGGGCAGACCAGCCAGCCCAATCTCAATTCGATCGTGGCCGCGCTCGAACACACGCGGCGCGCGACCGGGCTCGACCTGGACGCGCTCAACCGGTGCGCGGATTACTGGGAATTGGTGCGCGAATTCTATGCACCGTTCGACACCGGCCCCAGGTCCGGCAGCGCCGAGGTCTATCTCCACGAAATGCCCGGCGGCCAGTACACCAACCTCAAGGAGCAGGCCGAATCGATGGGCCTGGGCGCGCGCTGGCACGAACTCGCGCGCGCGTATGCCGACGTCAACATGGCCTTCGGCGATATCGTCAAGGTCACGCCATCGAGCAAAGTGGTGGGCGACATGGCGATCTTCCTGGCCACCCACAACATGACCATGGAACAATTCGGCTTGCTCACGCCGGAGCATAATTTCACGCTTCCCGCCTCGGTCATCGACATGTTCATGGGCGCGCTGGGCGAGCCTGAGGGCGGCTGGCCGAAGAAGCTCGAAGCCATCGTCCTGCGCGGCGCCAAGCCGCACAAAGGGCGCCCGGGAGCGCACCTGCCGAAAGTGGACCTGGCCGACACGGCGGCCGCGCTCGAAAAGAAGATCGGCCGGCGGCCCGCCCATGACGAGGTGCTGAGCTACCTGATGTACCCGGAGGTCTTCGTCAAGTGCGCGCACAATCGCCAGGCATGGGGCGACGTGGATGTGCTGCCGACGCCGCAGTTTTATTACGGCATGGGGCGGTCTACCGATGTTGCCGTTGAACTGGAACCTGGCAAGACCCTGGTGGTGAAATTCCTCACCGTGGGTGAACCGCACCCCGATGGCACGCGCACGGTCTTCTTCGAGCTCAACGGCCAGCCGCGCGAAGTCACCGTCCGCGACCGCAGCCTGGACGTGAAGCAGCGGGCCGCGCCCAAGGCCGATCCCAACCAGCCGGGCCAGATCGGCGCGCCGATTCCCGGCGTGGTGTCGACCGTCGCCGTGCAGATGAACCAGGTAATTCAAAAAGGCGACCAACTGCTGGTGATGGAAGCCATGAAAATGCAGAGCACGGTTTATGCGCCGGTGGGCGGCCGGGTGACGCAGGTTCTGGTGCAGCCGGGTCAGCATGTGGAAGCCAAGGACCTGCTGCTGGCGATCGAATAATCGCCGCCGTGGCGCGCGCAGTCCTGCGTGCAGCGTCGAGATTCGTCTCGACGTTTCCTAGCGCTGGGGTAGCGGATGTCGGCGAGAAGCGTCGGCACGAATGCCTACGCGGCACGCAAATGTGCGTGCGCCGCAGTTCTTCAATACAACTGGGCTTGGCCCGCGCTCATGGCCACTGGGGCCTGGCGGATATGCGACTGGCAGAGAAACTCGAGGAGGACGATCATTTTGTGTTCCAGGTCGGGGCCCGAGCGGCGTGCATAGGTGCGCGAGATCTGGAATTCGGCGATGCGCGCTCCCAGTTCGGCCCGCGAGCAACCGGACTGAGTGCCCGCTTCGAGGACCGAGGCTCCCAGAAACTCGGCGATGAACCGCATTTCGTCGGTGGAAAGTCCTGCCAGGAAGCGGCGGGCGCTGAAGCGGCGCGATGGATCAGCGCACGAGGCCAAGGCCGAAACCAGACTGCTTCGCACGGCGGATCTCCTCTCGGTGACCGGACATAAATGTAAAGTGGATCTGGCCGTATTATGGCGAAATCCGCACCCGTGCGCAACCGGGCATGGCCATTTCTATTTGGCGACGACACCGGGCCACGCGCGTCGTTAGTATTCGATGAGCCCGGTCTCATTCACACGTGAGTTGTCTGCCGACATGGGGTTGGGTGATGCCGGGATGTGGATTCCCGCCAGCAGGTAGAAGGCGCCGGAAACCAGCACCGCCCAGATCAGGCTGACGCCGATTGCGAAGCGACGGTCCCAATGCATGCTAGTGAACCTCCCGATTGTGTTCGCAGAGAGCCAAGACGGCCGCGGCGGCAATCACCGCCGCGGCCAACGCCGCCGCGGCCTCCGAACCGCGGATGCGGCAAACCCAGGCGAGAATCGCATCCGGCGTCACCCCCACGCAAATCGGGGAGCCACGGGTCGCCACAAGGAGCCAACGTCCCGCGCGGGAATCTTCCCGGTTGCCGCCACGGCTTCGCCGGTGGTTGGTGCCGGCCTGTATCTCCATCCGAAAGTAGGGCATGGAGCGCCTGGGAACGGCAAAAACGCGATCGTGCTCGCCGCCAAGGATGATCTCCGCTGCCGAGATCTTCGGCAGCGTGCGCGGGGTTAGCAGCCTGCGCCAGGTCAAAGGCTGTCCCACCATGGGTTCCACACAACATATCGGCCGCTGACCCGGTTCCATGAATGGAGTTTTCGGTACACGATCTGGTGCTTTGTGATTGCCACCAACTGCGAAACTGCAATGCGGTTACACTGGACGCTAGTGGCGCGCAAGAAGTCCTTCACCGAACAGGCGGCGGAATACAGCACGCTGGCGTTTGTTCTGCCGGTCGCGACCTTCGTGGGCTGGTTGCTGGGCCACCTGCTCGACAGGGGACTAGGTACCAGTTACCTCAACATAGTGGGCCTGATACTGGGAATCGTCGCCGGTTTTGTGCAGGTCATCCGGCAGGTGTTGCAGGATACGCATGACAACGATGGCTGACGAGCTCGACTTCGGGCGCGCCACCCGCCGCATTGCGCGCTTCCTAGCCTGGGTGGCCTTGGCGGGCACGGCGCTGGCCGGGGCTGCGGGCGGCTGGAAATGGGCGGTTGGTTTCCTGGCCGGATCGGTTGCGGCCTGGTTCAACTTCCGCTGGCTGAAACGGCTGGTGGGCGCGCTCGGCGGAGGTCGCGCGCATTCCCCTTTCCGGTTGGCGCTCCGGTACTTTTTTTGGGGCGTCTTGGCCTATGTTATAGTACGGTTTTCCTCGATACCGGCGCCCGCTATCGTTGCCGGAATGTTCGTCCTGATCGCGGCGATCTTCATCGAAATCCTCTTCGAGTTGGTGTATGCAAGAAAGCGAACTCTGGATCACCAGGATCTTTAACGACCGCTTCAGCGATTTGGGAAATGCCGCGCTCCAGTTGGTAGGGATGCATACTCAGACGCGGCCCTGGGCCAACTACATCCTGATGCAGTTCCTGGTGTTCGCGCTGCTGGTGGTCGTCTTCGCCGTCCTGCGCGCGCGCCTTTCCGCGACCAATCCGGGCACGCTGCAGCAGACCTTCGAACTGTACTACGGGTTCGTGCGCGGCCAGGCGGAAAACCAGATGGGGCACTCGGCATCACGTTATCTTACTTTTTTCGGAACCATCTTCATCTTTATTCTGGTCTCGAACCTGATCGGGATGATCCCTGCGTTCGAGTCGCCCACCATGAATGCGCCGGTCACGCTCGGCTGCGCCATGGCGACTTTTATTTACTACCACCTGATGGGCGTGCAAGCAAACGGCTTCAAGTACGTTTTGCAGTTCATGGGACCCAAATGGTGGCTGGCTTTCCTGATGTTCCCGATCGAGATCGTTAGCCATCTGGCGCGTCCCCTTGCGCTCACGATTCGTCTTTATGCCAACATGTTCGCCGGCGAGCAGGTGACGCTGGTGTTCGTAGGCCTGACTTACCTGGGTGTGCCGGTGCTTTTCATGATTCTGCACATGTTCGTGGGCGTGGTGCAGGCTTACATATTCATGCTGCTCACGATGTTTTACGTGGGCTCTTCGGTTTCGCACGAACATTAATTCCGGCTTTATGCCGCCCGCGAGTGTGAGCCCGCCGGTCTCCCCAGGCACGGCGGGAACCACCTCCTCGCGCGCGATTTCATCTGAAGGAGAAAGAACAAATGACGAAGAAGCTGTTTTTCGTGCTGGCGCTGATGTTGCTTGCCAGTTGCGCGCTTTGCGCGCAGACGCCGGGCAGTTCGGCTGCGGCTGAACCCTTCGATCCTCGCCCGCTAGCTGCCGGACTGTCGATGGCGATCGCCTCCGGCCTTTGCGGGCTGGGGCAAGGCAAGGCAATTGCCAGCGCGGTGGAAGGCATGGGACGCAATCCTGGAGCTGCCACCGTGATTCAGTTGGCGATGCTGATCGGTGTGGCATTTATCGAGTCACTGGCGCTGTTCACGTTCTTGATCGTGGTTCTTTTCATCAAGTAGTTTCCAAATGGGGGAACCGGCGCTGGACCGGCCCTGGGCCGTTCCCCCCTGTACCAATCAGCCCTTAACTGTACTAATGAACCCAGAATGCTAGTACCCATGGTGGGTAGTTTGTGGCGCGGTCTATTGATTTGCGGGCATCGGCGCCATTAGCATTTAAGACGATCCACTCATGGAACATAGAAGAACTCGCCGCTTCACGCTCAATCTCCCACTCTCCATTGTGCGCTCCGGCGTTGAGCAAACCAGCCTGGCCGGCCACACCAGGAACATCAGTTCGACGGGTGTGCTGTTCACCACTGAGAACGAGCCGTCGGTGACCGGTCCGATTGAGTACGTGATTAGCCTGAGCCAGGATGAAACGCGGTCCGTCAACCTGCGTTGCCTGGGCAAGGTCGTGCGGCTGGAGCGCGCGGCCCACGGACGCCGCGAAGGCGTGCCGGCTTACCATGTGGCCGCCACCCTGGAGCGCTACGAATTCGTGCGCGCCCAGTAGGGCCGAGGTCAAGGCTCCGAGAGAAAGTTCAGAATCTCGCGCCACACCCGTTCCGCCTGGTTCGTCGCAAACAGAAATTGGGCGTGAGCGGAGCCGTCCACGATTACCAACTTTTTCGGGCCCTCGGCCTTATCGTAATTGGCGCGAATATGGGGCAAGCGGAGGTCGCCGTCACCGCTTGCATCGTCTCGCGCGACTATGAAGAGCTTGCGGCCTTTCATCTTCTCGGCCGGCCCGGCGGTCCAGGCCGCCAGCAGCACCAGCCGGTCGATCTCGCCCGGCTGGGCATCGATCGAAGCATCGGCGGCTGCCGCGCCTCCCATACTTGCTCCCACCACCGACACGGTCTTGGCCCCCGTCTGTCTCAGATAGCGGACCGCGGCCAGCACGTCCCAGCGGAGCTGTGCCGAGAGAGGATCGGCCTGACCGGGCCCTCGGGACTGCCCGTATCCGCGGAATTCTATAGCAAGTACGCGGAAACCTGCTGCTTCGAGCGCCTGCGCCTGCTTCTCCCAGCTTTCCTTGTTGAAACGTCCACCGTGAGCGAGCACCACGCCGCGGTCGCCTTTCCCGTAAAGGTCCGCGTAAACAAGGCCTCCGTCCTGGGTCGGAAAGGAAACGTGCTCTTGTGCCGCGGCGATTCCGGTTAGAAACAGCGCTGCTGCCAGCACTCGGAAAAAAGACGGAGCGCCAATCACGATTATTCCACCTCCCCGCTCTCAGAACAGCTTACCTGGTCTCCGCCTACAATGGAACTTCATGAGCCTGCGCGCATCGCTCGAACGGTATTTCGAATTTGCAGCGTTGAACGCGAACTGGCGCACGGAGATTCTGGCCGGCTTCACCACGTTCATGACGATGGCATACATCGTCTTCGTCAACCCGGCGATTCTGCATGAAGCCGGGATGCCGCTGGCGGCGGTGACCGCAGCGACTTGTCTGGCGGCGGCGGTAGGCAGCGTGCTGATGGGCGCCCTGGCCAGGTACCCCATCGCGCTGGCGCCGGGGATGGGACTCAACGCGTATTTCACTTACACGGTGGTGAAGGGGATGGGCGTGCCGTGGCAGACCGCGCTGGGAGCGGTCTTCATTTCGGGCGTTGCATTTCTGCTGCTCACCGCGCTGGGCGTGCGGCAGCTCATCATCTCCACCATCCCGTTCGAACTTTATGCGGCCGTGGCCGCGGGCGTGGGCCTCTTCATCGCGTTCATCGGCTTCCGCAACTCCGGCATCATTTTGGCGAATCCGGCCACCACCGTCACGCTCGGGAATCTGAGCGACAAAAGCACGGCGCTGGCCCTCTTCGGACTGTTGCTGATGGCGGCATTGCTGGCGTGGCGGGTGCGCGCTGCGATGCTGATCGGAATCCTCGCCACCACGGCCATCGGTCTTGTCACGGGCGTGGCCAAGTGGATGCCGCAATCATACCGTTTGCAGGACCTTTCGGCTACGGCCGGCAAGCTCGACATTGGCGGCACCTTGCGGCTGGGCTTCCTCGAAATCATCTTCATCTTTTTGTTCATCGACATGTTCGATAACATCGGCACGCTGGTAGCGGTGGGCAAGCGAGCCGGGCTGTTCGACCGCACGCACCAGATTCCGCGCGTCAACCGCATTCTGTTCTCCGATGCCACGGCGACGGTGGTGGGGGCGCTGAGCGGCACTTCCACGGTGGTGAGCTACATCGAAAGTGCGGCCGGCGTGGCGGCGGGCGGGCGCACCGGCGTCACCGCCATCGTCACCGGCCTGCTCTTCGTGGTGGCGCTGTTCGTAGCGCCGGCGGTGGGCGCTATTCCCGCCGCGGCCACCGCACCGGCGCTGATCATCGTCGGCAGCCTAATGATGTCGTCGGTCGCGGAAATCGCCTGGGAGGATCCGGAAGTGGCCATCCCCGCGTTTCTGACCATCATGACCATTCCGCTGACGTACTCGATCGCCAACGGCCTGGCGTTCGGCTTCACGGCTTTCACGCTGCTCAAGGTGCTGCGCGGCAAGTTCCGCCAGGTGAACTGGTTCGTGTATGCGCTGACGGCGCTGTTTATTGTGCGATTCATCTATCTCGCGAAGGGGTAGGGAGTCAGAAGACAGGAGTCAGAAGACAGAATGGCGCGAGAGCGTGGCCCCGCCGTGCAACGGGAGCAGAATTCTCGGGCACGCTGCCTGCCTTCCGACCTCCGACTCCTGGCCTCTGACTCCTGTCTTCTGACTCCTGTCTCCTTGTAGAATGAAGACACGCATGTCCCAGCCGCTCGTGGGGATGGACCTCGCGGAACTGCGTGAGGCTCTCGGCTCCGATCAACCCGCTTACCGCGCCACTCAGGTGTATGAGGCCATCTATCGCGGCCGCGCCAGCGATCTGGTTGGCATCAGCGCGCTGCCCACGGCTCTGCGCCAGAGCGTGGCCAGACGGCTCGCCTTTGGGCTGCCGGAGATCGCCCGCCGCTTTGAGTCGGTCGACGGCACGCGGCGCTACCTGCTGCGCCTCGAGGATGGCCGCACGGTGGAAACCGTGTTGATGCCGGAAGGCGAACGCGATACCATGTGCATCTCGAGCCAGGCTGGTTGCGCGGTGGATTGCAAGTTCTGCATGACCGCGCTGCTGGGCCTGGAACGCAGCCTGACGGCGGGCGAAATCGTCGGCCAGGTGCTGACGCTGGCGCGCGACAACGGCCTGGACCGCGTGCACGACCCGCGCCGGTTGAACATCGTCATGATGGGCCAGGGCGAGCCGCTGCTCAATCTGGACAACGTCATCAAGGCCACCCGCATCCTGCTCGATCCCGCCGGCTTCGGGCTCTCGCCGCGGCGCATCACGGTTTCCACCGCCGGCATCGTGCCCAAGATCGCCGAGCTGGGGCGCGAACCGGTGCGGCCCAAGCTGGCGGTTTCGCTCAACGCCTCCACCGAAGAAGCGCGCTGCGAGTTGATGCCCATCACCCGCAAGTATCATTTGAAGGACCTGATCGAAGCCTGCCAGGCGTATCCGTTGCGGCCCTGGGAGAAGCTGACGTTCGAATACGTGCTGCTGAAGGGCGTCAACGACACCGACGCCGATGCGCGCCGGGTGGCGAAACTGCTGGCGAACATCAACGCCAAGATCAACCTGATCGCGCTGAACCCCGGACCGGAGATTCCTTACCAGACGCCGGAACCCGAACGCGTCGCCAGTTTTCAGGCTATCGTGCGCCGCTCTCTCCCCTGCTTCATCCGCAAGCCACGCGGCCTCGATATCTTCGCGGCGTGCGGGCAGTTGAAATCGAGCGCGGAGTAGGGGGAGGCGGCGTAGTGGGCCGACCGCTCCCTATGGTCGCGGCTCCGATGCGTTCAGAGCCGTGACCGAAGGGAGCGGTCGTCGGTTGATTGAGCAGGCCATTTACAGGGAGGCGCTTATGCCGCGGAAGTCGCAATGGTGACGCTGCCTGACCGAAGCCCGGGCGAAGTCGCGGTTAGCTGGATCTGACCCGGCTTGGCGGTCGATTGCACGATGGCCAGGCACAGACCGTTAAATGCCTTCCTGTGATCGCCCTTGAAATCCTCGTGACTGAGCGGATTTCCATTGTCTAACCCGATGAGCTTGCCACTGCCTTGAATCTGG
>Ga0181529_10001829_pt1 | contig 26639 bp, 20 predicted proteins | sample PEATcosm2014_Bin_36_FD_119763 | JGI IMG/M metagenome (GOLD analysis project Ga0181529, IMG submission 119763) | Peatland microbial communities from MTU Mesocosm Facility, Houghton, MI, USA - PEATcosm2014_Bin10_30_metaG | ecosystem: Environmental > Terrestrial > Soil > Wetlands > Peat | place... | reverse complement strand
TTGAAGCATGCACTTGAAGTTCGTTTGCCGTTCAAATCAACCTCGGTCACGGTGGCAAAGTTCGGAATCACGCGCGGCAGGGCTGCATTGGCGTTGTTCAGGTCCCAGGCGAAGAAATCCATCCCTCGCGCCTTCGCCTTCGGCGCCACCTGCTCAATCACGTTGAACTTACCGTAAGCCGATGCGCGGAACTCCTTCAGGATCGTGTTCTGGAAGTACTTTGGGTCGTAGTCGTAGAATGCGCCCGCAGCCTCGCCTGTGCCCGGCATCACCGATTTACCGTGATCGGGCAAGCCGCCACCCGTCCGCAGACGCGCCTCACCGTAGGAGAAGGTGTAGGCCCACACGGTATTGACGCCGCCCTTTTGCAGGTTGTCCAACACCGCGTCAACGCCCTCGTCCACCCAACCAAAGGCCCGCACCTGGATGCCGACGAAGTTCTTCCTGCTCTGCACCGGAGCAACCCGGCCGCGGCGTCCGGCTGGCGTGGTTGTAGTTGCTGGGGTGGCTCGCTGTGCTGCCGGAGGAGTTGTGCTCGGCGACGCTGTCTGCGAGCGTGCCTCCTGCGCCATCAGTGCTGCGGATGCAGAGGCCAGCCGGAGGAAGGTTCGGCGGTCGAGACGTGAGTTCATAGGGTCAAGCTCCTTATGGGGGCGAATGGGAGACGCAACACGAGCGGGTCGAGTTTCGCGCGCGTACCTTTGTATCAGATCAAGCATCCGGGTGCCCCATTCATGCGCGCTCTTTGCACATGAGTGGGATTTACAGTTGCGACCATCATTCTGGTGCAGCCAGAATCTTCAGTATTTGTCTTGATTTGCGTAATCGCCCGGCTCACTTCTACCCCTTAGCAAAATCCAATAGATACAGTATTCGCACTCTTTAGGATCGTGTCCCCCCGCCCAACACTTGAGCTGGGAGCCACTCGTAGATATAGTGTTCGCACTGACGTTTCGGCCACCAGTGAGGTGTGCTATGAAATCTGCGTCAATCGTTCTTCTTCTCTGCGTAGCAACTCCGGCACTCTGCCAGTCTGCCGCACCAGCCCCTTCGAATCCTCTTCAACTGTTTCAGACCCCGTCGGCCCCAGCGAAACCTTGGATGGATTTCAGCAATCTTCCACCATTGCAGCAGTTTAAGCTTTCCGATCCGTTGAGACCATTCATCGTCCCGAAAGTCGGTATCACCCCGAGCTTGAACGATGCACAGATCGATCCAAAGATCATTGTGCATCCGCCGCAATCCAAATTGGGTGTGCAACCGCAAGGCACCATTATCGCTAGTGTGCTGTCCCACAAGTTCGCACCATAGATGCTGTCATCCTGAGCGGGTGAGAAAGATTTTGGATATTGCTGATTCAGATTGGCATAATTCCATCATTTTTGGCTGTGTAGGAATCGTGCAGACCATTTGTGCAAAATTCAGTCTGAATGACAGCTTTCTCACCGCCGGAAGAGGGCCGGGAGAAACCCGCAGGGTGTCTCCCGCGCCGCCGAAAAAGGCAGACGGGAGCCTCTGCATCCCGTCTGTCTGGTTTCCGAATCGTTTGAATTATTACATGGTCGCTGGCATGATTCTCATGCCGCCACCTCTTCGGGTTCCTCGTTGGTTACTTCTTCCGCGATGGGCGGCTCCAGTGTGGCAAGGATGACTCTGGCGGTCTCCTGTATGACTTCCAAGCTCTCTGCCAACAGTGAGGCGTTGCCGTGATAGAGCCGGATATACGAAGCGCTGGCGTCGTCGTTGACCAAACCAACGGCCTTTCCCACTACAAACGCCACGGCCTCGGCTTCTGTCTCGCGCACTGTCTTGGTGGTGACGGTGCGGCGTTCGCTGCGATGTAGGAGTTCGTGAGCCGCCTCATGTACCAGCGTCGCGAAGGTTTCGGCCTTCGACTGGCCGGGAAGCAACACGATGCGTCCGCCATAGCTCATGCCGAGTGCGGGCGCGATGTTCTCGCTGTAGTTGACGGCGATGCCTTTGCTGTTGAGGAAGGCGGTCAACCGTTCGATGCTCTCGCCGGGGTCGCCGGTGACTTGCGGCAAAGAACAAAGGTCTACGCCATCGGTTTGTGAAATGTCGAAAACATAGGCATTCCTGAATCCTAAGAGGACGCGCTCGTTCTGCTTGGTGATGTCCTTATTGGCATCGGCGTCTTTCTTGCGGCGAACGCCAACGATGGGGGCAAGAATGCGGATGCCTTTCTATCCGGCTTTCACGTTGCGACCAAGGTTCTTCCACGTCCAGAAGCCCGCTATTCTGGTGGCTGCGGGCATTTGTCTCGAAATCTCCAAGACGTTGCCGAAGCTATACGAATGGAAACGGCTCATGGCGTTGAGATAGTTGGTGAGGGCTTCGGAGTGTCCGGCTTCCAACTGTTCAATGAGCATCTTGATGTTGACGGCGATGATTTCCTGCTTGGTGGAAGGCTTCCTGCTGTTGATGGTGGCGACGTTGCTGGTGTTGTCGATGATGTTGGCTGTGGTGTTCATGGTGTTTGCTCCTTTTGGTTTGGCTTTTGCACGTCCGCGTAGAAACGCGGCATGTACATGCCGAACGCCACCTGGCGAAGGCGGGGGTAGCAAACGGAAAGGTCTTCGAGCGGAGCTTTTTGGGGGGACCGCGTAGCGGGGGAGCCAAAACCCGTAGGGCGAACGGCCTTGTAGAGCGCGGGGGGGCAGCGCCCACTAGGGATGTCTGGTTTCCTTATTCGTGCGCGTCAGCGCACAGACTTTTAGGGTCGCGTTGCGGCAGGAACAGGCCGCAGAGGAGGCAGCGGAGAACGCGCAAGCGGTCGCAGCGCGGAGGAGACCTCCTCCGAAAAACACCTGTACTCGCTACTTAATTATTTAGCCGATGGAGAGGCCATACGAAATGTCCTGCTCCTGCACGGACTGCGGTTTTATCTTTTCACCTACGTCCTGTTGGGGTGAAACGGTTTTCTCTATACCAATCTGCGGCGCATGGGCGCTTTGTTGTGACACATCATGCCCGAGAGCAATCGGCAGCTTCTCACGGTCGTTGGTAAATATCTGCGCATCGTGCGCCCCGCGCGAAACCGAGACATAGGCCATGCGATTGTTGAGCAGGTCTTTTGCGCCAAGCTCCGTATCTACATTGATGAGCACACGGTCAGCGGTCTGCCCCTGACTGGAGTAGCTGGTCACGGCATATCCGTGATCGAGGTGCGGGTGCCGCTGCGGGTTGAAATCCATGCTGCGCTCGTTGTTGAGCTTCAATCGCATCGTGCCATCCTGCCCTATACTTTCCACGGTTCCCAATTCACGATTCGCTATCTTCAATTCCTGACTGGGCGCGGTGAACTGGATGCGGTCGCCCACAGAAAATGCCTTCTCCTGTTCCCGGTAGACCGAAACTCCCATCTGGCGGCGCGGATCGTAGGTGGCCTTTTCCCCATTGGTGCGCAGAACCGTCAGCGTGTTTTCCTGGGCATTCACATTCACAACGCGGGTGTATTCGCCCTTCTCAATACCAGTCTCCCGCGAGCTGCGCGAGTAACGCACGATGTCGTTCACTTGATACTGCTGCGCCCAACCACGGTCTGCGCCGGTCAACTCCTGACGCGGCACAAGCGTCTGCACGGAGTGCTCTTCGCGGCCCACAACGCCGCGCGATTGCAACTCATCGTGTATCCGTTGATTGATCTCCGCGCGTGAACGATTGTCAGGCGAAACTACCAGTGTGCTTTCTGGAGACTTGGCATACTCGTGCGCAATGGCCGAGATGCGTTCCTCATGGCCCTTTACCTCATGCACGCGGCCCTGACGATCCAAGCTCTCAACTGCGGCTCCAACTTGACCGTGGGCCAACTGCTCGACGGCCTGCTTCAGCTCCGGGTCGCGCTGCCGCACAATCTCATCCAACTTCACCGTCCGCATTCCCGCTTCCTGAAGTTGTGCGAAGGGGCGGCCTGCTTCGACAGCCTCATGTTGGCGCGTGTCGCCTACCAACAGAACGCGGTCATTGGGATGGAGCCGTTCTACAAACTCATACATCTGGCGAGTAGAGGCCAGTGACGACTCATCGAGTACATACAATCGCTTCTCTCCGGTGTCCGGCTGTTGTCCTCGGGCAAGGTGACGCTGAAGCGTTGAAGTCTCGATACCGGCCTCGGCGAGCCTATGCGCCGCGCGGGAAGTCGGCGCGAATCCTTCGACCGTATACCCCTGCGCCTCAGCGCCTTCACGAACCACAGCCAGCGTCGTCGTTTTGCCGCCGCCGGCGACTCCATCCAATCCAACAATCTTCTCACGGCTCAAAAATATGTCATTCACTGCGCTCCGTTGCGCCGGACTCAACTCTGGATGCCGGTCTTCCGTCGCAATCCGCTCGTAAGGCGATACGAGCATTGGATCGCCATAGCTGCGCTCATTGCCTCGCTGCATCTGGCCGACGATCTCCTTCTCCATGCGGATCATCTCGGCGGTCGTGTACTGTGGCGCGGCGCGGCCATCCGTCTGTTCAACTGCGCGGAACTCTCCTCGCATCACCCGTTGCTCAAACTCATGCCTCACCTGGCTGTAGGTCGCCTGACCCATGCTGCGATCCATCGCCGCCTGTAGGATGGCTCGCTCATCTTGCACCGCCGCACGCTCAAAAACATGATTTCGTGAATAGGTCACGGACTGCTGCACTGTCTTCTCAGGTTGTTGAATATGCTGTTGAGCGTGTTCGCGCGCCTGCGCAACAACACGATCCGCCTGATGGCCGAACTGCGCGGCTAGTTCACGGTGCCGCTGTAACACTTCTTCCGGCGAAAGCAGCTCCTTACTGTCCCGCGTGCGATGGGCCGCGACCTGCGCCGCACCAGCGCCGTCTCTTCCGATCTCCTGCAAATGCTCTTTGATCTGCTCCCGACGCGGACTCGATGCGTCGAGGTACTCCTGCGTGTAGCCCTTGATCTCGGGCTGGCCGTGCTTGCCGCGCTCGATCTCGTAGCCCAAGCCATGCAACCGCATGGCGAGTTCAGAACGGTACACGCCGGTCGCATACTGCTGGGACTGAAACAAGCTGCGCTCCTGAAGAGCGCGGCTCTGGCCGTTCTCGCGTTCGGTCACATTGAAGATGACGGCGTGCGTGTGGAGCTGCGGCGCGGCGTAGCCGTCCACCGGACGGGCGGTGTCATGCTCGAAGGTGCCCGCGATGAACTTGCCTGTTGTTTCCGGTGCATGGACGTTGCCGATACGCGCCTGCGTGTATCGCTCCAGTTCTCCGAGAGCGACGCGGACGCTTTCGCGGTGCGCCTCGCGCACACGCTCATCACCGCCCACTAGGGCAGTGAGGGAGACGGACTTCGGCGCGGAGAATGTGGCGTCCCAACCGGCGCGATGTTCCACGCTGGTGATTTCCTTGCCATATTCGTTTTCGTAGGTTCTCGCGGGCTGGTGCTTGACCAGTTGCACACCGCTCTCTGGATGCTGGCCTTCGCTCAGACGGGCAAAGTGTTCTGATCCAACTTCACCTTGCAAGCCCCACTCCTGCGCGAGCTTGCCCTGCCATTCACTATGACCCTGCTGGTCGCGGCTCCAGTAGTTCTGCTTCTCGGAGGTGAACTCGCGCGAGTGGTACGTCCGCGCCTGTCCAGCTGACAACGATTTGGAGATGGTCAACATGCGCTTGTGCTCCACAACGTGCGCGGCAGCATCTCGCTTCTGCCTGCTGTGATTCTAAACCCGTGCAGAAAATGGCTAAACGGAAATAGAACCGCCGTGTGCATCCTCACGGAACATCTGTCGCGTGGAAAGTTTGAAGGGAGAGTCAATTGGCCGCTGATAGAATTAGACTTCTTCACTACTCGATAGGATCTGATAGTGGCCGTCCAGGAAAGCGAATTCGTTAGTGCGTTCGATTGGGCCGTGATTCGACTCGCGACCTATTTCCCGGCATCTGCATCCCGTGCCCGGTTGCTCTTTGGTTCAGTCTCGTTCCTCACGAAGGACCGGCCATGTCCGACCAGCAGCAAAGCTGAGAGACACAAGGTAGGAAGGGGCAAGAGCGGGACGGTCTTCTTCAGGCGCACAGTCCTAAGCGCGCACGACGCCGTCGCCTGGTACCGTAGCGCTGGGATAGACGGCATCACAACTCCCACTCCAACCGAACCAAACGAAGCCGAAGAAAAGAAGGACGGCATCCCTTTATTGCCAACTTCCTTCGAAGATGATCCGCAGTGGCCCTCCCTCGGCATACCTCTCGGCACCGATCTATTCTCGAATGCAGGCGGCCCCGGCGATCCTGCACCGTTCCGCGGTTCGGGAGCGCCGCGCGTCCACCGCCGCTTTGGCGACAACACTGGCTTCGAAGCTGTCGTCTCAGACAAGTCGGCCATCAGATTCTTGAAGCGCCGCCTTCATCTTGATCTCTCGGACTACACCGAATATCTTGGCGGACTCGCTCTCGTCGTTCCCGATCCCGTACTGCGTCGCGTCCAACACTATCTTCTTCCTGCGCAAGACGCTGGTGGCATCGAGCGCCTCGTCTACCGGCTAGTGCCCCGTCCAGGTCAAGGCTTCAACGACCTGAAACTGACCGTTATTGAGCGTCGATCAAATCTTCTTTCGCGATTCGAAACCGTCGATGTTCCAGCCAACGGACTTGTTACTGTCGAGAGCGTCTTGCCGTTTGATCAAACCGGTTATGTCATCACACACAGGGTGCAGGGGGTCATCGCTTACCAACAGCCGGTTCCATTCATTCGTGCGGTGAAAATTTCGCTCGGCGTGGCAGGACGTACGGTCAGGGTCCAAGTTCCCCGGATAGAGTCGCCGCGTAGCCCAACCGACAGTTACGAGATCACCGAATATGCCCACGAAATTCCGATAGATGTTGGCGAAGGGCGGCACGACGCGATCGTCAAAGTGGTTGAGGCCGAGCAGCGTCGCATCCGAAGGGCCGCAGCCAAGCACTACAAGCAGACTTGGTTTGATGTAGATCAGCGTGACCAAGCCATCTCGTTCCTGCGGGAACAGTTCTCGCGAGCCAGATTATCTGTGATGGTTGCTGATCCCTATTTTGGGGCGCGCCAAATCCTTCAGTTCCTGCACGCAGTTCCTCGCACACAGATTGAATTCACCATCCTCACGTCACGACTCGCATTCGAAAGCGAGCACGCCGAGGCAATCGACGCGCCGCAAGAAGACGCTCAGAATCAGTCCGAGAAGCCCGCCGCTCCTATGGTGAGCGAGAGTGAAAGGCTGACGAGCTTCAGACGCTCGCTCTCCACTCTTAGCACACGGGGAGTGAAAAATGTCACAGCCTTGGTCTTGCGCGAAAAAGCACCACCACTCCATGACCGATTCTTAGTGGTTGACGATGAGGTTCTGTTCCTCGGCAATTCGCTCAATGCCTTGGGATCACGCGCCTCGCTCATTCTCGCTGTGCCCGATAGCGAACCCATTCTTGCGAAACTTCGGGCGATGGCAAGCCTAGCGCTGCCCTTTGAAACATATGTCTCGCAGCGCCATCAATCATCGGTCTTACCTTCTGGAGAAGACTAACCCGTGCCATTGGCTCTTCCACATCTCGTCAACGTGGCAACTCCTGTAACGCTCCCTCTTCCAGAGCCGCAGATTCTCTGGCCAACATTCCGTGGATACGGAGAACATGGAGGATCGGACTCCGCCTCCTTTCCTAGCTTGTCTGCGATCAAGGCCCGGCATGCTGCGCATCCCCCCGAACCGCTCACCGCGTTCGTCGAGGCCGCCAGGATAGCCCAAGACCGCATCTTTGTCCTAGACGACTTTCTCTTCAAGCCGAAGCAAGGCCAATCTCAGCAAAGTCGGTACGATCAAATCCTTTTGTGGCTTCGCGATGGCCTAGTAGCCAACGACATTAGGTTCTTGACCAATGCGCTTGGGGATCAGGCGGAGCAGAGTGCGATACGGGCGCTATTTAACGAACGCATTGCGAAAATAAACCAAAGCGAGCCGCGCCGGGCTGGCGCGGCGAAGATTGAGATCAGGTTCACCCTCGGAAGAAACTTTCCCTACATGCATGACCGATTTGCCATTATCGACCACGAACTCTGGCACTTTGGCGCCACAGTAGGGGGGCTCCACCACCTCGTAAACGCAGCTACACGTGGCTGGAATGCGGAGGCCCACGACGCGGTACGCTTCTTCAATGACGCCTGGGACGGCGATGAGGACGCTCAACGTGGAGGACGACATGGTTGAATGGCCGCAAGAGCGCAGGCAACGATTAGGCAACGCCATTCATATACCGCAACGCCTTGCGGACATCCCTGTGATCCTTCTCCAGGACGCGGAAGAGACTAGCGCATTCAAGGCTCTAATTCAGGTCTTGGGCGACGCTTTCAAGGAGAAAGCCGATCCACAGGCGAAACTCACCGAGCTATCGGTAGCCATCGATCAACCGGACGCGTTTGGCGACTATGACGAACTGGTACGCCAAGTCGTGCTGGCCCGCGCCTGTGTCGCGACGCTTCGAAAGATGCCAACGCGCGAGATGTGGGAGTACCTATGCTCTCTGGCCTGGCACTCCGCCCCGCTCGAAAACTTCCTGCCCCAAGCTGTCATTATGGCTGCCACGGAAGCTGGATTCCGCGACCTGTTCTTCACGGTCGCGCGCAATGTGGTGGAGGAAGCCGCTCAACACCCAGGACGCCGCGCGATTCAACGCGAAAGGGAGATTGGCGCGAATCTCAGAGAACACTGGCAAAAACATCCCCAGCTCTCAACTCTTTGGCGCGGGAACTTCGAGCACAGCTTCCACGCAGTCGGCCGGGACGACGACCGTGTCCTATCAATTGTTGCCGAAATCGACGTGGCGCAGTTTGTCGGACTGCTCGCACTCTACGACTATCCCGATCCGGTGGCGCATGCGCTTATGTGGTGCGGTGCATCATGGCGGTTTGAACGCTGGAGAGCAGTGGCTTCGGTGGCACCGGTAGCTTTCGAGGAGCATGCGAAGTGGAACGGATCTCTGATTCTGCCGCTCTTGCTGGCAATTGCGAGAGATCAGTTCCAGTTTGGACTCGGTCGCGTGCCAACAGCGAACCAGGTTTCCGAGGCGACCAATGACATTAAGGATCTAACCGTCGAAGTCGCGAAGACGATCGCGCCGCGTGCGGATGCTCTAGGATGCATGACACGATGGGGAAACTGGCTTGTCCGAACCGGCATTCCTGCCGTGTCAGCTAATCCTCTTCCGCATCCGACTGATGCCGCTTCGCAGGGTTTTATTGAGAACATGCTTCTCGACGCTCTGATAGCCGAGATACCCACACATCGTTGGAACGCAGAGCCTGCGCCAGACGCGGAGACGTGGGAACCTTGGTGTCACCTCGCCGCAGGCGCTTTGCTCGCACTTGCCGGGAAGGCTTTGATGCCTTCCACGACAGGCTTCCTCGACGAATGGCAACTCAGCCCCGACGGATGGCCGACTCAGCGCGGCAAACAACTCAAGTACCACGCCATTCCTTTTGACGGGGCTGGGCCAAGGGCAGATGGGTACGGTGCCCGCCTCCTCGCTTTACCGATGGTTGAGGCTGACCGCGCCGATATGACGTGGGAAAAGTTTTGGGACGCGTCCACCACACTGCGCGAAATTGTTGAGTTTGGAGACCCCGATGAAACGGACAATAGTGGTTGGGAAGGGAGGACGGACGCCGCACGCCTCCTCATGCTCCAGTTCAGCATAGGTTTGATGATGATGGACCACCTGATCAGTCCACCGCGCCCACTGAGCTATGATCGCCGTGCCGCTCTAGAGACGCTGCTTCTCCTTCTGCGCGAAGCTGTTCACGAAATGACCGCTATCGACCAACTGAACGGGAAATTCTGGTCGGAGGCTGTCAGACACCTCGCGATCCGCCGGGCGAAATGGCTTTCCAGCGGTGCTGTACCTGGCGGCGTTACCCTCGGTGCTGATTCGAAACCGACTTTAGCAGACTTCATCCGTGATCTTACAGGTGACACTGAGAACCTTCTGGCCTTAGCCTATGTCACGCGTCAGAATGGCATCGACAAAGCGGAACTTGCTACGGCGTTCACAGCGGCTGAAGTGGATATGAACGCTGAGATCGCTCTCGCGGAGACTTTGCTCGCTATGTCGCCACGAGCTATTGGTCTCAACATAGCGCAGCTCGATGCCGCCCGGGAAGTATTGGGTGACATCTCACCCGGCTAACGCTAGTGCGTGCTGGCAGAAACCGAGGAAAAGCAAAAGCGAGCCTCTACCCTAAATTGGTGCTAAGTCGCCAAGGCGCTCAGCGATGCCGATTACTCCCTGAAGGTCGGGCTTGTAGGAAGCCATGAACCGCGCTCCTGAGCCATCCATTGAAGCCTCACTCAATCCACTGGGATTCATCCCAATCCGGAGCCTCTTCATTCACCGCTCTCTGTTTTGAGAACGGAGCGAAAACAGCCTGCCTCTTCACCGGCTTCTTGGCAACTACGCTCGGAGTGCTGGCCGGAGTTGTAGAGGCTTTGATGGGAACAACCGGCGGCGCAGGTCTCGGAACAAGCACCGGCATCTTTCGCTCGATGAATCCAGGCTGCTTCGCTTTGGGTTTTAGATAAGGCAGACGCACCGAGACGACCCGGTTCCCCTGCTTGATATAGCCATGCAATGGCTCAAGTCCGGCAATCTCGGAAGGCATGACAAGCTGCTTGGTCGCAATCTCCATCGTGAACGATTTCTTGCTCCGCAACAATCCCATCGAACGTGACTCTTTCAGCCGCTCCACTTCGATCTCTCCGATGGCCTCTGAGATCCATTTCGCCGCGCGCGGTTCGGAGGTCTTGAAGAAGATTTTCATTGCAGGTTGCGAAAGCATCGTCTCGGCATCCTGACCGTATCGCTTCTCCAACTGGCTGCGGCCCTGAAAGCCCATCACAACGGGATTGCCGTACTTACGATTCTCCGTAACGGCAGCATGAAGCTGTGGCAACTTATTCAGGCTAGCGAGTTCGTCGAGGACAAACCAGACGGGCTTGACGTTGGAAATATCGCAGTAGCCCATCAAGCGGAGAATGAAGAGGTCAAGCCACACCGAATGCAGAGGTAAAATCTTCTCCCGATAAGAAGGCTGTGAAGTCAGAAAGACCCAACGCTTCCGCTCGTCATACCACTCGGCAGTGGCGAACGTCGGTCGCGTGTACTCCCACTCCGGCAGCAACTCAAAACTGTCGGCAACCATGTTCAGACTCGAAAGGACACCGGCCCGCTGTGCAGGCGCGGCGGGGTCGAGCAGCGGCGCAAGCGGAGTTCCCTTGATTGCCGACTCGATATTTGATGGATTCGACATCATCCGCAAGATGTCCCTGGGCTGTGGCTTCCATTTCAATAGATGGGCCAGTATCCGGCGCGGGCCATCCGTAAAGAACTCCTTTTCGTACTCTTTCTCGGGAAGAAAGGCAGCCGCGATAGTCATCGCGGTTTCGTCGCGCGTGATCTCGTCTCCCAAACTCCAATACGGACAGCGTGTATCGAGAGGATTGAGGACCAAGTCGCCCCGCGCTGGCGAGTAGAACTCAGGGGTAAACTCCAGCGCCGGATCGTAGACGATGGCAGTCTCTCCCCGTTCCGCAACTTGGCGAAGAATCTGCCGGATCGCCGAAGACTTACCGCTGCCTGTGTCGCCCATCAAGAGGAGGTGGCTGGCTTCGAGATTTCGAGGGACGCGAAACGAGAGACTTGCCCATACGGGAAGCAACTTGCTGAACCGGTCAAGCCACGGATTGTTCCACCGCAAATGCAGTTGAATACCATCGGCCTTTGTCCTGCGATTCCAGCGCAGAGCGGACAGCAACTCCGGCCCTTTCGTGCGGCGTCCGTGGCGCTCTTCTCGTTTCGATTGACCCTGAAACCATATCCGCAAGGCGAGCAGAGCGAGGATGAAAGCTACTCCCCACAAAGCAGGTTGGAGCAGAAGGTGCCAGAAGCCTTCTCCGTCATAAAATGACGCCTGAAGATACCGCTGCAACTCGGCGGCGTTCACCCGCTCTTTCGGCCCCTGTTCGAGGCTCTTCCAACCCGCATCCCGCGCAGCAGAAGAGAGCTTCATCGGAACGGCAAGACGCTTTTGATCCGCCGAAGAGCCGGACACTACATCGGTCGGCCCGGCAACTTCTTCAGTCCGTCCCGGAGCGGTCTTAAATATCCACTGAACGTCTGTCGTTGCGTTCGGAGAATTTTTGAGCGCCGTACTATTGAAGTATGCGTCATAGTAGTACCGCCCCAGGGGCGGTATTGTAAACGAATACCAGATGGTCAACGGGACGCTAAACAGCACCGGGCCGACCGCGATGAGCAACACGATCAGCCACGGAAACCGGCGCGGAAATCGCATCGGTCTCATGGCGCTTCCTCGGACGGTTTGGCTCCGTTTCCGGCCCTCAGTTTGACCAGGAATTCGTCAGCCTTTTGCTGTTTCACCGAGTCGGCGTAAGCCAGCATCTTGCGGAGCGATTCATTCGTCAACGGCCCCTTGGAAGCTGCCGAGAACAGGTTAAGGATAAGGGTGCGCATCGCCATCAGTTCCGCAAGCAAGATCGGGTCGGTATCAGCCGGGACGGAACGGGCCTGGGCGAGTGCCGCTTCACGTAGCCACTCGCCCACCTTCTTACCGGCGATTGCCGCTGCGGCTTCGACTTCGGAAAGCTCCGCTTCGGACAACCGGGTGCCGATGGAATTGATGCGGTACTTCTCGGAGGTCCGGGCAGCGGGAACCTCTGGCGGAATCACTGAAGGCGGCTTCGAGTCGGTGGTAGACACTGCAAATTTGACCCCGGCAGGAACTTAAATCATCACCCATTTGGATGCCGGGTTCTGGAGCATGGTTTTCATAAGGGCTTTCGGATCATCAAGTTCACGCGCAGCAACTTCATCGGTAGCGTTCGCTACCGCCATGTTCACGCCCGAAAACAGGAACTCGCAAACTATTGAAAGCACACACGTTGACCGCCGTAAACTTCCGGTGGCTCAGCAGTTCCCCGGTGGGGATGACGTGTCACACTTCCAGCCGCCGCTTTAGCGGCGACGTTCTTCGGGATGCTGGTCCGGATATGGAACTGCAGGTCACCGCCACGCCAGAGACGGCCCGGCAGAAGCTAAAATGCCACCAGGGAGAACGGCAGCATGGTTAGCGCACACAACCCGGCATCAGCCCCGATGCGTGAGTGGAAGTGGACCCCGGCGGAGAAGACCGCCGCCCGTCGCGCCTTCGACCTGGCCCTCAGCCACGAACTGGAAGCCGTTATCCGCGAAGCCAGGGATCGCGCCGCTCGGATCAACGAAGCCTCAGAACTCTGGGATCTGGAACGCTGGCTCGGCGAGTGCCGCCGCCGGATCGACAGCACCTTCGATTACCGCTACTCCGTCCTGCTCCACGTCTTCGCCAGCCTGCTCCGCTCTGGCCGCCTCACCGAAGACGATCTCCGCGGCCTCGACCCCACCAAGCTCGACGCCATCCGACACATCGCCCGCTCCTGAGCCGCAGACGGCAAGGCCGCCCCCGGAGAGTGCCTCTATTGCTTGTCGTAGACAAGCGTACCCGTGTCACTTGGCTGGCTCGGGTTCCACCAAGAGTCGGTGATGGCTCTTCCATCGCTGCTCAACTCAAGTGTGCCTTGACTGAAAAGCTTGCCCTGGCGCTTGGCCACAGTACGGAACTCGCGTCTTCCAGCAGGTCGCACAGCAAAGGTGCTCCCCTCTAGAACGCGAGGCCCGCGCACGGCTGCGTCGGCTCCATCGAGCGGAGCGTCGATTTGCTGGCCCACGCTCGGATAGCCTATATGCAAGGTCTGACTGTCGAGCCTAAGCGTCATGTCGGCATGTTGTTGAAGGTAGCTCGTATCCCGCCACTGGCCTGCAAAACCGTTGGACCCAGACAACCGGGAAAAGGCGATCTGAGACGTGACAACGGGGCCATTCGGTCGGAACTCGGTCACCGTTGTCGTAAAAACCTTCCCGTCGGTGGAAAGCTCATTATGAGTAGCCCTCGTCTTTATCCCATTTTCCTTTTCGATTATGTCGAACACGGTATCGTCACTTCTCACGCAAACTAGCGTGCGATTGTTGCCTATCGGTCGAGCCTTTCCATCACAGAGAAGAGTGTGACTCGTACTTTCATCAAAACGATATTCACCTTCGGCCGAAATCGAAATGGTCAAAACCTGGCCTTTATAGCTGCTCTTTGCGGGATTCAGTTTCCATGTGCCATTCCAGTCCGGGGAAGGCGCGCGGCAACCAGACATTGTGACTGACACGCAGAGAACAACCCAGCCGAACCTTGCATTCTTCATCGATTTTGCCCACGGTGAACACAGACCAGTCGGAGGCCCGGATGTTGCAAGGCCGCCGCGAAAAGCACCTTGCTGTTTAGCTTTGAGCATGAGCTATCGCTGCTTCTTCAAAATCCCATAGACCATCGTCTGACCCTTTCTGAAGAAACGAACGAAGATTTTGAAAATCGACTTCGGGAGGTATATCAGCCGAGATGAGACCGGAAATATGGCTCTGCTCTGTTGAACATCCCCGAACCTTTAATGCGCTCCTCAGCTCTTTTGAGCGGGTTTCAATCGAGTCGGCTCCAGGGTGATCCAACAGGATTACCCTGATTGTCGAATGCCCCTTTTCTTCTAAAAGATGATCACCGCACAAGACACCTTCAGAGTCTTTCACTGCACTAACAACATCAAAGCAGCTCACGCCAATTACAAAGAACGGAATGTTGTCGATTTGATATCGTCCGTTGCCAAGTTCTAAAGCCCACAGATATTCCGTCTTTGCCGGTGGATATCCATCAGCATTCTGGACTAGATCAAAACGGATCTTCACGCGCTTTTCGTCAGTTTCTGGGCGGTTATGGAATGATTGGGATTTCAATTGGGATCTCCGGCATTACTTCAGGCTCTTCCATCACTGGCAGCGAATCGGACTTGATACCGTTGCACGTCGCGCAAAGGTTTTGCCCGTTAACTGGATCGCCGTCGCCACCCTGTGATCTCGGGTAAATATGATCAACGTTGCTCTCGTTACCTGGGCGAGGAACCCCTGCCTGGCTCTGTTGCGCAGGAACGGTCGGCTGTCCACAATTTTCGCAAACATTCGTGCCGCCGTTTTCAGCGGCATTTCTTTCGAGCACAGTCCGCTTGCCAGCCGGTGTAAAAGGCTTTCCAGCGCGGGCCCCTCCAAAGCTTCCGAATGACCGTGAAAACACTGCAGAAAGTGAAGCGAAACCGTTCGATAGCCAACTTCCCAACCGGTTCCACCAATGGGTGTTTGCCCTAACAACAATCGTCGTCTCGGTGTGTATCTGCTGTTGGGCCGGGGCTGCGAGTTGCAACATCGTAAGTGTACGAGGTCACCGCGCCGTCGGTTAGGGATTCACTTTGTAGCCTGGACCCCTGTGTAACCGGAACGAGTAGCCAGTACGGCGTAGCTGCCTCTCTTCAGCATCATGGATGCGCTTTGAGGAAGCCTGCGGGTCGATGGTGAACTTGGACTTGTAAGCCTTGTGTTCGATGAAATCACACACTTCTTCATCGGTCATGTAAACAGTCAACATACTGCCTCCGTGTGGAGGGAACTTCGAGGTCGGGTCTCCCGCAAGTTTAATCGTTCCATCAGGCTCGACATCGAAGTAGCGGTAAACCTCACCATAGGGCATGTCTTTGTAAATAACGACACCGGTTCCATTGGGAGATACTTCCTTGCTAACATACATGCTTATCTCGGCCGGACTGGTGTCGCCACCACTGTTTTCATCGACCTGGAAGTAGAGCTTTTCGCGCCTCAGATCGTATAGCTCGTCCTCGATGGCTTGAGCCACTGCGGGCAGGAGTTCCTTCGAATCTCGCGAAGACTGCGTTGGAGCTTGCGCCTTTAGCGGCGAGACAAGCACTGTCAAGAGAAGAACAGAGAGTATTTTCATTGGCCTCACCTTTGTCACTTTGTGTTGTTGATCCAGATGTAGACGGTGTCGCCCTTCTGTATAGGGCCGTCGCCACCAGCCGTCGTTCTGAACGGGCCATATACGATCTGATTTCCGTTAGCCCAGGATGGAACGTGCTGCGCGTCACCTGCCGTCACATCACGCACAAAGAAGTGCTTGGAACCATTGGTCGTGTCGGGTCCGCTTGCAGCTTCAGAAACTGCTGAGAGAGAATCTTTGTACGCTCGAACCGCCGGACCATAGCCGCCCGCAATCGCCTTCTGTTCTCCAGAATTAAGTGTTCCCGTATCTTGGAACTTCGATTTATCGTTCAGATTGTTGTAGACGTGTGCAGCTCCAACTCTTGCATCATGAAGATCGCCGCTATCTGATTTGCCATCCACTGGCTGGAGCGCAGAGGTTTCGTGGTAAACCACATTCGCTTCGCGATTACCAGATTGATAAGTCGTTTGCTGTTGGGCCGCCCGTGCAATACTAGCTGCGTTCACAAAGCCAGCATGACTATCTTCCGCTGCGATGACTTCATCTATATCATCGGCGTCCACCTTCGCTTGATCATCATGACCCCCAGGGCCGTCAGGGGCGTGGCCATCGGCATCTGTACGGCCCAACGGATTGTTCCCTACATACGCATACAGATTGAGGCTTTGTGGATTGTCCAGCTTCGCGTACGGTACCGGCTCTTCCTTCGCACTCCAGTCCGGGGACATGAAGCGGCCCATATTGCTTGCGTAGTACCTTGCGCCGAAGTAGTCGTTGCCTGATTCGGTGTCTCGTTCTTTGCCGGTAAAGTGATGTTCGGTGACATCCGGACATTGCGTGAACCCAGGCAAGTTGGAAGCGGTCAGGCTATCGCCATAGGGCAGGCTGACGTAGCCGGCTCCGCAGCCGCCTGCGCTGACGACGGCGCGCTTGGTCCCCAGCCAATCGTTGAGCGCAAAGTAGGTGTCCGTGGTGGTTTGGGAGGAGTCGGTGTAGCTGTAGGTGGCCAGCAGTTGCCCCGCGGCAAATACATTGGTGTGCAGCCAGTTGCCGTTGCCGTCGATCTCGGTCAACTGCTCACCCGAGGGGCCGATCACATAGGTGTTGGTCAGCATGAAGCCATTGTTGGGAACACCATTCGAGTTAAGTGACGAGTCGCAGCTCCAGGACGAGATCGTTCCCTTGGCCACACGTGCGCCTTCGGCGTCGTACAGGTAACCGGTCATCAGGCCACCCACGCCGGCAATTGGAATTTGATACACCGCGCAGATGCGTCCCTCGCCGTCGTAGAGATACTGGTTGGCATTGTCGGCCGTCACGTTGCCCGCCGGATCGTAGCCAAGCGAACCGCCCGTTACTTGATTGTTGGCATTGTATTGTGGCGTAGTGCTGGCAGGCAACGAGGCACCTGAAGACCCGCCAAAGTTCTCGCTGGTTCGGTTGCCAAAGCTGTCGTAACTCCAACTCATCTGCAACCCTTGATAAGGCCCTGACGTGGCCGACCCACCCACTAGCCGGTTCAGCGAATCGTAGCCGCTAGTTCCGAAGCTCCACGTACCCATCACCGAATCAGTGTAGCTCAACAGATTTCCATTCGGTGCGTAGCCGGAAGCACCACCCGCGGGGGTGATGGTGTAGCTGTACGCCGGCACAGTCATATATCCCGCATTGCTACCACCATTCATGCCGTTGCAGGTCGCACTGAAGGAGGCGGTCTGGTTGGCAGTATCAGAGGCGGTACAAGAGAGCCCCACATTCCCCGCGATGCCTGCCTGCGTGCTGCTGACGTTGATGTTCACCCCAGAGGGTGCTGTATTCGTCGTCGCGGTGAAAGAGCCGCTCGCAGTTAGAGCACTGGCGATCGCGCTCGCAATTGTTTGTGCCGTGCTTCCGGCTTGCCACGACGCGTTCGCCATCACCGTTCCCGCGCTGACAGAGATTGTTCCCGCGTCGTAGGTGACGGAGCCGTTTGCTCCGCCCGTCAGGATATCTGACCCCGAACCGGAGAAATCCGCTCCATTTGTGATTGAGTACGAATAGTCCCCGCTGGGCCCCGTTGCAAGACTGGTTATCGTCACCACACCGCCGCTGGAACTTGCAGTTACCGGCGAACCGGAAGCATTGAGAGCCGTTGCCAGGTACGCAGCAACCGTTGCGTCCGTGCTTCCGGACTCGTAGATAGCCGTCGCTGAAAACCCATCTATCGTAACGATGAGCGCTCCCGTATCGGGCTGTTCGGTACAGGTCGTCACAGGAGGATTGCCAGCGTGTCTAGTACATACCCGCGTTTGGCCTTCAGAACCGGTGATGGTGATTGTTCCTGTCCCGGGCGTCGCCGGTCCAGTTATCCCTGCTTCCGAACCAGCAATCAAGATGCTTCCATTGCTCACGGTTGCGGGCTGTTGCAGCAATGTTGTCGCGGAATCCGTCTCCGATGTGACTCGAAGTCGTGAATCATACGTTCTGACCAGATTGTCCACAACCTGGGACGACTGAGAGTTCACACCCAGCATCGCATTTTGCAATTGCCCTGCCGCATCATAGGCCGGTGCTGTTGCGTTTGTGGCGGGAGTCTGAAATAACGTCGGGGGATGATTACCATCGCTCGCCCAGTTGCTCGTCAGCAGATTCAACCGGCCTACCTGGTCATACTGCATGTTGAATGACACGCTCGGAACTGTAGCTCCATTGAACGGATTGCTGGGAATGCCGTTTGTCGAAGAGTTTGGGTTTCCTGCCACGTCATAACTGTAAGTAAGTTGATACGGGCTGGCCGAACAGTTTGCCGGCGTGCATTCCTGGAGTCCCTCGACCCTGCCCATCGTGTCATAAATATATGGTGATCGTTGCGATATCACCGTATTGCCGTTGAAAACCGTCTCATTCGTCATTCTGCCGACAGTATTCGACGCGCCCGGTATCGGAGACGTGTCATAGGCATAGGTCACCGGCAGCGTGAACCCGTCGGTATATGTCTTCGATAACAGTCGGTTCAGGTTTTCATATGAATAGTAGATGGTGTTACCGCGTGCGTCAGTTTTAGCAATCAGGTTGCCGTTGGGATCATACCCATTAACGCAGTTGCTGCCAGACCATGTACCATAGCAGATGGTCCCTGTTTCTGGATTCGTTGATATTAGCAGGCGCGACAGAGAGTCATAAGTAAAACTACGTGTACGCGGTGTCTCGTCAGATAAGCCAAGCTGATTCACCGTGAGAAGATTTCCAAGCGGGTCATAGGAATATGCTGTATACAGGCCTCCTGGCTCTACAACATTTGATAAGCGTCCGAGCGCGTCGTTAGTCCGGGCCCAGGAGTTTCCTACTTCGTCTGTCGAAGTCGTTATATTGCCTGAATATGACCACGTCAATTGGCTTGTTCCATCGGACTCGGACAAAACAGTCTTCCGGTTGAGTGCATCATAGCTGTATGTCGTTAGCCCATAGGTCGAGTCGGATGTCGTACGATAGGGGTTCGTCACCGAGTAAAGTCTTCCGTCGGAGTCGTAGGTGGTATCGATAATGTCTTGCTGGGGTGAATCGCTCGTATAACGGTGGATTTCACGCCCGAACCCGTCAAAGCTCACCGTTGTCGTCTGTGCTGGATCTGGTGTGGCAGCAACCGTTCGTGTGACGGTGTCCTGGGCATCGGCGTAATTGAAGCTCGTTGATCCGCCATCGGGATAATTGACCAAGGTGATGCGACGCATAGTGTCGGGCGTGTACTGTGTAGTATTGCCGTTCGCATCTGTGTATGAAGTCAAAAATCCAGTGTTGCAGTCGTATGTACCGGAGATATGTTGGTTCAGAGCGTTATAGGTGTCCGTCACCAAAGAACCATTGCAGGCATTGTAAAGGTAGTCCGTCGTATGACCATTGGCGTTCCGATGCCCGTCGGCATCGATGGTGTATGCCTTCTCTCCTCTCACATTCCATCCTGTATGCGAGGTCGGGGCGGCTCCCGTATTCAGCCATTCGGTCGTGGTGGTCGCGTGCCCGCGAACTCCACCTGGAGAATATAATGGCTCGTCATAGGTATAGGTGGTCTGCGAACGCGTAGTGCCCGACCCGTCGAGTACGGACGTGCTGGCGGGAATGTCTAACAGGTTGGCAGCTAGGTAGGAAGGGTTCGACTGCCACTGGTAAGTGACAGACTCTTGTTTAAGGATCGCGCCGGAATAGTCCGTGTATACGGTTGAAACTGGTCCGCCAATCGGCGTCGTGGGCCCGTTTCCCCCCGTGCAGTTTTCCCCCTGCGGATCGCATTGCAGCGCACTGAGACTGACGCCTTGAGCGTACGATTTCTGCACGGACGATGTGCTTGTCCCATTCAGCACGGTTGTTCTTTGGTTTTCGCGAGCCGTGGAGACAGGAAGTCCAGGTACTCCATCGTTGGGGGGAAACAGATAGGAAACAGTAGTGCTTCGCAATGGTATAGCCGAGGAAGGAATTACCAAAGAATATGGATACATTGAGGTTGCTGGATTGCCCTGGTACTCATCCTGCCCCGCATTGATAGCACTACATCCCGATACATAGCTGTTATCACCTGTGAACTTCGTGACTGTAAGATCGCCTTCGGGAGACAATATCGTCCCATTTACACCATCGTTGGTCGATGGGTAGCTGTACGACCACGTTCCGAGAGCATTACCCTGGGCATCTTGCATGATTCGAGTCATGACAGTAATTGGAAATGCCGTTACCCACCCCGTAAGCCTAAATGATCTAAATTGATTACAAAACCCGTCAGAGACGCCATATGTATAGCTGATCTGCCCTCCGGTAGGGTAGATCAGCGTCATCAACTGGCCGAGCGCGGCTGTCGAGCCATTCGACGAATCGTATACGAATCCCCAGAACGTGTTGTTGGGCAAAACGATGGACTGCAACATGCTCTCGGTTTGAACGTATTCCAGGTTGGAGGCGTCATCTACAGGAAGGAGATGCGTATGGATGCTGACGCTGGCATAACAGAAAATGTACCCTGCACCTGAGCCGGGAGGCTGCCACAGAAGGGCGCTTGTTAGCGGTTGATTCTGTGCCTGCGCTAGGGATGGGCACTGACTGATCGAAGTCGAAACCGGCGCAGATATAGTACGTCCTGTTGAATCGATCACGGGAAAGCCACCCGTTGAAATGCTTATCGTATTGTTGTCCGGATCAGAAATGGTGGTCGTTGTGTAAGTGTTACCTTTTGAGTCCACGATGGTGCCGGGCGCAACGCTCATAAGCATCGCTGTATCCCCCGAGTATGCATTCTCAGGATGCCCGAGGTTCTCAGAGGAGTAGCCAGGCGGACTGGATGGAGAAAAACGATACCCGGCGGCATCGATTGATCGGTAGTATCCATCCGCAGCGAGTCCCAGCGGATGCTCTGCGTTGTCCGCGGTCGTGATGAAAAAACGCCCTGATATGTTAAAAGGGTAGTTCGGATTCTGAGCACTTGTACCCCCACCTTGAAGCTGTTGATCCATGATGAAGCGCGGGCTTGGGGGAGGATCTTCTAACAATGCGGTAGGGGTGAGTTTAACAAAGCTCGTACAGTCCTGATGGGGAGGGGCTTCGCATTGGTTAAGGCTCTCAAATCCAAATGAATTGAAGATCACGGAATAGCTGAGCGACAACGAAGAACCCTTCTGTGGATAGGACGCCAGCGGAATTCTGACTGTTAGTCCTCCGTTCAGCATATTCACTTGATCCAATTGCCCACCGTGATAGGCGACGTATGGCTGAAATCCTTGTGCCACATCTGGCAAATCCTGCGCCTGGACTGTAGTAGATATAGCGAGACCAAACAGTAAAGCGCTAAAGCAAACAGAGAACTTACAACGAGAGCGAGTCAAGAGGTCCTCCAACTGTGATAACTGAAGCTAAAACTAGAAGGCACATAATGCGAAAGAAATGGTCTATAGAGTGCCGCAAGGTGCGGCAGGGTGCTGTCACGTCGTCGTGATAGCGCACGGCACACGCATACCCACACATGTATTTCTCGAATTGTTCAGTGCGCCTGGAGAAGTAAATCAGCTCAACAATGTGTAACTCTGCTATGGAACTAATTTGAAAGACAGGAGAACACTAGCACCGAATACTCTTCTTCAAATAAATATATTCAGAATATTTTCGCTAACTGAAAGTAACCGAAACTGTTTACTGAATAGTAACTACTTTATTTCTTCCTGCGATGACCGCAAAGTACGGACACTCCGAACATTTAGAAATGAACAAAACACAGCAAACATAATGGTAAACGCACAAATGATAGAACAACAAGATGGATAAGAATAACTGCAAGTCGATAATTGTGACAAATATCTCCGATAAATTGTGACTGGCGTCACAGATAGGTCAATGTGACTACCAGCACAACTATAACGAGGAAATATCCACAGTATTTCCACCAGGACCGAGTTCAAGTGACACTGTTACGAACAGGGAATAGTCAGGTATTCAACCGAGAACTTTACCTATTTCTCTCGTGCCTGTCGTCGCGGTCGCCGCCACTGCCAAATGACAACCCCAATCGCAACCAGACCGATCTTTCCCAACAGTGTCATACCCAACCATGCCTTCACTATGACTTATGGGGCGAAGATCAGTGAGATAAACAGTGCTTATGATGGCCCCAATGTGCTTCAGGGCACCGGTGGGCTTCACGATTTCGAGCATAAGCCCGAAAGCCGTCATGATGAGCGCGATGGCTGCGAGTGATCCGACATAATTCATCCGCCAATGCATAAAATCGATTCACTTATAAAGCCATACCCGACTCCTTCCCGGCACCAAAAGATTCGAATTGCACTAAGAACAGCCGCAAGCGGCGGCTCGTGCACCCGGATTTGCCGCTAAGAACGCCCCAGCGGGGCAGCGGAAAATCAGAACAATCCTGGGTAAGTTCGTCCGGGCCGGACAACGAGGCAATTAACTCCCTGCGCCAGCCTCCGCCAGCGGCTCCGGCAAGAACGGCTTCGGGATGTTCATGGTCAACGCGGCTTGTTGCGTTGACCTCTTTTGGATTTATCATGGGTCTCTGCCGCTTTCGACGCCTTGGCCTTGGCGTCGTCCGGTTGTGGCAGTTCCCATCCCGCCATGCCCTGTAACACGCGGTCGGCGTGCTTGATGGTGTTCACGTGTCCATAGTGGGTTTCAATCATGTGGACAGAAGTTCCCATCTGCTCGGCAAGGAAATACACGTCCACGCCTTCCTGCAATCGAAGCGTGGCGTAGGTGTGTCGGAAGCAATAGGTCGAGCGCGGCACGCCCTGCGTACCTTCGCGCAGCTTCGCTTCGTTCAGAAGGTCGGCAATCAGGTAAGTGTAGAGAGTTATTGCGGGCTTGCCTGTGACATTGGTAAATACTCTGTCGTCCGGTTCCGTGGCTCTGGAGATCGCGCGGATGCGTTCCAGATATTCTCCGACGCTTTTAGGAGCCACCAACTTGCGCGACTTGCCTTTGCCTTGGACAAACAGCACCACGATCTCACGCCCCTCGCGATCTTTTGCAGGCATAATGTCGCGCCAGCGGAGATTCTTCATCTCCGCCGGCCTCATGCCTGTATTGCAGGCAATCAGGATCATGTTGTAGGTGACGGTGCGATACCAGATGCTTGAAGGTTTATCCGTCTCGGCAATCCACTTCCTTCCCACAGTGTGGAGTTTGCGGTATTCCTCCAGCGTAAATTCATCGCGCCTCATCGTCTTGAGCTTGGGGCGCTCGTCGAAACGCTGGCTGGCCGCGACGTAGCGTTTCTTGATGGCGTAATTCATCACCGCACCGAAGATGGACATCTCCAGGCGGATGGTGGAATCGCTGATAAAAGGAACTGTCCGTTCTTCCGAAGGTTTGACTTCAATCGGCTTCAAAACCCTGATGCCCAGGGTTTGCTGAACCTTGGTGCGGCGCTCGGCTTCCGTATTCGCGAAGGCTTGCGCCATGTCGGCAGTGACTTCCCGAACGCCGTTGCGCCTGTTGCGCCCCGCGCCGTTCTCCCGCCGCCATGCCGGATAGCCGCCCCAAAGCTCGTCGCCAATAAGGTGAACCTGCGTTGAGCCTACATATCGGTCTAAAGCCCCTTCGATGATGGCGCGAACTTTCCTGGGCCGCGCCGCGCTGATCTCTCCGCGCTTCGCCCGCGCCTCTTGCATCAGCAGATACTCTCGCCCCACCTCGCGGAAGGGATGGTTGAACACAGGAACGTCATGCTTTAAGCGGAACCGGATGTCTGCGTCCTGGTCGAAGGCGCGTTCCCGCGCCACTTCGATGTCGGTCGTCTTGAGCGAAACCGTCTTGTAACGGTCGGCTTTGGGTATTTTCATGCGGCAATACCACATCCGATGATCCACGTCGCCGCGCCGGAAGAGAACCAGGCCCGGCTTGAGTTCCGCTTTGTCCGTGACGAATGCCATGTTCGCCTCTGTCTTTTTCGATGCGTCCTGTGCAGATTCCGTGCAGATACTTCCGGCAAGTCATTGAGTCTGCGTATCTGTGCAGGACTCGTATAGATGATATCAAAATATTATATTGCTTATTTATAATAATTTACAATATAATTGTCATCCTGAGCGAGAGAAGCGAGTCGAAGAACCTGCTTTACAACGCAAGGCTAGTCGAATTGGCTTCAGAATTATGCTAAGAAGTACTGGGACACCATACTAGCAACCAGTTCCCCAACCTGAAGTTTCTGCCCATTGCGTTGCCTGGTACCGCACCTCACGCAATCCCCACGCAGTGGCCAGGTTTCATAATTGAGCAGATTCCAATCACATGGCCCAAGTTTAAGTTATCGCTAGTTCAGGGCGCGCAGCAGGCTGTGCCACAGACTCCGACCAAATTCCCCGCAGCCGCTGTGCCACAGCCACTGCGTTGACAAAGCCCCACCCAGCCGGTAACTTCATAAGAGATGAGCTTTTCGACCCAGTATCGCGGGCACCACCATCACCATGCGCATAGCGTGTTGGCGGCAGTGTCCGGTGCGGCGAAGTAGCAAGACTCACACCAGGATTCCAAAGGCCCGCCGACGCGCATACCGCGAGCGGGCTTTTTTGCTGCGCGCGGATCGGTGCCAAGACAAAACCCCAAAGCCCAATATTCAACCGAAGCCGCGGATCATAAACAACTCGTTAGACATATCATTCAATAGAGAGAGACACACACAATGGACGCACTAATCAACGCACCCACAATCGACTTCGTCAAGATGGACGGACTCGTCCCAGGTATCGTCCAGGACGCCAAATCCGGCCAAATGCTGATGCTCGGCTTCCTCAACGAAGTCAGCTATCAGAAGACGCTCGACTCCGGCTTCGTCACCTTCTGGAGCCGCACCCGCCAAAAGCTCTGGATGAAGGGCGAGACCAGCGGCAACCGCCTGCGTATCGTCAGTGCCAGCACCGACTGCGACAACGACGCGCTGCTCTTCCGCGTCGTGGTCGAGGGCGACGGCCTGGTTTGCCACGAGGGAACTGTCAGTTGCTTCACCAAACCGATCACACTGCCGACCTCCGTGGAGGCCAGATAATGGCGAATAAACTCAAGCTTGGAATCCCCAAGGGAAGCCTTCAGGACGCGACCATCGCGCTCTTCGAACGAGCCGGTTGGCGCATCTCGGCCAGTGGTCGCAGCTACTTCCCAACCATCGACGATCCGGATATCGAGTGCATGCTCGTCCGCGCGCAGGAGATGGCACGCTACGTCGAACACGGCGCCCTCGACGCCGGCCTCACCGGCAACGACTGGGTGCAGGAGAACCAGACCGACGTCGAATACATCACCAGCCTCACCTACTCCAAAGTGAGCCGGCAAAAGGTGAAGTGGGTGCTAGCCGTGCCCGAGGATTCACCCTTCCAGAAACCTGAGGATCTCGCCGGCAAGATCATTGCCACCGAGCTGGTCGAATTCACCAAGCGTTACTTCGCCGAACGCAACATCCCAGTCAAGGTGGAGTTCAGTTGGGGCGCTACGGAAGTGAAGCCTCCCACGCTCGCCGACGCCATCGTCGAGGTCACCGAGACCGGCTCCAGCCTGCGCGCCAACCGCCTGCGTATCATCGAGACGCTCATGGAGTCCGAGACCCAGCTCATCGCCAACAAATCCGCATTCAAGGACGCGTGGAAGCACAGCAAAATTGAGAACATCTCGCTGATGCTTAACGCCGCTATCGCCGCACAGGGCCGCGTCGGTCTCATGCTCAACGCACGCAAGTCTGACCTCGACCGCATCGTCGCGCAACTTCCCGCGCTTAACTCACCAACCATCTCGCACCTCAGCGATCCTGCATGGGTTGCGCTCAACACCATCCTCGACGAGACCACCGTTCGCGACGTTATCCCCAAACTCAAAGCCGCCGGGGCCACCGGAATCGTGGAGTACCCGCTCAGCAAAGTTGTGTTGTAACGTTCGGAGTTACAGATGAAACTGGTCAGAACATTTGGGCGAACAAAAAAGGCTGCGGCCGCGTTGATCGAGACAATCGAACGCCGCGGCGCTTCCAACACGTCGAAGGTCGGGCCAATCGTGCGCCGCATCCTCGCGGACGTGCGGCGGCGTGGCGATGCGGCCCTGCGCAACTACGCCGCAAAGTTCGACGGCCTGCAACCCGCCACGCCGCTGCTTGTCTCTCGCGAAGAAATGGAGGCTGCCTGGAAAACGACATCGCCCGAGTTACAGGCGGCAATGCGCATTGCACAAACGAATATTCGTGCATTTGCTGCATCGCAAATGC
>Ga0181529_10001827_pt1 | contig 26650 bp, 26 predicted proteins | sample PEATcosm2014_Bin_36_FD_119763 | JGI IMG/M metagenome (GOLD analysis project Ga0181529, IMG submission 119763) | Peatland microbial communities from MTU Mesocosm Facility, Houghton, MI, USA - PEATcosm2014_Bin10_30_metaG | ecosystem: Environmental > Terrestrial > Soil > Wetlands > Peat | place... | reverse complement strand
GTTTAATACGATGGCAGATGCGCTCAAAGAGAATATCGCGAATCTCAAAAAGACGACCGCAGAAAAAGAGCGGTACGCAAAGGAAATGGAGATCGCGCGGAGCATCCAGACCAGTTTCCTGCCCGAAACGATGCCGGAGATTCCCGGTTTTGATATTGCGGCGGTGACGATCCCGGCAATGGAGGTCGGTGGGGACTTTTATGATGTTGTCCCGGTCAGTGACGGACAGTGGGCCTTTGTGATCGCCGATGTGTCCGGCAAAGGTGTGAGTGCGGCGCTCTTCATGGCGATGTCGCGGACGCTGATACGGGCGGGCCTTGAGGGCGCGACTGATACCTCCGGTGCTCTCTGTACGGCAAACCACCTTATCGCCCGGAGTGCCCCGTCCAGCATGTTTGTCACCGTGTTTTCTGCCATCCTTGACCCCGGTAAGCTGAATCTTGCCTGTACCAATGCCGGCCACAACCCGCCCCTCGTCGTGCGGGGGGACAGCGGCGAGATGGTATTTTTGCAGGAGCACGGGGTTGCGATGGGTGTCCTTCCGGATATGGACAGTACCCCAGAGTACGTGCAGCTGAAACACGGGGACCTGTTTATCATGTATACTGATGGGGTGACAGAAGCCTTCGATGCCGGGTATACTGCGTTTGGGGAAGACCGGCTGGTCCGCGTCGCACAGGAATGCCGTACCCTTCCTGCCGGTGTGATCCGGGACCGGATCATTGCGTCGATCCGGGAATTTACCGGCTCCGCACCCCAGTCTGATGATATTACCCTTATGGTCATCCGGGTGTTGCCACAGACCTGATCCGGCACGTTCCTGCCAATTTTTGTCCATGAAATCCTGCCACGTGAAGAGGGAGATTATCTAATAAATGCTGGCGGCAAAATACGGGAAACCGGTATGCTCATCTCTAAAAAAAAGTGCACGGTATCCTGAACCCCCAGACCTGAACGATGGAAGGAACGTCCGGTTAACCCGCTTTCCGGGAACCGTGCGATAGTTCCGGATTATTCTTCCGACTGCGGGGATTCTTCCTCCTCTTCAGTGGACGGGGTTGTCCAGACCTTCCAGCAGAACAATCCGACAGATCCTCCGACAAAAATCACCAGCAGGATGGCGCTGAGAATATTCTCTGCCACATCCATCCCGATCGGGATCTGCATGCCCATCAGCTGGTTGAACATGCCAATAAACAGTGCCGCGACGAGGAACAGGATAAAGCCTACGATGAGTCCGAGAAATATTGCCGCCGCAAGCCGCAAAAGGCTGGGCGTGGTGGTTTTTTCATTCATAAAATGCATGGTAAATCAGCCGATATAAATCCTTGTAAGCGCCCTCAAATTGACGGGAACAGATACAAACCGGGGTGTCCGTACAAGAAGAGTCATGTTTATATTACGGCATGTTTAAAATCCTTAACAAGGGAACGCCATGAAAAAAAATATCTTTTACCTGATTGTCGGATTCGTTGCGCTTGCCCTTCTTGCGATCTTCTGGTACTCGGTTGAGACATTTAATCCGTTTTTCTTCATGATCGCATTTGTGATCGGTGTCGTACTCCTGTACCTGGCATATCGGCGGGTAGATGATTTTATCGAAGATGAACGGAGTGCACGGATCACCGAGAAGGCGGCCATGAGGACACTTCAGGTTTTCTGGGTGTGTTTCTGTGCTTTTTCGATACTGGCTGTCATGAACCTCCTTTATCTCCCCCGCTTTACCCGCGAATTCTGGTTGGATCGCCGGGCCATGCCATTGCCCATGGATGTCATGTCGCCGAAAATGATTGGATATCTTCAACTGGGTCTTCTTTGCCTGATGATCTTCCTGTACGTCGGGTTCAGGTTCTATTATGCCAGAAAGTTCGGGGAATGGGAGACCGATGAAGAATAAGATCAAGGTATACCGGGCGATGCACGATCTTACGCAGGAAGATCTGGCACAGGCGATCGGTGTTACCCGGCAGACGATCCTTGCCATTGAGAAGGGAAAGTACGTTCCCTCCCTGGACCTTGCGTTCCGGATTTCACACTATTTCAAGGTAAATATCGAAGAAGTATTCTCCTATGAAGATGAAGTGCGGACCGTAAATACTGACTGATAGTGTAACAAGTATAGTCTGGTCCTCCTCTCATTTTCTTCCCGGGTATCTTGTCTGCTCTGCCTGCTTCCTTTTTGCGTCCTTGCATTGTCCATGGGATCTCGTGTCCCTCTGGTATACTCAGATCATGCGCGTTTTTGCATTCGATTAGATCCCCGGATATACCGTTTTCAGGCGACAATTTTTTGGGATGGTGGGGGTTCCCGATCGTTTTTCGAGAAAACCTATTTATGACATTCAGTATAAACTAAATAACAATAAGTAAAATATAAGTTACATATAGGTTCGATCGCTTCCGGGAATGGCACACCATTAAGTGTGTTTGTTACACAATTTCACGTGTGCCTTCCCCGGTCACGTATGTTCCAGAATATCGTAAACGAAAGGAGTGATTATGAAGATATTTACCGCTCTCATGGGAATAATGATGCTGTGCCTGATGGTTGCCGCTGCTAGTGCTGCAGCCAACCCACAAACGACCACAACAAGTTCGGCAAGTTCCGGAACAAGCAGTGTAAGTTCCTCAACAACGATATCCGCTGAACAGGCCTTTTCGCAAGTCTATGTGAGTTCTGTTACCGTCGATCCGCAGGAGTTCTATCCCTATGAACACGGGACGATTTCAGTCCAGGTGACAAACTCCGGGTCTACCTCAGTTGCCTTTGAACGTGCAGATATCCTTAATAACAATATCTACATCGAGGATGAAACCCAGAACCCATATCAGTCGATGACTTATCTCGGGCCGGGTGTTACGACGACATATACCTTTGATGTTATCGCAAAACCCCCGGAAGGGACATATTATCCGGTCTTTTCCCTGGCATCGCGGGATTCAGGAAGCCTCCGCTATCCCATCCAGGTCAAGATCGATTCAACACCGGTAGAAGAAGCAATCTCCGTGAGACCGGATAATTTTGCCATCAACAATACTGATAACGTCAACCTCACGATCAACAATCCGCGGGAAGGCGACATAACAGATGTTGTTATCACTCCCGAAGGGTCAGGCTTTGGCGTAACTCCCGACAAGGTGTACCTGGCATCAGTTCCCGCCCAAAGCTCGGTGAACGTTCCCTTTGCGATTACACCCTATCAGGCCGGAGCGGTCAATTTCAATATCCAGTACAACAACGGTGTGCTGAACCAGCATTCGGACAACCTTTCCCTGCCGTTGAACATCGGGACAAGCAAGACTGCGGCAGCAACCGTGGTTAACGATCTGGCGATTACCGAGTCAAACGGGGCATACCAGCTGACCGGTGATGTGACGAACACGGGGATCACCGATGCAAACGGCGTGATAGTGTCCGTTGGAGCACCGGCCCACCCGGTTGAACCCTATTCCAGTTATGCGATTGGCTCCCTCACATCCAATGACTTTTCCAGTTTCACGCTCACCTTCACAAGTACGGATTTATCGGCCATCCCGATTGAAACCGAGTGGAAGGATGCCAATGGAAACACGCTGAACAGCGTGCAGACATTCGACCTTAGGTCCCTTGCCGCGGGCACATCCGGCACGCGCAGCGGTTCCTCGGGCAGCTCCTCCTTCGGGAGTACAACCGGTAGTTCTTCTGCAGCTAATGCAGGTGGATCCAACGCTGCTGCCCGTGGTGGCGGCGGCCTGTTTGGAATCGGTGGCAGCAGAGGTGGCGGCCTGAGTTCGTTCTACCCGGTCATTATCGGAACCATCGTTGTCATCGCGGCAATTGTACTCTATGTAAAGAGAAAGTGGATCCTTGCAAAATTCAGGAAGCAGTGACCGGAGTCGCACATGAGCGATCTGCCCCTTATTCGGCTGACGGAAGTCACAAAGACGTACCATTTGGAGAGTGGTGACTTTACCGCACTCGATCATGTGACCCTTGATATTGCAGAGAATGACTTTGTGGCGATCATGGGACCATCGGGCTCTGGCAAATCCACGATGATGAACCAGCTGGGTATTCTCGATGTCCCGACATCGGGGGAACTCTCTATCGCCGGTGAAAATGTGGCAAAGATGTCGAGTCTCGAGCGGACTCACATGCGACGGGATATCATCGGGTATATCTTCCAGAAATTTTACCTGATCCCCCTCCTTTCCGCATACGAGAACGTGGAGTACCCGCTCATTCTCAAGTACAAAAAACGGGACACGACGGGGCGGGCAGCGGATTTTCTTACCGCGGTTGGTATCGACCCGGTGATGAGTGCCCACCGTCCCAACCAGCTTTCGGGAGGACAACAGCAGCGGGTGGCCATTGCACGGGCACTGGTCAATGATCCCAAGATCCTCCTCTGCGATGAACCGACCGGCAACCTTGACAGCAAGACCGGTCTCCAGATCATGGAGATTCTCTGTGATCTGCACCGGAAGGGAAAGACGGTTATCATCGTGACGCATGACCAGAAGATTGCGGATTACGCCCAGCGGACGATCCGGCTTGCAGATGGGAGGGTCGTGGAATCATGAGGGACATCTTCTTTGATCTCTCGGTGAGGAGTGTCAGGCTGAATTTCCTGCGCTCACTTCTTGCGTCCATTGGGATTGTCATAGGTGTCGTTGCCATCTCCTCCATGGGAATGCTCGGCACCAACATGCAGCTCTCGGTAAAGGACCAGCTCTCGGCAAATGTCAACACGATCATGCTTACCTCCGATGTGGTGAAAACGAGCACCGGCCTGGGAGCCGTTTCCTCAAATACCATCGATTCGAGTACACTCAATGATATCAAAGGTGCTTCAGGACAGAATGATGTGGTACCGATACATCATACGAGTACGCAGTTTAGTGTCGGCGACCAGAATGGCCGTGGCTCGATCTACGGTCTGGATCCTGACGATGTCCCGAAATTCCTCACGATAGAGGATGGATCGAATATGCGGGGCAGTGACGTACTTGTCGGTGCCACCATCGCAAGCAACTTCAACCTCGTTGTTGGAAGCACGATAAAAATCGGGCAGAACTGTGCGACTGTCACACGCCCTGTCGTAAGGGTTGCCGGCATCCTCCAGGCACGGGGCATTGCCGCAGACGGGGTTAATGCAGACAATGCCATCATTGTTCCCGATGACTGGTATACAAACCACTACGGCGGCCTGGATCAGTACGACCAGGTCAATGTGATCGTGCAGGACGTTGATACGATCAACCAGACTGAAGCGGCAATTGACAAGAAAGTCAACCGGAACACAGATGTGGTGCGGATCTCCGATGCCAGTTCCCGGTTGTCTACCATTACCAGCACGCTTGGTACGATTACCACCTTTATCATGGCAATCGGCGGGATATCTCTCGTTGTTGCTGCCGTGAGTATCTTCAATGTCATGATGATGTCGGTCAAGGAACGGGTGCAGGAGATCGGTATATTGTTGTCCATTGGGACAGAGAAAAGCGAAGTGCGCAGGATGTTCCTGTACGAAGCACTCATCCTTGGTATTATCGGTGCGGTGGTGGGTGGAATCATGAGCTTCGTTATCGGGTACTCGGTCGTGAACGCCATGATCGGCACGACGCAGTACTTCTTCCAGCCGGCAAGCCTGATCTATATCCCGTATGGCATGGTCATTGGCGTCGTGGTCTGCGTGGTATCCGGGTTATATCCTGCATGGGCGGCCTCGAATATGGACCCGATCGATGCACTGAGAAGTGAGTAAAACCAATTTATCTTTTTTTCAGGCCAGGTAAAGAAAAGATCAGTTTTATCACAAGGGGTGCTCAACCGGGAAGAACACACACAGTACCCCCTCCCTGTGTGGGGGTACCCGGGAAATTCACCCGTATGAATGCGCCGACAAAGTCTCCCCAGAAAAATATTTTTTCTCCGGACATTATCACCCGTGATCACGTGCAGTTCCGAGTGATCGATGCATCGTACCGGCAGATCACGGAAGTCCCCGAATACATGTTTTCTGATATCCTGCCTGATGACCGGGTACTCGATATCGGGGCAAATGTCGGTGCGTTCTGTATCCGGGCTGCCCGGCTTTCCCCGCATGTGACCGCTGTTGAACCGGTGACTGTCGATCTCCTTGAAGAGAATGTCCGGCTCAACCACGTGAATGTGCAGGTCATCCGGGGGGCGCTTGGTACCGGTGTACCCTCGGAGATATCGTGGGACGGGTGCCGGTGTATATCTCCAACGTACACGTTGGGAAATCTCATTGATATGGCCGGGGGCTGCGATTTCCTGAAATGCGACTGCGAGGGAGCGGAATGGCTGATCCAACCCTCAGATCTTGATGGGATCCGGAGAATCGAGATGGAACTGCACATCCCGCCCATCAGCGGGCCTCCGAATCCTGCACTGCTGGATTATATCGGGGATGATTACCGTTTCTCGATCGACCGCTCTCCGGTATATTCTCCTCTTGGTGTGATGGGAATCCTGCACGCGACACGAACGTGAAGCAGTTCGATTGAACCTGACTGACACTAAAAAAATGTGCCAGATGCTAAGGCCCTGTTTATGCAGAGATGGTGAATTGTTCAGATTCAGGGTTCCCTGATGCCCACATCGATCTTTCTGTAATGTTCAACGGTTCCCATTCGTGAAAGTACTGCCGGCGTAATGATAATTTGTACAAAGGATGTCCGGAACACCGGTGAAAAAAAGCGAAGGATGACCTGTCCCCGTTAGTCTTCGATCTGGATCGTGGAAAGTTTCACCGATTCGACCCCTTTCTGGGACATCAGTCGTTCGGCGAGTGCCTTTAACTGTGCTCCGTCCCCGTGTACGAGGATTACTTCAAGGCACCGGTTGTGGGTTACATGTGAGTGGAGGGATGCCTTGATGATCTCGTGGTACTCGTGCTGGACATCGGTGATGGTGGTAAGAAGACCGCGCTGGTCGTGATCGTAGACCATCGTAATGACTCCTTCGCGTTCTCCCTTGACATCGGCCATCCATTTGTAGTAGGTAATGTACGTGCGGATGGCGTCGCGGATGCCCTCAGACCTGGAGGAATACCCCCGGGCATTGATAATTTCATCAAACCGGTCGAGCAGGTTTTTGGGAAGTGATATCCCGATGCGGGAGAGATCATTGTCGAGGGTCATATTATCAGTCATGTGAATATCATTGCTGCTTGTTTTTTAAGGTTTTGAAAAAATCGGTGGATGGGTAATACTTAGTAATATTTTGTGTGGAGTCTTGCTCTGGTGGTAAGGTTTCAGATCACAAAGCATCAAGAAGTATTTCCACGGGTTCCTGCCATGCTTGTTAAGCGATGATGGGCAGGCCCACGCGATATTATTTGAGCTCCATGGATAAAGCGGCCCCATCGATTCGCGAAGGTTAGTACATATTTTTAGATTAACATTTTTTAAAAATAAACCGTTTTAAAAAAACTTATATGGTTGTGTGAACCACCCTAAAATGATCAACATGGGCTCAGCACAGGATATTATGCAAACTTTTGCATACAAGGAGATCCGCACACAATTCAGGGATCATGACGGGTGGGTGTGTCAGCAGGTTCTGTCCCCGGGCACCCGTGACATGGTATTTTTCATCTCCCGCGATGTCAGGGGAAAAAAGGAGACCGTGGCTCTTGCGGTGTCATTTGACGAGGAGCCGTCAGTCACCGCTCTTTCAGCCGTGTCGGCAAGTCATAAAGGGCGCAACGCACTCAAGGCACAGTACCTGCTCGTCCCAAAGGCGGCAGATATCTCGGCTGTTCCAAATGAGATCCAAGTACTTTCCATGAATGCATTCGGGTTTGTTGAGGGAAAACTGGTCTGGCTCACCAAAAAGAAGAATGCAAAGCACTACGCTCAGCCCGAAGAGCCGGCGAAGGCGGAATCTGCCGTTCCGGCCTGCGAGCCTCACGCAGCGTGAGACCAAAATGATCCGGGGGCTTATCCCCGACAATTTTCCTTTAAACCATTTGTTTTCGGGATCTCCTGGAGAAACCGTGTACCAGTTCTTCCACCGCGGGGTTACGATCCGGATTGCGGATATATGGAAATGGGTATCATTCCCCGATGGGGGAATGCTGTCCTCGCAAAGGAACCATCGAGCCGATATAATCCCCGGGTGCTAGGCAGGCATTGTTGGGAAAATTGCACATATATCCTGAAAAACAGTTATCCACCTTTGGCTTTACCCAGCAGATACTGACACCGGGCCGCAATGGAGGATAATGCGACGACACTCATGGAATTAAATCGATCGTACGCGCGGCTGGCCGGTGTCGTTGATTATTTCTGGTAAACAAATCTGCCGTTTCGAGCGAGGCTCCGATATTTCTTCCGGTCTGTGTGTGTTTGTGTGCATGTGTCCACTGGGTGCGTGCTTTCCCAGAGGGACAATACTCATATTTGTACTTAAACATTATAACAGTTTTCTTTTAACTTTAAAATTATATTAACTTATAATATTTAACAAATCTCCTAAAAAGGTACTCCGAGTTCCAGGACAACAAAAGAATTCAGTCACGGGATTTCATCTGCGTTGGGAGAAAAAAATCACGATAAAACGGACTCGCTATCCGCAAGTCCCGGATGAATGAAAAAAATAAAAAAAGGTTAGTCTACAGCGATCATGACTTCGCTGGACTTGATCACGGCATATGCCGACTTGCCGACTGCAAGGCCAAGCGTGGCGACGGACTTTTTGGTGATAATTGACGTGATCTCCTGTCCGCCGGGAAGCTCGATGACAATTTCCGAGTTAACGCTTCCGGGAGTGATCGCTTTTACATTGCCTTTCAGAATATTTCGTGCACTAATCTTCATATCTCTCACCAATGGGAACTAGTAATGGTCAGTATAAGTACTTTATGATACGTTAGACTAACGACTGGTGCATCTTCCTGGCAGGTTCACGTAATGTAGTCGAATCAAAGATTGGGGATACAGTTCCTGCTCCGGCAAATAAACCGGGTGTCCGGGTTCCCTGTTAATACCCTGGCTTTTCCCGGAACACGTGAAATACGATCAAATAAATGATCACGGATTAATTTTTACCTCCACTCAAATACCTGTACTCTTTTCGCTACCATTTCATGTATTGATCAAACACAATCGCAAATACCAATACTTTTTAACTACGGGATATCACAATATATCATAATCGTAACAATGACTGGCACTCAGGATGTGATCAGTTCCTGCTTTTTTGGGAGATACCCTGGGGCTTCTGGATGAGAAATCATGATACCTGAATGGATGCAGAAGATCGAAGCCGGACCCTGTGCCTGCTGCACGGCCAGCATCGGCAGGAAAAAGGGTTTTGTCCAGAAGGCGATCTCTGACATCTTTACGTTCTTTGAGGAATGCCTGGTAAATGACAGCATCGCCAGACGCAAAGGCCTGCTGCAGAGCCTGGACCCCCGCGTAAAACTGGTCTCGATGGTTGTCCTCATCTTTGCCGTGGCAATGACCCACGACATCCGGCTCCTTGCAATCGTGTATGGCCTGACACTTGTCTTTGCATACCTGAGTAAGGTCGAAATTGTTTTCTTCCTCAAGCGCGTCTGGGTATTCATCCCGATCTTTGCGGGCATCATCATGATCCCTATTCTTTTTAACGTTTTTACGCCCGGCGATGCGCTGGTCACCATTGCAAACCTGGGCCAGAACGCACACTTTGGCCCGTTTGCATTGCCGCCGGTTATCACCATTACCGTTCAGGGGGTGATGGTTGCACTGACCTTTGTGTTGCGGGTGGCTACCTGCGTATCAGCGGCAGTTCTCCTGTTCCTCACAACTCCCCGGGACCTGCTCTTCAAATCCCTTCGCTCGCTCAAAGTACCAAAAGTCTATGTCCTGACGATGGACATGTGCTACCGGTATATTTTTCTCTTTGCCGATACGGTCAGGGATTTTTACACGGCCAAGAAAAGCAGATCGCTCAAATCTTTACCTATGATCGAGGAACAGAAATGGGTGGGAAATCGTATCGGCTATACCCTGATAAAAGCACTTAACATGAGTGAGAAAGTGCATCAGGCCATGATATCGCGGGGATTCAACGGGGATATCAAGATCCTGCAACGGTATTCAATACACCGACGGGATTACGTGGCGTGCGTGAGTGTGTTTGCGCTCAGCATATTCCTGATACTTGTATCCCAGAACTTGGTAAAAATTTAAAAGAATATACTCGAGGCACACCATGGAGACAATATTCGATCTGCGCGATGTATCCTATACGTACATACAACGCTTTGATGCACTCAAGGATGTGACGCTTTCATTCAAAGCCGGGGAGCAGACCGCGATCCTTGGAGCCAACGGGAGCGGTAAATCTACGCTCCTTTCGATCCTGAATGCATTGACGTACCCGACGTCAGGTGAATTTTCTGCGTTTGGGACCCCGATAAAAGAAGAAGTATTCGATACGCTCGAAGATAACGAATTTGCCCGGTTCTTCAGGAAAAAAGTGGGTTTCCTGTTCCAGAACCCGGACATCCAGCTTTTCTCATCAACCGTTTTTGACGAGATTGCCTTTGGTCCGCTCCAGCTTGATCTGCCTCCCGATGAAGTACAGAAAAGGACAGAAGAGGTTATCGCGATGCTGGGGATTGAAAATCTCCGGGACCGGGCACCGCACATGCTGAGCGGCGGTGAAAAAAAGAAGGTCTGTATTGCGTCTATCCTGTCCACAAATCCCGATGTCCTCCTCCTTGACGAACCTACCGGCGGTCTTGACCCGCGCAGCCAGATGTGGCTCATTGGGATCATCCAGGATCTCGCAAAGGCCGGGAAAACGATTATCACGGCCACCCATGATCTCGATATTGTCGAACAGATCAGTACCCGCGCCATTGTTGTTGGCGAAGACCATACGATAAAGGTGGATTCTGACTGCGCAGGCGTCATGAGCAACATGGACTTGCTGATATCTGCAAACCTTATTCACCGGCATATGCACCGCCACGGCAAACTTCTCCACGAACACCTGCATGCCCATTCGAAGGAACATGATCATGTGCACGGGCCCGGTGTTGTGTAGGTCAGAGTACCGGCATTATAATCACTTTTAACAACGGCTCTCCTGCTGCTGCAACAAAACCCCCTCCGCCCTGCCCTCTCCCTTATACCTCCTCACCACTCTACCCCCACTCCGGGTCCAATTCAGCCCCCGATTACCATTTTCACACCCTAAAATAAGCCCGTATCGGGCTCCGTTTGTAAATAACCTCAAATCGGGCGTATTTTTGAAAATGGACAAATTAAAACGGACCCGTTAATGCGGTTCTTTTGGCAGATCTCAGGTAGAATTGCCTCTTGGATGATCCGGAAAACGACCTCTGCCAGAACGCGAATATGAGGCTGTGGAGGGCATTATATGGGGCTCAATTTTGGCTTATTTTTTAAAACAGATGCAAATTTATCGTCAGATTTTGTGGTACTCGAAATTTTTATATGGGTGGAGACCCGTGCGGCAGGCTTCCGGTGGGTTTGGCAAAAAAAAATTCTGCCGCTGTCGCCATCTATGGCAAACCGGTTCCTGAAAGCCAAAGATCTTCTCAGTAATCTCTACCCAAAAACGATCCCGTAGCAAATCTCTATGCATGGGGATATGGGATCGCAGAAGAATTCTAAAATTTAATTTACGCATATCCCCATTTTTTTCAAGAGCGGCACCATGAAACAAAGGATGATTTTCGAACGGGCAACCCGTTTTGTAAGTGTGCCGTGATAGTATTACGCGCCGTATCCCTGCGAGATCTTGTAGAGGATCGTTACCGAAAGGCAGAATCCGATAATGGCAATATAAACCCAGTTCTGGTTCTCATGTATCCACTTGGTAACTGATTCAAGCCGGGCCAAAAATCTCCCGGTGAACGGTACTGACGTCTGCTTTTTTTTCTTTGACATGGCAACGTTTCCCAGAGCGGGGATTTCCACATATCTTATCTGATCAATCCTTCTGTAAAAGGTTCTGTTCCCGGAGGAGAACCGCCATTTCTGTTTTTAGGTTTTATCCTGATATACCGGATACATAAAAAAAGAGGAGATCATTTTGTAGGAATCAGTCATTCCGTTTGATAATGACTTTGCCGATTCCATATGCAATCAGGCCAACGCAGATAACACCGACAATCGCTGAGACATAATATCCCGGTGTCAGGGTGGGAATGGTCTCGTGGTTTCCTGGCAAATCATAACCCTCTAACGGTGCGCTCCAGAGGCCGGTAAGGTGCGCAAGCCCGGCCGGCACATACCCCACGGCCTGCTGGAGTTCGTCAGGGCCCCATTCCCCAAAGGCAGTCCCGCTTGCGATCAATCCAACGGGTACAAGTACCACGAGAATAATCAGGGCAATAACAAGAACTTTAAATGTCTTGTCCATTTTGTTGAATACACCCATAACATCCATTCCCCTCACCTCACGCCGGCGCCACTCCCGGGCTTGCCTCTTTTTTTGCCTTCTTTTCAATTTCAGAATGGTTAAAGATGACCTCCGGGTTATTTTTCGCAATATACGCAAATGCCAGTCCGGTGACTATCGCTTCTACCCAGCAGAAGAAACCGAAATGATCAATCAGCATTGCCGGCACCGTGACATTAAGCCCGTACGGCATATAGAGCGGAACACCCGTGGCCGTGTGTTCAAGGATCGGCTGGATACCCATTTCAAAGCCGGCTACCCCGGCAGCGACGCCTAATCCGAAGTACCCGCCAATCGCTGCGGCAGCGATCCTCAGTTTTGAGGCAATCGGGGATTTCCCTGCGATGATTTTATAGATGAAGTATCCAGTGAACGGGATGACCGTGGCCATGTTGAAACAGTTCGCACCATACGCAGTAATCCCCCCATCACCGAAAACAAGGCACTGGATGATTAGCGCGACGGAGGTGCACACAACTGCCGCCCAGGGGCCAAGGATGATCGCGATCAGCGCACTGCCAACCGCATGCCCTGAACTGCCGCCGGGAACCGGCACATTGAACATCATGATCACAAACGAGAATGCGGCGCCCAGTGCAAGGTACGGCACCTGCCGGGACCGAAGATGTTTCTGTACCCAGTAACCGGCGTACAGCCAGATCGGGATCATAATCAGGTACATTATAATAAAAGTCGTCGGACCTAAGTATCCATCAGGTATGTGCATAGCAACTCTAGATCAGTATAACTTTGTCGGGTTATAAAAAACTGCCTATTTCGTAGCACTAGGCACTACTAAATTTTAAAAAAATGCGATTTGATCTTACGACAATAAAGAAAAGTATATGTCTATCAGACAGATCAGGCTGCATGGTTTTTCATCGTCAGGAACTGATATACATACGATTATAATCGCAGGGGCAATCTTTTACAAGAGTATTTTATAACGAGAAAGTACCCATAACCAGTACCCCGTAGCGTGATGAATGTCTGGAGGAAACTGGGGGATTTCCCGTCGTGACAGATGATCCCACCACGTGTTGTGTATCTACCATGAGATCGTTTGAATTACGGAAATTTGTAGCGCCCGAGCTGCTCTTTGGCAACGGAGCCCGTCATTATGCCGGGCGGTATGCAAAAAATTTCGGTGCAAAGAGCGTACTGCTGGTCACAGATGATGGCATAAGAAAGACCGGGCTTGTCGAAGAGGTCGGTGCCGATCTCACGGAAGCTGGCGTCAGTTTTGAGGTGTTCTCCGATGTTATGCCAAATCCCCGGGCGGAAAATGTCATGCAGGGAGCAGCGTGCTTTGAGAAAGCCGGCTGTTCTGCTCTTGTGGCTCTGGGCGGAGGGTCGGTCATCGACTGCGCAAAAGGGATTGGTGTTGTCTCCACCAACAAAAGGCCTATCACGGAGTTTGAAGGCGTCGACAAAGTTCTTGTCCCCCCGCCGCCGCTCATCTGTATCCCGACAACCGCCGGATCGAGCGCGGATGTGTCGCAGTTTGCCATCATCAACGACACCCTGAACCATGTCAAGATCGCTATAATCTCCAAGACCCTTGTACCCGATGTTGCTCTCATCGATCCTGAAACCCTCCTTACCCTGCCTCCCGGACTCACTGCATGCACGGGCCTTGATGTGCTCACCCATGCGGTCGAAGCATACGCGTCCAATGCAAGTTCTCCCCTGACCGATCTCCACGCCCTTGAAGCGATCCGGCTTGTGAAAAGAAATCTTGAAAAATCCATGGAGCACCCCCGGGATCTTTCCCTGCGGGGGGAGATGATGCTCGCGAGCCTGTATGCCGGTCTCGCATTCTCCAATGCGAGCCTTGGGGCGGTTCATGCAATGGCACACAGCCTTGGCGGGTACCTTGACCTCCCCCATGGAGAATGCAATGCTCTCCTGCTGGAAACGGTCATCATGTACAATTATGCTTCTGCACCGGACCGGTACGACAGTATCGGTGAAGCGATGGGCTGTCCCGTGTACACCGTACCACAGAATGAGCGGCCCGGGATGATCTGTGATGAAATCCACCGGCTCCGCACTGCCATCGGGATCGGGAAGACACTTGGGACTCTCGGGGTGAAAAAAGAGGCGATCCCGCTGCTTGCAGAACATGCGATGCATGATGTCTGCATGGCGACCAACCCCCGTGACCCGAAGAAAAGCGAGATCGAGGCACTCTATGAATCCGCCCTCTGAACAACCGGATGAACGCGGGCAGTTACGTGAGCGGATCATCGGGATGGGGGAGACTTCACTTCACAAAAGTTATTATCCCCTCCTCCAGCAGCGGCTCGCAGAACTCGAACGGTTCCGGGCGCTCATCGATGAGACCAACGATATGATCCTTATGGTCCGGACCCCGGAAAACCGGTGTGTGGATACAAACCATGCCTGTACCGTCCAGCTGGGGTACACGAGCGATCAGCTGCAGGGCATGGACATCCTCTCACTTATTGTGCCGGAAAAACGCGGGCAGTTCCGGAAGGTATTCTCCCATGCCGCCTCCACCGGAACGCAGGAAAAGATCGAAACGATCCTTTGTACATCGCAGGGAGCGGTGATTCCGGCTGAGCTCTTAATCCGGTTTGTTACCTTTGGCAACGAGAGTTACGGGGTTATCGTGGCCCGCGACATCACTGAGCGCCGCCAGTACGAGCGTGCACTTGTTGCCACCCAGAAAAAACTTAACCTGATAAACTCCCTCACCCGAACGGATATCAAGAGCCAGGTTTTTATCGTCCGGGCATATCTTGACGTGCTCCGGCAGATCGCAAAGCATCCTGAAGAGATCGCGATACTGGTCAAACTCCAGGGCACCACCGGGGAGATCCAGGGACAGATCGAATTTGCGGAGAACTACCAGAAACTCGGCGTCCAGACGCCCAAGTGGCAGAATTTTTCCGAGGTATTGCTGTATGCAGTATCGCATCTCCCTCCCATTCATGTAACCCGCACGACAAATCTGGATCGGCTCGAAATTCTCTCAGATCCCCTGCTGGAAAAAGGGCTTACGCACCTGATGGAATACATCTACACCTGCGGGGGGATTGCCGTGCCGGTCCAGATCTCCCATGAGGAGACCGGGAGCGGTCTCTCCATCACGCTCCGGAAAGCAGGCACCGGCATCCCGCCGGATCAGAAAGAATCCCTGTTTGTCTGGGCCCCGGCAAAAACGTCCGGCCCGAACCTTTTTTTTATCCGGGAGATCCTCGATATGACCGGTATTGTCATCGAGGAGACCGGTGACATGGGGGCCCTCTGTTTTGTGATCCATGTTCCAAAAGGCGGGTACCGGAATCCCTGAATGGTTTCTGTATGAAAATTACGGCTGCCCCTTTTAAACTTCACGCCTGAATTTTAAGACCGCAGGGTTTTATTGTTTCAACACCAATAATTATTGTGCTAATTTCAGGAAATTTTTTTATTAATTTTTACGAAGGAGGTTTCCTTTGACTGATACCTACGATGCATCCCACATTACGATACTTGAAGGGCTCACGCCAGTGCGCGAGCGCCCTGCAATGTACATCGGGAGCACCGATACGCGCGGGCTCCATCATCTTGTGTACGAGGTTGTGGACAATTCCATCGATGAAGCGCTTGCCGGGTTCTGTACCTTAATCTCCGTTGTCATCAACGGTGACGGATCGCTGTCGGTTGAGGACAACGGCCGGGGCATCCCGGTCGATGCGATGGAAAAGAACCATAAGAGCGCTCTCGAAGTGGTGCTCACGGTCCTCCATGCCGGTGGCAAATTCGACAAGGCCACCTACCAGGTCTCGGGAGGTCTCCACGGGGTTGGCGTCTCGGTTGTAAACGCCCTTTCATCGAACCTTACCGCCCGGGTCTACCGGAACGGCAATATCTATGAGATGCATTTTGCCCGGGGCATTCCCACCGGCCCCCTCATGCAGCGGGAAGAGACGCTCAACGAGGCGCTTGTCCGGTACCAGCAGTGGTACGGCGCACCGGCTGCATTTACCCGGGGCACCGTGCATGTAACCGTCCAGCAGAGCCTGTCCGGGCCCGCAGAACCTGTAGCACCTGTCCCCCCCGCTGAACCGGCAGTGCCGGCAGAACCCGTCGATATCGAAGCGGAGGATCGTACCCGTTTCTTTGCAGAGTTCGGCCAGAAACTTACGGGTACCAGGATCATCTTCCGGCCCGATGCAACCATATTCGAGACCGTTACGTTCGATTATGACACCCTTGCCACCCGGCTCCGCGAGCTGGCTTTCTTAAACGCCGGCCTTACCATCAGTATTACGGATGAACGGACCGGCGCCCGCGCTTCTTATTGCACCGGCGGGCTCTCGGAATTTGTGAAATACTTAAACGAAGGGACCGAGTGCCTCCACCCTGTCCCTATCGATATCACCCAGAAGGACCCCGAGAATAAGGTTGAGATCGAAGTCGCCCTCCAGTACACAACGGGATACGATGAGAAGGTGTATTCCTATGTCAACAGCGTCAACACCCGCGAGGGCGGCACTCATCTCGAAGGGTTCCGGAGCGCGATCACCCGGGCCATCAACACGGTCGCAAAGCGCAATAACCTCATAAAAGAGAATGCGGCGCTCACGCTCCGGGGTGAGGATGTCCGTGAAGGTATGACTTCGGTGATCTCGGTCAAGATGGCAAACCCCCAGTTCGAGGGCCAGACCAAGATGCGCCTTGGGAACAGCAATATTAAGGGCATCGTGGATTCGCTCGTCTATGCGGCGCTCAGCCAGTATTTTGATGAGAACCCCAAGGTGCTTGCCATCATTATCGAAAAAGCGCTCTCGGCCGCAAAGGCACGCGAGGCAGCGCGGAATGCCCGGGAACTCGCACGCCGCAAGAGCTCACTGGAGAGCTCCGGCCTCCCCGGCAAGCTTGCCGACTGCTCTGAACGCGATCCCCAGAAAAGCGAGATCTATATCGTGGAAGGGGACTCGGCAGGTGGCAGCGCAAAGCAGGGCCGGGACAGAAAGTTCCAGGCAATCCTCCCCCTCCGCGGGAAGATCCTCAACGTGGAAAAGGCCGGCGAACACCAGATCTTAAAGAACGCCGAGATCCAGACGCTGATCTCCGCGATCGGGACCGGCATCGGCGACAAGTTCGATGTCGAGCGGGCACGGTACCACCATATCGTGATCATGACCGATGCCGATGTCGACGGTGCGCATATCAGGACGCTCCTTTTGACCTTCTTCTACCGGTACATGCTCAAAGTCATCGAGGCAGGGTATGTGTATATCGCCCAGCCCCCTCTCTTCCGGATCGCACGGGGAAAAGAGGAAAAATACGCGTTTACCGAAGAGGACATGAAAAAACTCTCCGCCGAGATGGGAGAGAAGGGAGTCTCTGTCCAGCGGTACAAGGGTCTTGGTGAGATGAATGCCCAGCAGCTCTGGGATACGACCATGAGCCCCGAGCACCGGATCTTCCGGCAGGTCAATATCGAGGATGCCATGGAAGCAAACGAGATCTTCAAGACGCTCATGGGAAAGGACGTAGACATACGAAAAGAGTTCATCATGCGCCATGCAAAGGAGGTGACCAACCTTGACATCTGAAGGCGACATGCCCCCTGCATCCGGCCCGCTCACCCACCGGGTCGAGCCGATCAGTATCGAAAAAGAGATGAAGGTCGCGTATATCAACTACGCGATGAGCGTCATCATCGGGCGTGCGATCCCCGATGCCCGGGACGGTCTCAAGCCGGTTCACCGCCGGTCGCTCTTTGCCATGTGGGAGATGGGTAACACCTCTGACAAGCCCACCAAGAAGAGCGCGAGAGTCGTCGGTGAAGTGATGGGTAAGTTCCACCCTCACGGCGACTCATCCATCTACGACACGATTGTCAAGATGGCCCAGCCCTTCTCCTACCGGTATATGCCCGTGCTGGGGCAGGGAAACTTCGGGTCAATTGACGGCGACTCTGCGGCAGCAAGCAGGTATACCGAAGTCAAGCTTACCCCCTTTGCCGAGGAGATGTTAAAGGACATCGAGAAGGAGACGGTCGACTTCGTTCCCAACTACGATGAATCCCTCAAGGAACCGACCGTGCTCCCCGCGAAAATACCGGAACTTCTCGTGAACGGGACTGACGGTATCGCGGTCGGTATGGCGACAAAGATGCCTCCCCACAACCTCCGCGAGGTCTGTGCAGCGGTCATAAAATACCTCGAAAACCCGGAGGTTCCCGTAGAGGATCTCATGAGGGTCATGCCGGGCCCGGACTTCCCGACCGGTGGGATCATGATGGGCACCGACGGGGTCAAAACTGCGTATATGACCGGGCAGGGCCGGGTCATCGTCCGCGGTGTGGCGACGATCGAAGAGTCAGAGGGTGGCAACCGGGGCGACCGGATCATCGTCACCGAGCTCCCGTACCAGGTGAACAAGGCCCAGTGGATCGAGGGCATTGCAAACATGGTAAAGGAGAAACGGCTTGACGGCATCTCCGATCTCCGGGATGAGTCTGACAAGGAAGGTATCCGGGTCGTCTTCGAACTCAGGAAAGGCACAATGGCGCCGGTCATCCTGAATAATCTCTACCGTCACACGGCGCTCGAATCCAGTTTCTGGGTGATCAACCTTGCAATCGTGGATGGCCAGCCCCGGGTGCTCACGCTGCACGGCCTTCTTGCCACGTTTGTCCAGCACCGGATCGAAGTGATCCGGCGCCGTTCCGAGTTTGATCTTAAAAAGGCGCAGGAGAGAGTCCACATTCTCGAAGGTCTCCTCCTCGCACTCGCGCGGATCGACGAAGTGATCGCCGCGATACGGGGGTCCGACACGGTCGAGAACGCCCGGCTCACGCTCATTTCCCGGTTCGGGCTTGACGAACTGCAGGCAAATGCGATCCTCCAGATGCAGCTGCGCCGTCTCGCGGCCCTTGAGCAGCAGAAAATAACCGATGAAAAAACCGGTCTTGTTACCGAAATCGCCCGGCTCACTGCTCTCATCTCAAGCGAAACCACGATAAAAGACGAGATCCGGCGGGAGACTACCGAGATTGCTGAGAAGTTCGGTGATAAGAGAAGGACGCAAATTGCAAGCGCGACCGGCGACCTCACGACCGAAGACCTGATCGAGGACAAGACAGTCCTTGTTTCCATCACCACGGCAAATTACATCAAGCGCATCGATCTTGACACCTACCGCCAGCAGCGCCGGGGCGGCAAGGGTATCACCGGCATGACCACAAAAGAGGAGGACTTTGTCGATTCGATCTTTGTTGCCGGGATGAAGGACTACCTGCTCTGTTTCACGAACCTCGGCAGGGTCTACTGGCTCAAGGTCTACGAGATACCCGAGAGTTCGCGGATTGCAAAGGGCAAACCGATCGTCAATCTCCTGAACTTAAAAGAGGAGGTCGTGACGGCCGTGATTCCGATCCGCGAGTTCCGCGAGGACCGGTTCCTCCTCTTTGCGACAAAACTCGGACAGGTCATCAAGATTCCCCAGACCGAGTTCTCCTTCCCCCGGTCTGTCGGGACAAACGCGATCAAGCTGAAGGATAATGATCAGCTGGTTGAAGTGATCTCGACAAACGGCACGAATGAACTCGTGCTCACCTCCCGGTTTGGCCAGAGCCTCCGGTTCCACGAGGAGACCGTGCGGACTGTCCGAAGGAATGCGTATGGTGTGAGAGGTATGAAACTGCGGGGCGGGGATACGGTTGTCGCAGTCACCCTGCTTGAAAAAGATCACCTGCTCACCATATCCGATGTCGGTTTCGGAAAGAGATCCGAATTTGACGAGTTCCGCGGGCATGGGAGGGGAACGATGGGCGTCCGGAATATCCTGCTTGAACGGGAAGCGGTCGTCATTATGTCCCGTGCCGTCTCGGACACTGATGGGATTGTCGTGATGACAGCAGCAGGAGTCGTCATACGGACCCGGGTAAGCGAAGTGAGGATCGTCGGGCGGGGAACAAAAGGTGTCCGGATCATGCGCCTTGACGAGAACGATAAAGTGGTCGGTGTCGCTATCGTACAGCCGGAGCCTGACATCATAGAAGAGCCTGACCCCGATGCACCTGCTGCACCGTAATTGCACTCCCTCTTTTTTCGTCAGGTTTCCTTTTGGATCCTGATCAGAACCTATTTCAGGTGTCTTTTCCTAGACTCGTCTACGGATTGATCGCTTGACACTCCTGCACCGTGACCATGCACTGACCGAACTATATGGTCTCTTCCTCATTGCCCTGTTGATCAGTGCTGTGGCGATCATTATCTTTGCAGTTTCGAGTGGTTTTGTAACTTCTCTCCTCCAGAAACCCCCGGTATTTGCCGTTCAGGCAAAGAGCACCTCCCCGTACTCAGACATAAACGTCATCAGCCTGTACCACATGGAAGGCGATCCTGTGGCCCTCTCCAACCTTTCAGTAACGGGAACAGCATCTGGTATTTTTTTTATCCTTGAGTCACCACGCCGCGACAAAATCATGGTCTACCCATCCCCGGTCCTGACCGGCAATCCCTGGGCCAATGGTGGGACCGCCACCATTTACTATGATGGTTCACGCTTCCTTGTGACCGATGATATTGCGACCCTTATTGCAAAAAACGGATCCGGGGCAATCAGGGATATGCCATCAGGAATCTGGATCGTGTACATCACGGACCAGAAAACGCAGGTCGTCGTGAACTCACTGACTGTAACGGTATGAAAATTATCTGACTCCCTGCTAAAAAGGAAGGTCTGATATCATGTTCAGGAAAGTTATCCATGTGTCCACCCGGCGCGAAGGGGAGATCATCGACCTGACACCGCAGGTGGCAGCAGTTGTCCGCGAGAGCGCCATACGGGACGGACTCGTGCACCTGTTCGTACAGCACTCGACAGCCGCGCTCACCACGATCGAGTGCGAGCCCGGCGTGCTTGCGGATCTCACCCGGTCGCTTGCGGTGCTCGCTCCCGACGATGCAGTCTATGCCCACAACACAAAGTGGGGTGACGGCAACGGGCGTTCCCATGTCAAAGCGGCACTTGTGGGCCCCTCCCTTACGGTCCCTGTCGCAGGGGGTAAGATCTGCTGCGGGACATGGCAACAGATTGTTCTTCTTGAACTGGATGTAAATGCGGGTCGGGAACGCACGGTGATCTGCACCGTAACAGATGAATAGTGCTGTATCATCCGAATCGCCACGATTTTGTGGGGTGGGATCTGCATGTGTTTTGTTTTGGGTTCCAGGATGCACCTGATCCGGTAAAGACCGGTATCGTGCTGAGATAACAGGGTCATACCCGGGAGAGGCACGGATCAGTAAACAGGAATCTCCGGTGTGGGAACAAACTCTCTTATCCTTATCCATGCAACCGTTGATCCATGAGCACGATCCTCCGGCGTCAGATCATCAGGAAATGCAGCGGCATGGACATCCCGCTTGTCGGTTTTGCCCCGGCAGATCGCTGGGACGATCCTCCATTCGAACCGTGGGTGCCGGAGGCGTTCCGTCCTGCATCAATTTTTCCCGGGACAAAAACCGTAATCGTGATCGGGTTTCCGGTTAGCCTGCCGATCGTGGATACTGCCCCCTCAATCTGGTATCATGAGCTGTACCGGACGGTCAATGCAGAGCTCGACTCCTGCGGGTATCGCATCGCTACATTCCTCACAGAGAAAGGCTACCCGTCGGTCTGGGTGCCCCGTGACGGGTACGGATCGATTGATGTCCTTAAGGAAAAACCGATCGCGTTCTTCTCTCACCGTCATGCGGCATACTGTGCCGGCCTTGGGAACTTCGGGCTCAATAACATGCTCCTGACCCCGCATTACGGCCCCCGGGTCAGGTTTGCCTCGATCCTGACCACTGCCGGACTCCCCGGGGACCCGGTGCTCGAAGAACCGCTCTGTGTCAAGTGCCGGAGGTGCGTGCGTATCTGCCCGGTAGCTGCTGTTCCCGGGGGCGGGTACCCGGAGGAACTCACGGACAAGACTGCCTGTGCCACCCGCTCGGAAGAACTGCACCGGAGGTATCTCTCCCCGTGCGGGTGCTGCATCAAAGTCTGCCCTGTCGGAGAGGACAGGAAACAGTACGGCCGGGAGGATATGCGGATGTACGATGAGAAAAGCCCTGTCTCTGATCCGTACCGCAGCGCCCGCGACCATGTCCGGTCATTCGGGTCACGATAAGTGCGATCATTTCCTGACCTGGTGACGATGCATTCCGGCCTCACGCGGTATCCGCGGCCGGCCCGGACCGGATGGACTTAAAGAGGAAGAAACCGACGACCCCGAACGTTATAATGGGAGAGACAAAAGCGGGGATCCCGAGGCCGAAACTGTCGAGGATCATGATGATGCCGAGGCAGAAGATCGAATACATCGCACCGTTTTTTAAGTAACGGTATTTTTTAATCGAGTCCACGTTCCTGACCGTGATTTCCCGGACGATTAATGCCCCGATGCCGTTACCAACAATGATGAGCGGGACTGCCATCGTAAACGCAAATGCGCCCAGCACTCCGTCGATGGAAAATGTAGCGTCGATGATCTCCAGGTAGAAGATCTTGCTGATATCGGAGATGTCGCCCGAGATCATCTTTCTTTCCTGCTCTTCGGCGTTCTGCCGGAACCCGTGGACAATAAAAAACGCGGTCGACCCGATCACAGTTCCAAATGCCATCATCGGGTTTTTCCCGAGTGCCAGCCAGACGATGGCGGCAAGGAGGATGGATGCGACGGCAAAGAACCAGACGCCTTTTGTCGCGATGTAACGCTCTCCCCTGATACCGAATGCCTTCTCCTCTAAAAAGAGCCAGTGGAAAAAGAGGAAGATCAGGAATGTGCCGCCGCCGATCAGGAGAACGGGAGCTGACTGCTCGATTGCCGATACAACGGCAGGATCGCTTGAGAATGTTGCGGTGAGTGCTCCGACAGGCCCAAGGGACGGATTGGACATCCAGACAATCAGCCACGGCAGCACGCCCCGGATCACAAAAACGGCAAACAACAGACCCCAGACCAGGAACCAGCGCCGGGCCTTCTGCGACATTGTCGAGAGGACCTCAGCGTTAATGATGGCATTGTCGATGCTTGTGATCGTCTCGAACAGGCAGAGCCCGGCGATGATCAGGATGATGGAAAGGATATCCATGGATTACGAACCTGTTGGCGTCGGACCGGTATAAATGTTGGCGAGACCTATAGTTTTTTTTGGAATGCGACATCCTCAAAAGGTATCCGGCAGGTTTTGAGAGACCCGACATCATTGCTATTAAGGTGGCAGACGGTACATTCCGGAACAGGAGGACCGGGTACGCATGGTGTTTGACTGCCAGCAGTGCGGGGAGTGCTGCAGCCATCTCGGGCTGGTGCACAGTATCACCGAAGATCACGGGAACTACGAGTTCGTGGTCTTCAACCGGTACACGAATGAGTCTGATGTCGTGAGCGTGGATGCCGACAAGCACGCCCTTTTTGACGACAAGAGTATCTTTACCACGCTCCCCGAGGCCTGCCCGTTCTTCCGTCACCAGCCGGGTTCGGAGAAGGCGTTCTGCACGGTGCACCTGACCCGGCCCGATATCTGCCGGGACTACGGCTGCTGGCGGATGCTGATCGTCAACCGATCCGGACGACGGGTGGGAAGGATCATGTTCTCCCGGTATCTCTGCTCGGAAGATCCGCTGGTGACCCGGATTTTTGAAGAGTGCATCGACGCGGTCCGGGAACCGGATGATTCACGATGGGACGAGATGGTAATCCGCGTGCTGACAAATCAGGGATATGTAGTGAGGAAGTGAGGGATATCCTGCTCCTACACGCGATAAGCGCCGCTGCCAAAGGGTGCCCCGGTGCTGATTCAGGTATCTACCCGCGAAAAAAGTGTCAGAGCCTGACCAGCTCGTAGTCACGGCTGCCCATGCCCAATTCTTCTGCATACTGCAGCTGGCGCGGGCCGTCAGTGTTTGGCCGCATCCCGGCAAACTTGTCCTCGCCCGGGTGGAGGTGGGATGTGAGGAATGACTCCTTGTACCCCTGCTGCTGGTTCACGAGATCACGTGCCGCCGCATCAATCGCCACCGGGTCTGTTGAGGCGAGGATGCCGATGTCCGGGACAATCGATGCATCGCTCCACGGGACGCAGTCGCAGTCCGGCGTGATCCGGGTAAGAAAACTGATGTAGCCTACCTTCCCTTCTTTCCCCTGCACCGCCCCGTACGCATACTCGATCAGCCGCTCGGTAAAGAGTGGGATCTCGGTCTCCCAGTTGATGTCGATCGCGTGCGACGGGCAGACTGTCATGCATTCGAAGCACCCGATGCAGAGACCGTGATCGATAGTGGATTTCTTTTTGACAAGCGTGATCGCGGACTTCGGGCAGACCGCCACGCACTTCCCGCATCCGATACAGAATTTGCGGATCGAAAACGGCTTTGCCTGGTGCTGCGCCCGTTTTCCCTCGGGCGGTGCGCACCCCATCGCGAGGTTTTTGAGCGCCCCGCCAAACCCGGCCACCTCGTGCCCCTTGAAATGGGTCATCACGATCATGCTGTCCGCCGCGACGATGTCTCCTGCGATCGAGACCGATTCAAAGTGCTTTTTGTTAATGGCAATATGAGCGACGTTTTTCCCGCAGAGTCCGTCCGCAATGATCACCGGTGCCCCGATCACCGCGTAGTCGAACCCGTGGTGCACCGCGGTCGTGATATGGTCGACCGCGTTGGAACGGCTTCCGAGGTACAGCGTGTTTGTATCCGTTACAAACGGCAGGGCCCCCGCCTCTTTTATCTTCTCCACTACCTGCCGGACATAGACCGGGCTGATGAAAGAATCGTTTCCCTGTTCCCCGAAATGCAGTTTTATCGCCGTGCGATCCCGCTTGTGGATACAGGACGAAAAACCAGCCACCTCAAAGAGCCGCCGTACTTTTGCCTCGGTGCTCTCGTCATTCGATCGTGCCCGGAGGCTTGCAAACCAGACTTTACTTGTCATCCGGATCATCCCCGATCGATTATTGTCACGCACACGTATCTAAAGTTCGTGGCCGGTCAGACTATTGCATCAAGGTTGCGCATCCGGGACCTGTCCTTATTGTACCGTTTCAGGTCCTTTGCCCGCTCGAAGTACTGGCGGGAGAGGTCTTCCCGGCCCATCTCCTGCGCACAGACTCCCATGTTGTTCCAAGCATCAGCATTCGCCGGGTTCTTCTCCAGCAGTCGGTTGTACGTATCCACCGCTGCCGAGAGGATCGTGTCATCGTCCCTGAGGATCCCGATTTTTTTGAGTGTTTCGGCACAGGTATAGAGGATCTCCTCCTCATTCGGCGCGAGTTCCACCGCTTTTGTAACGGACGCAAGTGCCTCTTCGTTGCGCTCCAGCGCTTTCAGGCATAAACTACGGTCGTTCCACGCAAAAGCATGCGAGGGATCGATCTCAAGCGCACGGTCAAAAGCAGCAATCGCATCCTCGTACCGCCCTTCCCGGTAATAGAGCCTGAGACCCTCCATGTAGTGGGCTTTTGCCCTCCCCAGAATGCGGCCAAACATATTGCCCTGGCCTGCGGGGGGTTCGGTTTTTTCCGCGGTGGTCGCATCGGCTGTAATGGGAGTCTGACGGCTTAAGAGTTCCGGTCCAAGGGTATTGGTGATATCGCGGATCGCCCCGATGATACCGATAAAGATCCCGCGGCCGTCAGAAATCGGGGTCGCCTTCATCCACAGGATCCTCTCCCCTCCGTTGCTTGCCGGTGCCTTTGTCCACGCGGTAACCGTCCCCCCATCCTTTGCAATGACTGAATAATTATGCCGCTGGATAACCGGGAGCTCTTCAAAAACCATGTCTACGAGCATCGGATCCTTATTTCCAAAGAAGGGGAGGGCATATTCGTGGTCTTTTTTCCCGATGATATCCGCGACCCCGACACCGGAAAGATTTGCCATGCCCTCGTTCCATGCGATCACCTGCCCGTCCCGGTCGATCGCAAACGCCGGCTCGCGGAAGAAGTGGACTGCATCGGTCAGGATCTTTTGTGAGGTTCCAAGACCCTTCCCGACCATCTTTCCTTCGACCGCCCGCCTGATCATGTGCACCATCTCCCGGAGCTGCGGCTGGATATCCTCGCCTTTTTTTAAGAAAAAGTTCGCACCGTTGTTGAGCGCCTCAATGGCGGCATATTCCCGTCCCACTCCGGTAAAAATAATGACCGGCGTCGTATCGCCTTTTGACCGGAGGATCTTCAAAAACTCGATCCCGTTGATCTC
>Ga0181529_10001826_pt1 | contig 26653 bp, 20 predicted proteins | sample PEATcosm2014_Bin_36_FD_119763 | JGI IMG/M metagenome (GOLD analysis project Ga0181529, IMG submission 119763) | Peatland microbial communities from MTU Mesocosm Facility, Houghton, MI, USA - PEATcosm2014_Bin10_30_metaG | ecosystem: Environmental > Terrestrial > Soil > Wetlands > Peat | place... | reverse complement strand
TTCCGCTGGTGGAATCGCTCGGCGCCTGCACGTTGAGCTGCGTGGGGCTCACGTAGTCCAGGTAGGCCGATTTGCCGTTAATGGTCACGCTGGCGCCGCCCAGCGTAGTGGGCAGGTAGCCGCTCACCAGGTCCGCCGTGGTGGCGCTGGCGACGGCTGTGGAGAGATTGCTGCCGAAGATGGAGACCCAGGCCCCGGGCGCGACTCCAGAGGCGCCGCTGGCCGCGTTGATCACGCCACCCGAGGCGATGGTGGGAGCGTTTGCCGCCGTCCCCGTGGCGGGCGCCAGCGAGCCGCCGCCGGCCAGGGAATACGTCTTGCCGCCGAGATAGGCGTTCGCCGAGAGCGTGGAATCGTAAGTGACGGTGTGGCCGTTACCCTTGATATTGGTAATCGAGGTTCCCGAAATGGCCGCGGTATCCGTCAGGCTGGTGAGGACGGAGTTTCCAGTCACACTCCACTGGCTGCCGCCATCCAGGGTTACGGCGACGCTGGTCAGCGTGCCGGTCAGCATGGAGCTATTCTTCAGCGTGACCGCAATGGAGCTGATGCTGTCGGCCGTCATGTCGCCAGTCAGCGTCTGCCCGTCGGCGGTGAGCACTGCGGTGCCTCCGTTGGAACCGGTGGTTCCCCAGCTTCCCGCGGCCGCCGAAACCAGCAACCTGGAGTTGGCCGTCAGCGCCGCACCTTTGAGGTTGATGATGCCGGTGGAGTTCGTCACGTAGAACAAGGGGCCGCTGGTGGGCACATAATTCAGCGCGCCGCCGGTCATGGTGAACGTCCCCTGCGTGCCCGAAGCGTCGCCGGACATGCTCTGGTAGATCATGACGCCCCATTTGGTCATGGTCGTGGTCATGGTGGAATTGGTCAGCGTGATGGAATTGGCGCCCTCGATCACGGCGCACTCCGCCCCGCTGGAGGTGAAGGTGGCGCCGGTAGCCGAGATGTTCCCCGTGGAGTAGATGCCGGCGGAATTGCTGCCCGAGGTGCCGATGGTGCCGCCCGTTACCACGATGGTCCCACCACCCTGATCGGTCGCCACGGCGCTTCCGCTTCCGCCCGAGGTTGACAGGGTCATGTTGCTGAGATTCACGGCGCCACCTTGCGTGGCCATGACCGCGTGCGCGCCATCGCCCGTAGCATTGATGGTGACACCCGAGAGAGTGAGCGTGGAGCCGCTGCCGGTAGAGAATGCGCCATTGGCGCCCGCCCCGCTGGTGGCGATGTTTCCGCCCGTCATGGTGGCCGATCCGGAGGTCACCAGCAACCCGGCATTGAGGCCGCAGAAGCTGCTGTTGTCCTGCGACGATGTGTCGCCGGACGTGACGATACTGGAGGCGAGCAACGTCAGTACGCCGGAATCCGCCACCCACACGCCGGAAGTGTCCGCGGCCGTCGCGGTATAGGTCTGGGCCGTCTGCGCGGCGGTGCCGCCGTCCAGTTTGTAGGTGGCGTAATAAGTCACCGACGTCGTGGAGGAACCCGGCGCCGTTCCTCCCGGAGCGGTTCCACCCGGTGGTGTGCCGCCCGCCGGCGGTGCGCCCTGCGCCCAGACTGTCGACAGGAGGCTGCAGAGGACCAACGCCGCGCCGGCCAAGCACTTCGCGGCCCGAATATAAGACAAACGAGTCTGAATCATCTCGCTATTGTGGACGCCGTTCTGTGACGGGAGGTTTACGCGCGAAGCGATGCTTTAACAGTTCTTTACAGGAATCGTGGAAGTGGTCAGTATCCGAGCGCCGAGGCTACGGTTTTCCAGCATTCGATGAAGGTGGTCTTCTGCGATTCGCGTCCGCGCCACCAGGAGTCCGCGTGGAAGAACTCATCGGGGGCCGCGACCATGCGCAATTCCGGCCCGCCGCCCATGGCCTTTTCCGCCGCCAGGAAAATGCGCCGCGCCCGCGCCGTGTGGTAGCTGCTGGTCACAATCAAGACCTTGCGCACGTTGCGGCGGCGCAGTTCCTGGAGAATCAGAACGGCTTCTTCCTTGGTGGACAGCGCGGCGTGCGGAAAAGCGTCAAACCACTCGACTGGATACCCTTTGCGGACGGCATAGGGGATCGCGATGTCGCTCTCATGGGCGCCGTAGAATCCGGCGGGTCCGCTCACCAGGACCTTCGGCACGTAGCCCTGCCGCACCAGCACGCCCGCGGTCTCCACCCGATGGCCCCAGTAGTCGCCGCCTAGAACCACCGCGAGATCCGCCTGGGCCGGTCCGTCGTCATGCACTAGCGCGCGGCCGATCAGAGGAAGCCAGAGGCGATAGGACAGCGCCAGCACAAACAGCAGCGCGATGAGGACGAGAAGGGATCGGAAAACGAAGGAACGGCGGCGCGCCACGGACTACTTCTCGTCCGAGGAGCTCTTCTGATCGAGATTGCCGACGGTTTTCAGTCTTTGATAGAGGCGTTCGACCTCAGCCTCGTCTTCCGGCCGCAGAATGCGGTAGCGCGGCGGCGGAGGAGGCTGTTTGCGTTCCGCGGCGGGAGCCAGCACTTCGCCCCAGTATTGGCGATACGGAACACCGTCGATCAAGGCATCGCGCGAAAAACGCCGCAGATTGCGCAGCAGGCTGTTGCAGGAATCCAAATCGCCCGAGTACACCAGGAACACGCGGGAATCGTCGAACAGCGTGAGGCGGATGATGAGCGGCGAAACCCAACTGACGGTGCGGTCGACGCGGCGGATGTCCATCCACGGAATGATGCGGCGACCCAGCGAAAGATACCCGTCATGCAGTTCAATGGCCGGCCGGAATGCCATAAGGAAGAGTAGCGCCGCGCTGAGCACAAACAGCGCAGCCGGGATCAGGGCCAGCGGCCGTTGCCAACCCATCCAACCGGATAGGCCGGCCAAAACCACGGCCGCGACGCCAGACCAAAGATAGTAGGGTGCGGGCAGGTATCGAGTCATCAAACCCGGTCTCATCTTTAGACTACTCCCGCGCGCGGGGTCCGTCAATGAGAACGGCCCGGCAACTGGCGAACCTTTTGCACCCCGTGCCACGTATAGTGGATGCCGCTCCCTAGGGTGAACCCCGTGCAGATCCACAAACCCGCCGCGGCGAGCGCGTTCAGCGCCCAAAAGTTCCAAATACTCTTGCCCATCCAGACAATAGCTGTGCCAATTTGCACACAAGTGGAGACTTTACCCCAGATGCTGGGCGGAAATTGCCGAATCGGTGTCGTCAGGAGCAGTATTCCCGCGGCCAGAAGGATATACAGGTCGCGTCCGAAAACCACGGCCACGAACCACCAGGGCACCAGACCCGCCACCGCCTGCGCCAGAAATACCCCGCTGAGCAGACATTTGTCGGCGATGGGGTCGAGCTTCTCGCCCGCCGAAGTGCGCAGGTGCATCCAACGGGCGGCCGCGCCATCCAGGTAGTCGGTGAGCGCGGCCGCGGCGAACAGCCACAGGGCCAGCACCGGCCGGCGGGTCGCAATTGCCCAGGCGACCACCGGCGTCAGCAGCAGGCGAAGCAGCGTGAACAGGTTGGGCAGGTTCATCCAGGGCGGCATCCAAGAATGAGTGTAGCGCCCAAGCATCGTGGCCCGGAGTGCTAGACTGCCTGTGTGGACAAACGAGTCCTGGTTGTGGATGACAACCCAGTCAGCCTGAAGATCACCGCTGGTCTGATCCATACGGCAGGCTTTGTGGCCGATTCGGCCGAGAGTGGCGAACAGGCGCTCGCGCTGATGGCCGAGCGGCCCCCGAACCTGCTGGTGACGGCGTATCGCCTGCCGGGAATGGACGGTCTTGCCCTGACGCGCGCGGTGAAGGCCCACGCGGAGTGGCAGGCCATCCCCGTGATCCTGCTGACCGCCGCATACTGGCCCGAAGAAGAGGCCGAAGCGGTGAAAGCCGGCTGCGAATGCTCCATCGCCAAACCGGTGGACGTCAAGCTATTCCCCGGCATGATCGCCCTGTACTTGGGAGCACCGGCGCTGGTTCCCGCTCCCGCCGAAACGGCCCTGGCGGATTGCCTCCCCATGGAGGAATTGCGCGAGGAGTTCCTGTCCGGCAGCGCTGAGGAGTGCCGCAAGCTGCTGGCCGGATTCGACGAATCGCCCGACTATCCGGCCATCAAGAAAGCCCTCCATCGCTGGGCCGGCGTCGGCGGCACACTGGGATATCCCGGCATCACCGCGACCGCCCGCGAATTGGAGGGGCTGCTGGCCCATGCACTGGAAGACCCGGCCGAGGATTTAGGGCTCGGTTTGAACGAGCTACTGGAGATGTTCACGCAAGCGGAACCCGTCGATATGCCGCCGCTGGCCGGAATGTCCGGACGAACCGGCGCGGCCACCTCGAAAGCGCCGGTCATCCTGGTGGGCGACGACGACCCGGTGGTCCGCGTGGCCATCCAGCGCTCGCTCGAATCGAACGGCTACCGCTGCCGTCTGGCCGATGACGGCGCCACCACGTTCGCCATGGCCCGCACAGAACCGCCCGACGCCATCATCCTGGACATCAACATGCCCGGCATGGACGGTTTCCAGGTGTTGTATTCGCTGCGCAATGTGTGGGCCACCCGCTTCATCCCGGTGCTGATGTTGACCGCCAGCCACGACCGCCAGGACGTGATGCGCGGCGGTCTTCTGGGCGCGTCCGATTACATGACCAAGCCCTTCGACCTGGAGACCCTGGTGACGCGCGTCGACCGCCTGCTGGCCTCGCGGTAGTGGGCCTTCCGCGATGAGTCAGAAACCGACCCGCCGGGTTGCCGAACTGCGCCCCTGAGGTCCTGCGGGAGCCTGCCGCGTGAGTTCTGCGCCGCTCCTGGATTCCAGTGGGTCGGATCCATGGCCGCTTTGGAACCGCGACCGCAGGAGCGGCCCGACGAAGAGTTGCGGCTGCGCTGTCTATGTGGCAGGCAATCGTGCCTGCAGCCGGTTATCAGCCGGCCCGACCCTCCGGACGGTTCCGCGCCTGGAAGGCCTCCTTACCGGCTTACCGTACTCCGGTCCTCAAGGACGACTTTGATCTCCTCCAGCGTCCGATTGATCCCGCGCAACGTCTGGATCAGCTTGCCGAGAGCCACCAGCCCCCACAGCCCGATCACTATCAATAGCGGAGCTACAATCAGGGTGAACATAATTCAGTCTCGCACGTCCGATTTCCGGCGGCGCGGCTACCCCAGCCCGAGTTCTTTTATCGCGGCTCCGGCGCCGCTCAGGTTGTCCAGCTTCATCTCGGAATACTTGCGCGAGAGCAGCACACCGTCGGCTCCGGCGCGGAAGGCGGCCATCACCACTTGTTTGGTGCCCTCGGGAGTGCACTTGCTGGACGTCGCCTCGGTGGGAATGTCGATGTCCAGGCCGGGCCATAACTGGGTCCGCGTGCCCAGCGCTTCCCGCGCCCGCTTGGCTTCGCGGTAGACATAGTCGGACGAGAATCCGGTCTGCGCCAGTTGCGTGAGCGGCTTCTCCTGGCGATAATCCAGCACGCGGTAGTGGAAGTCGAGCAACTCCTGCGCGGGAAGATCGTGGAAGATAGTGGCGTCCACACCGCGGATGTAGCGCGCCATGCGCTCGCCGGCGCAGTTATGGTACATCACGATCTTCAGGAAATCGGAGTACTGCGACAGCTCGGCCAGATCCTGCTCCGCGCGATAGATGGGGCTGAAGGAGTTGTTGTGCCAAATGTGCCAGCCCACGCCGATGGCCGGGTTGATGTCCTTGACTTTTTTGTACATAGCGGCGTAGGTCTCACGCAGGCTGTCGGTCCAGAGCATTTCCCACGCCAGCAGTTCCGGATAGCGCAACAGCAAACGCCACAACTGGACGTAATAGCCGTCCACGGGACGCTGGTTCTGCAGGGCGGCGCGCACAAAGTTGCCCAGTGCGGTGAACCCGGCGCGGGCGCGCGAAACATCGATGCCGCGCTCGCGGGCTTTGGCTTCGCAGTAGTCGCAGAAGCAAGTGGTATCGGCGGGATTCTGCGGCGTGTCGTGCGCGCCCCGCACGGCATCGGCGAAGGCACCCTGCCGCTCCGATCCCCACATGATGCCGTCGATCTCGTAGGAGCGTGCGTAATCCTCCACCGCGCCCAGCAGCCAGTTGCGATAGTTCGGATTGTTGAAGCAAAGCGTATTGGCATTCTGCCCGCTGAGACGCCGTTCCTGCGCCTGCTGCACATTGCGAACCTTGTCGGGTCCGCCCCAGACGTCCTCGAACCAGCAGACCGTCTTCATGCCGCGCTTGCGGGCCGAAGGCAGGACAGCTTCGAGCACGTCGAAATCGCCGAAATCGGGCGCGCGGAAGCTGGTGAGCGCGGTGTCCTTGTAGTATTCCGGACGGACGCGGGTGTAACTGCCGCCGTGGAATGTGCCGGGGCCGCTGAGGTTGTCGTATTGCTGCTTGCCGTGGTCGGGCAGCGGCTGGCCGGGCACCTGGCGGCCGGCGATGCCGCGACCGTAAGTGAACGTAGCCACGAACAACGTGTTGACGTGCGCTTCCTTCTGGAAGATGTCGAGCACCTGCTCAACTCCTTCATCCACAAAAGAGACGGCGCCCACCTGAATGCCGATCGTTTTCGGCGCCGGCGGCGACGCGGCGGCTTCCGACGCGGCGAGCGCTCCCACCGCGGCGGTCTGCAGGAAATCGCGCCGGTTCAATTCGGCTCCCCGGGATCGCCTGCCGCGCCGCGTCCACCGCGTCCGGGCGCCGGAGTCTCGGTCTTGGTGGGCACCAGTTCCGGCAATTGACGGCCGGTGAGCAGCTTGTTGACCGCCGGCAGATCGGTCTTCAATACCTGGTCGAGCTTGGCCTGCTCCTGGTTCAACGATTTGGTGAGCAGGTTGAACACGTCGTACGACGAAGCCGTCGGTTTGCCGTCGCCATGTTCCACGCTGGCGGCCAGCGCGGCGATCTTGTTATTCAGCTTGATGGGGAAATTCAGTGGATCCTGCCCGCTCTGGTTGCGCACCTGATATACGTCTTCCTCAATGGCGCTGAGCTTCTCGCGGAAGCTGTCGAAGGCGGCTTTGATGGCCGGATCGGAGCTCTGCTTCAACCGTTCGTCCATCTGGCGCTTGAATTCGCGCACCATAATCACCATCTCGTTGCACTGCGTGATTTCGTCGCGCAGCTTCATGGCCAGCGTGAACTGCTCCGTCAGGTCGGCAATGGTGACGGTGTCAAGGCGCGGATCTTTTTCCACCTGGAAGCGCTGAGTCAGCGTCTTGCCGTTGGCGGTGAGGCGGACTTCATAGGAACCGGGGACGGCTACCGGACCGGCCGTATCGCCGCTCCACAGCACCATGCCCTGGAAGGTCTTGGCGCCATTGTAATGCATGTCCCAAGTGAAGCGGTTCAAACCGGCGCGATCGGGAGCTGGCGCATTTCCGCCGCGCCCGCGCCCCCCGCCGCCGAAACCGCCGGCCGCATCGTCGGGAGCGGCATTGTCATCGCCGGCGGCAGCGCCGCGGCCTCCGCGACCGCGTCCGCCCGCCTGGTTCGGCGTGCCGGTGAACGACCGGACCAGTTGGCCCTTGGTGTCGTAAATGTCGATTTTGACCTGGTCGGACGGCTTGGCAAGATAGTAATCGATGCGCGCCTGGCCGATATTGTGCTCGGCCGGCGGCGGCTGGAACAGATGCAGATCCTCGCTGACCATGGCCGGGGTGATCTGGCGCAACGGCGTGATATCGTCCATCACGTAAAACGAGCGGCCATGGGTGGCGATCACGACGTCGTTGCCTTCAATCAGCAGGTCGGACACCTGCGTGTCGGGCAGGTTCTCGCGGATGGATTGCCACTGCGCGCCATCGTCGAACGACACGTAAATGCCGTGCTCGGTGCCCGCGAACAGCAGTCCCGGCTTCTTGGGATCTTCGCGCACGGCATGCACGAAATCGTCGTCGGGGATGCCGGCGACGATTTTGGTCCAGGTTTTGCCGTAGTCGGCGGTTTTGAAGATGTACGGCTTGCGATCGTCGTTCTGGTAATTCTTCACGGCCACATAAGCGCCGCCGGGATTGTGCGGCGACGCGTCGATGAGGCTGACACGGCCGAAATCGGGGAGGCCCGGCGGGGTGATTTTCGCCCAGGTCTTGCCGCCATCGCGCGTGATGGAGACCACGCCATCGTCGGAACCGGTCCAGATGGTGTTGACGTCTTTGCGCGACGGCGCGATGGTGAAAATGGTTCCGTAAATCTCCGGGCCGTTCTGATCGTGGGTGATGGGACCGCCGGAATCGCCCAGTGTTTTGGGATCGTTGCGCGTCAGGTCGGGACTGATTCTCTGCCAACTATGACCCTCGTCGGTGGTCTTCCACAAGTGCTGCGACGAGGTGTACAGAATGTCGGGATTCACCGGCGAAAAGACGATCGGATAAGTCCACTGCCAGCGTTCGGGGAGCGATCCGGCGCTTTCGCCGGAGAAGAACAGCGGATAGACCTGGACGTCGCGGGAATAATTGGTGCGGCGGTCCAGGCGGGTGAGCAGCGCGCCCTGGCTGCCGGCATAAAAGATATTGGGGTTCTTCGGATCGGGCGCGATGTAGCCGCTTTCGCCGCCGCCCGCGCCATACGTTTGCCCGCCGCCGCGTCCGCCGCGTCCGCCTCCGCCTCCCGACACGCAGATGGTGGAGCTATCCTGCTGCGCGCCGCAGACGTGATACGGCACGTCCTTGGTGACGGCGACGTGGTAGAGTTGCGCGGTGGGGAATTCCAGGCCGGTCCAGGTCTGGCCGCCGTTGACGGTAACCGTGCCGCCGCCGTCGTTGCTTTCGATCATGCGCTGCGGATCGGCCGGGTCGATCCACAAATCGTGGTTATCGCCGTGTGGCGGGCGGATCTGGCGAAACGTCTTGCCGCCGTCGGTGGATTTGTGGAAGCCCACGTTGAGTACGTACACGGTGTCCTTGGACTTCGGATCGGCCAGCAGGCGGGTGTAGTAGAACGCGCGCTGCCGCAGGTTGCGATCTTCGCTGATACGCTTCCAGGTGGCGCCGGCGTCATCGGAAACATACAGGCCGCCGTCCTGATTCTCCACCAGGGCGTAGACACGATTCGAATCGGCGCCGGAAACCGACACGCCGATCTTGCCGTCGATGCCCACGGGCAGTCCTGGATTGCGCGTAATCTCGGTCCAGTTATCGCCGCCGTCGGTGGTTTTGTAGAACCCGGTGCGGTCGCCGCCGCTCGACAGGCTCCACGGGGTGCGGTAGACGTCCCAGATGGCGGCGAACAACACGTTGGGATTGTGCGGATCCATGGCCAGGTCGACGGCGCCGGCGTGGTCGTCTTTGTAGAGGATGCGCAGCCAGGTCTGGCCGCCGTCTTTACTGCGGAATACGCCGCGCTCGGCGTTCGGTCCGTAGGGATGGCCCAGGGCCGAGACGTAGACGATGTCGGGATTGGTGGGATGGATGCGGATACGCGAGATGGCCTGCGTGTCCGCAAGTCCCATGTGCTTCCACGTTCGACCCGCGTCGGTGGATTTGTAGACGCCATCGCCCTGCATGATGTTGCCGCGCAGTTCGGTCTCGCCCATGCCGATAAAGACGATATCGGGGTTCGACTGCGCGACCGCGACCGCGCCCACGCTGGAACTTTTGATCTGGCCGTCGGTGACGGCGCGCCAGGTGGTGCCGCCGTCGGTGGTCTTCCACAGTCCGCCGCCGGTGGCGCCGAAGTAATATTCCAGCGGCCGCGCGGTGCTGCCGGCGCAGGTGATGGAGCGGCCGCCGCGATTGGGCCCGATGCTGCGCCACTGCAGGGCGCTAAAGAGGGATGGGTCGTAGGTAGCGGCCGCCAGCAGGAATGCGGCGGCGGGAAGCAGCAGAACAGGACGCAGGTGTCTCATCGGCGTCATTATATATCCCGCCCGTGCGGGCGACGATCCCCGTCTGCGAAGATTCGCGTGCCTGGAGCCTCTATGGAACCGCGACCGCAGGGAGCGGCCCGACGGAGGGTCACCGTTTCATCGCCGGAACAATCGAGGATGGAGGTTTTCTCACCTGTCGCCCGGGCCGCTCCCTTGCGGTCGCGGTTCCAAACGCCCCGACGCCGATTTCGGCCGCGGGTGACGTTCCCTCGTCGGCGAGGGAAGGCAACGTGAGAACCTATCGCCGTCCCAGAACCGGACACCGTACTGCGCATCCGCGCACCGCACGGCGCCGGACTATCCTAAGTGATTGAGAACAGAAGGGCGGCATTTGCCCGTCGGCGTGCTCTCCAGGTACCGGTCATCCTTATGTGGAACGATCTCCGTTTTACTTTGAGAACCCTCCGCCGCTCGCCCGGTTTCACGCTGCTGGCGGTGTTGTCGCTGGCGCTGGGAATTGGCGCCAATACAGCCATCTTCTCGCTACTCTACCAGGTGGTGCTGCGCTCCCTTCCGGTGAAGGATCCGGCCGCGCTGGTCTCGCTCGAATCCAACGACTACCAGGTCGGCTGGACGCGCCACGACCAGAACCAGACGGAATTTTCCTATCCCATGTACCGGGTGCTGCGCGACCGCAACCAGGTCTTCAGAGGACTGCTGGCCCGCGTCAGCTTTGCCTCCACACTCAGTTATGGAGATGAAGCGGTGCGCTCCACGGTGGAGGTGGTCAGCGGAAACTTCTTCGAGGTGTTGGGCGTGCCGCCGTCGGAAGGGCGGCTGCTGGCGCCGGCCGACGATACACCCGCGAGCCAACCCGCCATCGTCCTGGGCCACGCCTTTTGGAGCACGCATCTGGGGGCCGACCCGAAAATCCTGAACAGCCGCATGCTGCTGAACGGCCAACCGGTGCTGGTGGTGGGGGTGGCGCCGCGCGGCTTTCGCGGCCTGCTCCCCGGCAACGATCCCGATTGCTACGCGTCCCTGTCGATGATGCGCATCATCTCGCCAGGGTGGGATAAGAGCGAGCAGCCGGACGCCTACTGGCTGAGTCTGATCGGCCGGCTCCGCCCTGGCATCAACGGCCCACGCGCCGGCGCCACGCTGCTGCCGCTGTATCGCGCGGCGATGGCGGACCAGATACCGCGCATGCACGATGTCAGCGAGGAGGCGCGGGGCAAACTGCTCGCCAAGCCGATCTTTGTGCAGCCGGCGGCGGGGGGACTGAACGCCTTGCGGGAACACTGGCAGACGCCGCTGGTAGTACTTACGGTGATGGTGGCCATGGTGCTGCTGATGGCCTGCGCCAATGTGGCGAACCTGCTGATCGCGCGGGCCACCGCGCGGCAGCGGGAGATCGCCATCCGGCTGGCGGTGGGCGCCACGCGCGGCCAACTGATACGGCAGCTCACCGTGGAAAGCGCCATCCTGGCGGGGACGGGCGGGGTGCTGGGATTGCTGCTCTCCAGCAGTCTGACAGCGGGCTTGCTGAGCCTGCTTCCGGCCGATTCGACCGGCGGCTGGCTGACGCCGCAACTGGACGCCAGTCTGCTGGGCTACAGCCTGGGGCTTTCGCTGCTGACCGGGCTGCTGTTCGGCCTGGCGCCGGCGTGGCAAGTGGCGCGGTCGGGCCTGGCGCCGGCGCTCAAACAGCAGTCCGCCGGCATGAGCGCGAGCGGCGCGCAATCGCGGATGGGGCAGTGGCTGATGATGGGGCAGATCGCCATTTCCCTGCTGCTGCTGATTGGCGCCGGCCTGTTCACGCGCAGCCTGTTGAACCTGGTGCGCACCGATCCGGGATTCCGCGCCGAGCACCTGATCTCCTTTTCTATCGATCCCAGCCAGAGCGGATATTCCCTGGAACGGCGGACGGCGTTGTTTCGCGAACTGCGCGGGAAACTGGCGAGCCTGCCGGGCGTGGAGTCGGCGGCCATGGCGCAATTTGTACCGTTGGGCGGCTGGAACTGGGGCAGCGGGGTCAAGGCGCAGGATTCGCCCGCGGCGCGTGAGAAATTTATCGATTGCGGCGAGAACTCGCTGGGCGCCGGCTACTTCCACACGCTCGGCATTCCACTGCTGGCCGGGCGGGATTTCACGGAGAACGACGATGCCCGCGCGCCCAAGGTGGCCATCCTCAACCAGACGTTTGCCCGCTATCTCTTCGGCAATGCCGACCCCCTCGGGCGGGATCTCGAGTTCGGCGAAACCGGGGTGCACGTCCGCGTGGTAGGCGTGGTGCGCGACTCGCGATACGCCGATTTGCGGGAAAAGCCCGCGCGATTCCTTTACGTGCCGTATGAACAGACGCGCGAGGAGTTCACCCGGCAGGCTGCGTTCTTCGTGCGCACGCGTTCAGGCGACCGGCAGGCGATGAGCGCCATCCGCGCCGCTATGCGCCAGCTCGACGCGAAACTACCCATCGACGCCCTGCAATCCATGCAGACCATGCTCGGCGAACGAGTCTATACGGACCGGCTGATGGCCACTCTGGCGGTCGCCTTCGGGTTGCTGGCGGCGGCGCTGGCGGCGGTCGGACTGTACGGGACGGTTTCCTACGCGGTAGCGCGGCGCACCCGCGAGTTCGCTATCCGCCTGGTGCTGGGCGAGCTTCCGCGGAGCCTGCTGTGGAGCGTGATGGGCGACGTGGGAAGGCTGATCGCCATCGGCGCGGCGGTGGGATTGCCGGCCGCGTACTGGCTGGGACGGCTGGCGGAATCGCAATTCTATGGCGTGCGGGCGCACGACGCGTGGGCGCTGGCGGGAGGCGTTCTGCTGATCGCGGTGGTGGGCGTGGCGGCGGGACTGGTCCCGGCGATTCGGGCGATGCGGACGGAGCCGGTGCGCGCCCTGCGGTATGAGTAAACGCTGTTAGACTGATTCCTTCATGGCCGGGAAACGGAGGAGCCAGCGCGAACCGACACCTGCGGCTCCTCGGCCCATTCCGGCGCCGTCGCGGCTGCTGACGTTCCTGGACCGGCGAAGCACTGTGCTGGCGGCCGGCCTGGTGCTGCTGGCGTCGCTGCGGATCGTGGCCACCTACACCGTCTTCAACCACACCATGGATGAGCCGGCGCACATCGCCTGCGGCATGGAGTGGCTGGACCGCGGCGTGTATCGATGGGAGCCGCAGCATCCGCCGCTGGCGCGTGTTTTGACCGCGATAGGACCCTATCTGCTAGGCATCCGCTCGCAGAATACGCCGCGCGCCAACTTGCTTTCGATGTGGCAGGAAGGCACGGCGATTCTGTATCGCGGCCAGCAGTACGACCGGACGCTGGCGATGGCGCGGCTCGGCATCCTGCCGTTCTTCTGGATTGCCTGCGCGGCGGTCTATCTGTGGGCGCGGCGCCTCTTCGGACGCGCCGTCGCGGTGTTGTCCCTCGGGCTGTTCACGTTCCTGCCGCCGGTGCTGGCGCATGCCGGCCTGGCGACCACCGACATGGCCCTGACGGCGCTCCTGGCGGCGGCATTCGTCGCCGCCATCGACTGGCTGGAGCGGCCAACGCCGATGGCGGCGCTGCGTTTCGGCGGGCTGGCTGGTCTGATGACGCTCTCCAAGTTTTCGGCGCTGGTCTTTTTTCCGGCGGGCGCGGCGCTGGCACTGGCCGGACATTTCCTGCAGGCCCGTCCGGCGGCGCGGGACATGCTTGCGGGAACGCGAGTCCGCCTGGCAACGCTGGGACTGGCCCTCGCCGTGGGCGGGCTGGTGATTTGGGCGGGCTATCGATTTTCCTTCGGCGACGTGGGATTCGCACACCTGCGGCTGCCCGCGCCGGAACTGTTCGCCGGGTTGCAGCAGGTGAAGGAGCACAATGCCGCCGGCCATGCGGCGTACCTGCTGGGCGCGCGCAGCCAGAACGGCTTCTGGGACTACTATCTGGTGGCCCTGGCGGTAAAAACGCCGCTGGCGTTTCTGGCGTTGCTGGGAATCGGCATGGCGATGGTGTGGCGCCGGCGGCGGGAGTGGGCCGGGTGGTGGACGCCGCTGGCATTTTCCGGCGGCGTGGTGCTGGTGGCGCTGTTCAGCAACATCAATATCGGGATCCGCCACATTCTGCCGGTGTACTGCGGCTTCTCGGTGCTGGCCGCGGTGGGACTGGCATGGTTGTTGGAATCGGCCGACCGTCGCCAGTGGGCGGCGGCCGCGGTGCTGGCGGTCTGGCTGGCGGCCAGTTCGCTCGCCAGTCATCCAGACTATCTGCCGTACTTCAACGAACTGGCCGGCAGCCAGCCGGAGAAGATTCTGGTGGATAGCGATCTCGATTGGGGTCAGGATCACAAGCGGCTGGAGCGGCATCTGGACGAATTGGGAGTCAAAGACATCGCCTTCGACCGGTATTTGTACGACGACCCGATCTGGCATCGCGGGTTTCCCACGATGCATCGGATGAACCAGGATGCGCCGTCCGTTGGATGGAACGTGGTGGGGGTGAGTTTCTGGAAGAGCACCGGCCTGCTGGCGTGGCCGGATCGCTATCCGCCGCGAGAGCGGGTGGGAAGCTCGTTCCTGCTGTGGTACTTCAATCCCGCCGCCGGGAGGTGAAAAACGAACTGCGTGTTCGTTTTTTCGAGTGTAAGCCTTTTATTTTCTTTGTTGGGATACTGGAAAACGAACACATGTTCGTTTTTGGGGCCGCTTCCGAGGTTCGCCGGCCGGCTCTCCAGAAACTGCTGGAACCGCGATTCCCTGGAACCGCGAGCGTAAAGCGAGCGGCCCGAGCGAGGCGACGCATTCCCCAAGACTCGCAATCCGCGCACGCTGGACAAATCATCTGCCACTCGGGCCGCTCGCTTACGCTCACGGTTCCAGGCGCCGGCGACGTCCCAGTTTCAGACTCCATGGACCGCGTTTCGGCGCGGTGCCCCAGCTGAAAGCCGGCTGCAGGCACGCTTGCTGCCCCGCCAGTTACTTTGGTGACGCGAAGAGCGACGCGGGGCATCCGAGCTGGGTGATGGCGGTGTTGGCCGTCTCGTCCGCCTTTCGGATCCGGCTGCGCGTCCGGTATCCGAAAGCCACATTGCGCGAGGCGGCGCACAGCTGGTCGTGAACCAGCGGACATTCCATGTTGATGCTGGAACCGCCGGCCGCCTTGCTCACGGCGCAACTGTCGCGGAACGAATCCTCGTACACCTTCACCAGCGACGCCGCCAGTTCGGTGGCTTCGGGTTTCAGCACCAGTCCTTCGATGAGTGCAATGGCGGCGCCGTCTTTGTCGCCCATCTGCCGGTAAGCGTCCGACATCGCTTCGGAGAAGGAGGGTTTGGGATTGATGGCGCGGCCGTCGGTCAGGATGTCGATCGCCCGTTTCGGTTCCGACAGACGCCGATAGACCGTAGCGAGTTCTTCGTACAAACGGATTTGGCCGCCCAGGTAGGGGCCGCGGTTGCGCGCCAGGTTGAGGTTGCGCGCATATTCCTGCGCCACCTGGTCCAGCTCCAGGCCGCGCAGCATGGCGTCGCGCGCTCGTTCGTACCAGTATCGGCCGCCCGACGGCAGGCCGTCACCCTTGCCGCGATAACACAGTCCAGCCTGTAGATATGCCACGGAATTGTTCTCGTCGTCGGGCAGCTTGCCGAGGATGGCGAGCCCCAGCTCGGCCTCGTGAACGCTGCGGTCGGACTCGGCGGGGCCGGCGGCGATCAGCGCGATGCCGTAGGAAATGTGCGCCTTGAAGCTGTCGGGAACGGTTTGCACGGCGCTCGACCACAGGCTGCGCTCGTCGCGCCAGTCGGCATTGCGCGTGAAGGTGCGGACGGAGTACAGCAGGCAGATCGCGCCCACCGCGATTCCGGCGGCTCGGCAGGCGGCGGAGGGCGACGCGGTATAGCGTCGCGCCAAGGCGCCGATGGCCATCACCAGGCAGCCGGCCAGCGCCACCGCCGGCAGGTAGAGGAATCGTTCGGCCATGATGGTGCCAATCAGAATGGCGATGTTGGCGGTAGGCGCCAGGGCCACGAACCACAGCGCCACGAAGAACGCCAGCGGGGTATTGCGGCGCCAGCGGATGGCGGCGGCGACGGCGGCGAGACATCCCACCAGCGCCAGGACGGCCTGCACGTCCGGCCAGTTCAGCCGCCCGGAGAAGAGCGGGATCTGGTTGTACGAGTAATCACAGGAGAGCGCCGCGGGCCACAAGAACAGGGCGAACAGCTTGCCGATGACCTTTACGGCCGTCAGCCGCGCCGCCCAGAATCCAGCGCCCACCAGGGGGTTGTCGCAGAAGGGCACGATGGCGATGGGGTGCGTCTCCAGCACCGCCGCGCGACACAGGAAAAATGCCACCGCGGGCGGCAGCAGGGCCAGATAGCCGGGAATGCGCGCCTTCCACGCGACGCCGCGGCCGAAGGTGAGGTCGTAGAGCGGGATCAGCGCCAGCACCACCACGCCGCTTTCCTTGGAGAAGATGCCAATGGCCGACGTCACGGCCGTCGCCGCCAGCCAGGCCGCGCGCCGGGGACCGCGGGCGCTGGTGCTCCTGACATAGCACAGCAGACCGGCCAGCGACCCGAACGCGGCCAGCATGTCGGCGCGGCCCACAATGTTGGTGACGGATTCCGTGAGCACCGGGTGCAGTCCCCAGAGCGCGGCGAGCCCCAGCGCCAGGCCGGACTGGCGGAAAATCAGCAACCCCAGGAGGTACACCAGCAGAATGTTGACGGCGTGCAGGGCGAAGTTGATCCAATGATAGCCGGCCGGATCGGGGCCGTTGCCGAGAACCGAGTAATTGAAGAGATAGGAGAGCGTGGTCAACGGCCGGTAGAGGTTGGTGGACGCATTGCCGTACCAATATTCCTCCGAGAAGATCAGACCGACATTGCGGCTGGTGGCGGCCTGCAGCCGGGTGTCCTGCAGCAGGACGGTGGCATTGTCGAGGGTCATGCCGGCGCGGAAGGAGTTGGCGTAGGCCAGCAGAACCAGCACCCAGAGTGCCAAGACACGCCAGGCATGCGGCCGCAGGGTGGTCCACAGGGGTGCGGGCGGCGTCTCGGGAGCGGGCGGAGCCGGTTCCGGCGGCGCGGCGTCCACGCGATTCTTGTGCCCTCCGGGTCCCCGGGGTTTAGGCGGCATACCCTCCATGGTGGTCCAAACCGGCCACGGATCTCAAGCTCCGGACGGGCCGCGGGACTCTGCCGCAAGAAATTTTGTCTGGAAAATGAAATATGGCTGCGATTTTGCGCATTTCCCAGTAGAGGCTCTCAAGCTACCAGGAACCGAGAAAGAGCCCTTCGGAGGACATTTTCTCAATGTGTAAGACCTGTGGGAGCAGTGCGATCCCGATGTTCGGGGCCACGCGCCGGTCTGCAACGAGTCCGGGTGGCCGGGGAGAGGCGGTCAGGCCGCGGGTGCGCGCGATTCCTCCAGCCGTTCCGCGGATCGGCGCGTCACCCCTGCTACCCGGTACCTTTCGCCAGAGCGGAGACGCCGCGGAATGATGCAATCGGCCTTTGAACCCCAGGAAAGTCTTCGAAACACGCCGCCTCCGCCCTCGGCGCCGTCGCTGGCCGAATGTACCCAGATCGGTCTCACCTGTGGCACACTAAATAATCCACTGCGAGTAGACATGACTGGACGGACGATATCGCATTACGAGATCCTCGAACGTCTGGGCGGCGGGGGAATGGGCGAGATTTTCCGCGCCAGGGACACCCGGCTCAACCGGATGGTGGCCATCAAGGTGTTGCCCAAGAGCCAATCGGGCGACAACACTCCCCGCATGCGCTTCATGCAGGAAGCCCGCGCCGCTTCCGGGCTCAGCCACCCCAATATCATCACCGTCCACGACATTCTGGCCGACGATGGGACCGATCTGCTGGTGATGGAACTGGTACCCGGCAAGACGCTCGGCGACCTGGTTCCGGACACCGGACTTCCAGTGCCCCAGGTGCTTAAGTACGGGGTGCAGATCGCCAGCGCTCTGACGGCGGCGCACGCCGCGGGCATCGTCCATCGCGACATCAAACCGGGCAACATCATGGTGACCGGCGCCGGCCTGGTGAAGGTGCTGGATTTCGGCCTGGCCAAGCCCACCCTCACGGGTTTCGGCGACGATTCCAGCAAGACCGCCAGCATTTCGGCTCCCTTGACGGTACAGGGCACGGTCGTGGGTACGGTCAATTACATGTCGCCGGAGCAGGCCGAGGGCAAGAACGTCGACGGCCGCTCGGATATTTTTTCGTTCGGCATCCTGCTTTACGAAATGGTGACGGGCAAGTGCGCGTTTCCCGGCGAATCGATGATCGCCACCATGTCGGCGATCTTGCGCGACGACGTCCGTCCCATCCGCGAGATCGTCCCCGCCGCGCCGGTGCAACTGAACGAGATCATCGAGAAGTGCCTGAAGAAGAATCGCGACAACCGGTATCAGAGGATGGACGAGGTCCTGGCCGCGCTCGAAAACCTCAAGCTGCAATACGATACGGGGTCGGTGGCCACGGCGGTCATGGCCACGGCGCGCCCCAAGTCCAAAGCCAAATGGCTGATTCCCGCGGCGATCGCGGCCGTCCTGGCGATTGCCGGCGGAGTCTGGTTTGCGGTAGCGCGGTGGAAGACTCCGCCGCCCGCGCCGCCGGCGGTTGCCGTAGTCGAGCCGCCCAAACAGGAGGCGCCTCCGCCGGCTCCCGTGGTGCAGACGCCGACAGTGGATCCCAACGCGCCGCTGACCAACGACTCCATTGTGCAGATGTTGGACGCCAAGGTATCACCCGCGCTCATCGTGGACCAGATCCGCTCGTCGAAAACGCAGTTCGATCTGTCCACAGCGGAACTCATCCGCTTGACCAAGGCCGGCGCGCCGGACAAGGTGATCCAGGCCATGCGCGACGCCTCCAAGCCGTCCACGGCCAGGACTGTGGCAAGCGCTCCGTCCGCTCCGGGGCCCGCGAAATCGGGCGGCGTTCCCTTGGATGCCAGCGGGGCGAACGCGAATTCCGCGTCGAATGCCTCGTCGAGCTCGAAAGGCGCAGCTACTCCTCCGCTGGCGACCAATCCGCCGATCGCCCCGCCGGCATCCAAGGGGACGCCGCCCGCCCCGGCCGACAAATTGATCGCGGTTTCCGACGCCCTGCCGTTCACCATTCTGCTCAGCGCGGACATTCCCACCGACGCGCAGGCCGGTGCGCCGCTGAAGTTTACGGTGGCGCGGGACGTTCTGGCCGGTGACGTGGTGATCATTCCGAAAGGCGCGGTGGTCTCCGGGCAGGTGGTCGATGAAATCAAGAAGAAGACGCTGGGAGTGGTTGGCGGCGCGAAAATGACCTATTCGCTGGACCAGGTGGACGCCACCGGGGGCCAGAAGCTGAAAGTGCGAGCGACGCCCCAGGCCGGCGCCGCGCCCAACCGCCGTCCCGTGGAATCCGGAACCAACCCGGGCAAGAAGAAGCCCAAGGATATGGCCGCCACCGCGGGCACGGAATTCATCGGCTACATCGACGGCAATCAGGCCGTGACCGTCCACAAGTAGGCGGTTTTACGGTCTGCTCACGGGCACCATCGCCGATCCTCCCGGTTCCCGATTCGCGGCGAAGGTCGCGGGGCTGCAGGTGAGCTCCCCGGATCGAGCGTCCTGTGCGACGCTCAGATTGACCTGGTAGATTCCCATCTGGCCGGGCGCCAGACCGGCGAACAGCACTTCCGCCATGGGTCCGCCCTCGGCGACATTCCACTGGCAGGCCACCGGCAGCCGGGTGCGGCTGAATCGATCGGCCGGCGCGGGCCGGTTCGCAAGAACGGGCGGGCTTACGGGGCCCAGGCCGGTCATGTAAACGGCCAGGATCTCGCCGGGACGCGCGGGATCGCGGGCGGTGGCCTCTCCGTGGCGGCGCCATCCGCCGAATCCGCACATGGCCGACGCCATCGCGCATTGCCTGGAATCCACCGACCGGTGCTTTATGGTGGTGGGCGCGGCGCACCTGGTGGGGAAAGAAGGCGTGGTGGCGTTGCTGGGCAAACGCGGCATCGACGTCCGCCAGATGAGCGGCGCGAAGTAACGGGCTAGATGTGCAGTCCCACGGGCTGCGCCCATCGGGCTCGCCTCTCGAAGAAAACGACGATGACGCGCGACAGGAACCACGTCGCCGCCAATGCGGCCCAGCGCCGGCGGGAAACCGCGACCGACACGCCGGCCAGCGCGGTCCGCAGCCACATTTTCATACCCGATTGGACTCCGGAGGGGCTTCGCGAGATCCCCGCCTATCGCCGCTGCACCCAGTCCATCCACGCGCCGAGCCCTTCGCCGCTGGTGGTGGACACCTGCAGGATCTCGATTCCCGGCTGCACGCTGCGCGCATTGGCGATGGCCTCTTCCAGGCGGAACGGCACGTAGGGCAGCAGGTCGATTTTGGTGAGCACCATGAGCTTCGACTTGAAGAAAATGCCGGGATATTTCAGCGGCTTCTCCTCGCCCTCGGGCACGCTCAGCAGCACGATTTTAGCCGCTTCTCCCAGGTCGTAGCTGGTGGGGCAGACCAGGTTGCCGACGTTCTCGATGAACAACAGGTCGAGTTGCGCCAGGTCCCAACCTTCCAGCGCCTTGGTCACCATGCGCGCGTCCAGGTGGCAGGCGCCCGCCGTGGTGATCTGGCGGACCGGGAAGCCGTAGCGCTGGAGGCGGCGCGCGTCGGCATCGGTCTGGATGTCGCCGGTGAGCACGGCGACGCGCTTGCCCGGATCGAACGCCGCCAAGGTGCGCTCCAGCAGCGCGGTCTTGCCCGACCCTGGCGAGCTGATCAGGTTCAATGCGCGCACGCCCTGCTTGGCGAATTCGGCGCGCAGCTCAGCAGCCAGGCGATCGTTCTCGCTCAGGACCTTGCGCTCCAACGGCACGGTGGTGGTCGTCGTCATGGGTCGGTTCCTCCAGTTCCAGATAGCTCAACTGCAATTCGTCGGCGGCGCCTTCGCGCAGGTCCAGTACCAGCCCAGCGAACGGCGTTCCCTGGGTGATGGCCTCGAAGCAGAACGCGAGCGAGTCGCGCTCCACCCCCGCCAGCGGCCCGACGTTCACGCCGATTTTCACCGCGGAGGCTCCGGGATGCAGCCGCAATTCGGTTTGTACCGCCTCCAGAATCGAATTGGCGATACCCAGCTCGTGCATGTCAGCAGATCCTCGGCAATTGATCGCCGGACAGCATGTCGACAATGCGCGTGGTGCCGAAGGCCGTCCGCATGGTGACCAGTCCGGGATGGGCATTGGTGATCCAGCCGACGATGGCCGCGTCGCTGCCCAGCGGATGGCGCCGCATGGCGTCCACCACGGCTTCAGCCTCGTCGCGCGCCACCACCGCCGCCAGCTTGCCCTCATTGGCGACATACAGCGGATCGAACCCCAGCAGCTCGCAGGCGCCGCGCACCGCTTCATTGACGCGGATGGCGCGTTCGTCGATCTCGATGCCCACCCGCGACTGCCCGGCAATCTCGTTGAGCGTGCTGGCCAGGCCGCCGCGCGTGGGGTCGCGCATGACGCGGATCTGCAGGCTGGCATCCAGCATGGCGTCGACCAGCGTATTCAGCGCCGCCGAATCGCTGCGCACTTCGGTCTCCAGTTCCAGCCCTTCGCGCTCCGACAGGATGGCGATTCCGTGATCGCCCAGGCTGCCGCTCAGGATCACGGCGTCGCCCGCCCGCGCATTGGCGGCGGAGAGTTGCAGGCCGTCGCGCAGCAGCCCGATCCCCGTGGTATTGATGTACACGCCATCGCCCTTGCCGTGCTCCACCACCTTGGTGTCGCCGGTAACGATGTCCACGCCCGCCTGGCGCGCCGCCGCCCTCATGGATTCCACAATGCGACGCAGCGAAGCCACGGGAAATCCCTCTTCCAAGATGAAAGCCGCACTGAGGTAGAGCGGCCGGGCACCACCCACCGCGAGGTCGTTGACGGTGCCGTGGACGGCCAGAGAACCGATATCGCCGCCGCGGAAGAACAGTGGTTTCACGACAAAGGAATCGGTGGTGAATGCCAGGCGCGCGCCGCCGACGGCAATCGACGCCTGGTCCTCGAGGCGGTCCAGCACCGGATTGGCGAAGGCCGGAAGAAAGACGTCGCGCAGCAATTCCGCGCTCAATTTGCCGCCCGATCCGTGGCCCAGCAGGATGGTGTCGCGGGTGGCGAGCGGTACGGGACAGACGAACAGGCTCATTGCGGACCTCCCGGCGCGTGGCGGCGGTAGGCGTAATAGGCCGCGCAGACGCCTTCGCTCGACACCATGGGCGCGCCCAGCGGGAATTCCGGCGTGCAGCGCGCGCCGAACACCGCGCAATCCGACGGCTTCTTCAGCCCCTGCAGCACCAATGCGCTGATGCACTCCTTGGGCTCGTCGGCCGTGATCTGCCCGGTGCCGAAGACGCGCTGCGCGTCGTATCGGGCGAACTCCGCGCGGATGCGGTAGCCGCTGGCGGGAATCTCGCCGATGCCGCGCCATTTCTGGTCGCACACCTCAAACACCTGCTCCATGATGCGCTGCGCCGCCAGGTTGCCGGTGCGGGTGACGGCGCGGACGTACTGATTTTCCACCTGCGCGCGGCCGTCTTCGAGTTGATCCACCAGCAAGCGGATGGCTTCCAGCAGATCGACGGGCTCGAATCCGCCGATCACGATGGGCAGGTGGAAGTCGCGCGCCAGATCTTCATACTCGCGCGACCCCATCACGGTGCAGACGTGTCCCGGAGCGATGAGCCCTTCGACGCGGCACGCGGGCGACGCCAGGATGGCGCGCATGGCCGGCGGCACCAGCACATGGGCCGCCAGCATGGAGAAATTTCGCAGTCCTTCACGGCTGGCCTGCCACACCGCCATGGCGTTGGCCGGTGCGGTAGTTTCGAACCCGATGCCGAAGAACACCACTGGCCGCGAGGGATTCTCGCGCGCCAGCCTGACGGCGTCCATGGGCGAATAGGCGATGCGCACGTCGCCGCCGGCGGCTTTCACGCGGAACAGGTCGGTGCGCGAGCCCGGCACGCGCAACATGTCGCCATAGGAGACGAAGATCACTTCCGGCTGCGCGGCGATGGCCAGGGCCTGGTCGATGACTTCGAGCGGCGCGACACACACCGGGCAGCCCGGTCCATGCACCAGCTCGATCTCCGGGGGCAGCAAATCCTCGAGGCCGTACCGCATGATGGTGTGGGTCTGGCCGCCGCAGATTTCCATGAGCACGCGCGGCTGGGTGAGGCGTCCGCGGATGGCCTGGGCGATGGACTCCGCCAGCTTGCCGTCGCGGTACTCGTCGATGTACTTCATTCACCGCCCTCGTCGAGGATGGCGCCCATCTCCTCCAGCAGCGCCAGGGTGCGTTGGGCCTCGGCTTCATCGATCTTGCTGATGGCGAACCCCACGTGGACCAGGACATAGTCGCCGACGCCGGCTTCGGGGACGAAATCGAGATAGACTTTGCGGGTGACGCCGCCAAACTGGACTTTTGCAATCCGGTTGAAGCCGATGTCCTGCGACTCCAGAACTTTACCAGGCACTGCCAGGCACATTGTGGTATTTCCCTACATTCAGCCTAACAGAAAAACAGACCTGATAATACAGAAAAACAAAATGGAGTGGCGTAGGCAAGATGGTGTATTGGTTGGGTCACTTACAGAAAGAGGATCCGAACCGAGATGCGTTGCTGCAACGAGCCGGGGAACTGGGCAGCCTGGAGGCGCAACGCGGCCACGCCGACGCGCAGTACAATCTCGGCTTTATGTGCTTGCTGGGCGAGGGCATTGCTGCCGATCCACACGAGGCGCTGCGCTGGCTTCGGCTAGCTGCCGATCAGGAAGAAGAGCCGGCGATGCGGTTGTTGGCCGACCTGTATCGGAATGGTTATCACGGAGTTCCGATCGACCTGGCGGAAGCGGCACGCTGGAACCTCGCGTTACAGAATCGTCACAGACGGCAGCCGCCGGCTGCGATATCCTGACCCCATGCCGGGTTCGCTCCGAATTTCCGCCGCGGTCGCCCTTCCGCTGGCGTTGGCTGTTGCTTTTTCCGCTCCCGCGCCGCCGCGACAGCGCGCGTTCCACCTGGAATATAAGGCCATCGTCAAAGCCATTCCGCCGGGCGCGAAGCACGTGGAGCTGTGGGTTCCGGTGCCGCACGACGACGACTATCAGAAGATTTCGAATCTGCAGATCGATTGTAGGTATCCCTACAAAATCACCACTGCGTCGCTGGGAAACACCATGCTGCATGCCGACGTCGAAGCGCCCAAGGAGGGAAGCTTCACGGTGACTGTTCGTCTGGACGCCAGGCGGCAGGAGCATATTCAATCGCGGCTGTTCGGCGAGGGTCCGCCGCTCCGCGAGGAGGATCCGGCTGCGCTGGCACAGTACCTGAAGCCCGACAGGCTGGTGCCGATCGACGGCCAGATTCGAGCCTGGGCCCGCGAAGTGGTGGATGCCGCGCACGCCCATACCGACCTGGAAATGGCCCGCGCTATTTATAACCACGTGGTGGCTACCGTCAAGTACGACAAGACCGGCAAGGGTTGGGGACGCGGCGACATTTATTACGCCTGCCAGGAACGGCGCGGCAATTGCACCGATTTCCATGCCATCTTCATCGGCTATGCGCGTGCGATGGGGATTCCGGCGCGTTTCGCCATCGGGCTGCCGCTGCCGGCGGATCGCGGCGAGGGCGTCATCGCCGGCTATCACTGTTGGGCCGAGTTCTACGCCAAAGGGATCGGGTGGGTGCCCATCGACGCCTCGGAGGCCGCCAAGAATTCCGCGAAGCGCGAGTATTTCTTCGGCGTCCACGACGAAAACAGGCTGGAGTTTTCTAAAGGCCGCGATGTCTTGCTCATGCCCCGGCAGCACGGCGATCCGCTGAACTATTTCCTTTACCCGTATGCCGAGGCCGATGGCCAAACGCTTTCCGAGACGAGCTATGAAGTCGCGTACCGGGACATTCCAGTCGGCCACGCCGCGCCGGAACGGTAAGCGGGCCCTGCCATCGCGGGGATGGAGGCCGACGTGCTCCTGTCCGGGCGATGTCCTCCTTTGGCTGCAGGGTGCTGGCCTTCGCGCTGTCGTGCGCCGGAGCCAGCGCGGCGGCGCTGGTCGCGGTGCCCACGGTGACTCCGACTCTCCCGGTTCCGGGACTGGAACCGAATCGCGGACAAGCGGCTGCAGGCATTCTGTTTCTCCGCCGCGGCAGCGCCAGCCTGGCGGTTACGGCGCAATCCGTACTGTACTCGCCGTTGGGCGCTACCTTGAGCCTGGTAGCGGGTAATGCCAACCCAACCGTGAGTTTTTCCGACCCGCTTCCAGGGCTGGCGAATTACTATACCGGCGCCAACTCCCAGAAATGGGTGACGGGAGTTTCCCGATACGGAGCCGCCACTCTGGCTGGCGTGTACCCGGGTGTCGATGTTCTGTACAACCAGGATCCCACGGGTAACTTAACGCTCAACCTGCTGTTCCAGGCGGGAATCGACCCGAAAACGGTCATCTTCGAAATCGACCCCGCGGTGCAACTGGCACTGGGTTCCGATGGGTCGATTTGGGCGCAATTCGGCGTCACCAGTTTCAGTCCGCAACTGAACTTCCCGGCGCCCACGGCGTTTCAGACCACCGGGTCGGGGCCGCTGGTAATGGTGAGCCGAAGCGTGAGTTTCACGCTGCTATCGGCGACGCGGTTCAGCGTGCAGGTGCAGGGGCTGGACCTCACATTACCCTTACAGATCGCGTTGAACGTGAATGGCCCGGCCTCGTCTCCGATCGCGACCACCGTGCGCACCGCGGATGCGACCGGCAACCTGTATTTCGCGGCGACGATTGCCGACGCGGTCGCGTCGGTGTCCGCCGGTGCGGTTGAGGAATGCGGCGTGAGCCCGATTTTGCCGGTCGCCTGCACGGATGTCGCGGTCTACAAATTCTCGCCGGCGGGCGGATTGGCGTTTGTCACGTACCTGGCGGGGCGAACTCAAGAGACCGCCGGATTTATCGGGATCGCACCGGATGGGTCGGTGATGCTGGCCGGGGACACCGATTCGTCCGACTTCCCGGTGACCGCGGCGGCGCTGCAACCGGTTTATGCGGGACCGCCGGCGGCGCTCGGCCCCATGGGGAATTCGACGGTCGAGGGTAGCTTCTTTGCCGCGAAACTCGGTTCGGCCACGGGACAACTGCTGGCCTCGACGTATCTTGGCGGATCGACCGCGGCCAACATGGGCACGGCCGCGCTGGGAGCGGACGGATCGCTGTATTTTCTGCCAGTGTGGCTGGGGGCGATCACGCTTGACATGCCCGTGACGAGCGGCGCGCTGCAGGCGAGTTGCCAGGGCGATCCCTGTCAGAACGGGTATGTGGCGCGTCTCAGTCCAGGGCTCGACAAGCTGATCTATGGCACCTACTTGCCCGGCGATGTCCAGGCGGGGGCGCAACTGTATTCCGATGGCAGCGTGTATTATGCGGGCGCGGCGCAAGCGGGCTTTCCGGTGACTCCGAATGCGTACCAACAGCAGAATGCCGGGGACTACGATGGCCTTGTGGCGCGGCTCGATCCCACCGGCAGCCGGCTGCTGTTCGCCACTTACCTTGGCGGACCGGCAACGGATTGGATCCTGCGCCTGGCAGTGGCGCCCGACGGCAGCGTCTGGGTGACGGTCGATTCCTTCGTACAATGCTGCATCAATATCCAGAGCCAACTGCTCCATTTCGACGCCAACGGGGAGAGGCTTCTGGCGCAGGTGCCGGTCTCGGTCGACCAGATGACGGTGGACGCGCAAGGCGATTTGATCGCCACGGAGTTTGGGAGTGTCACGGCGTCACCCAGCGCCTTTCTATCCAGTTCCTGCGGCAGCGATTCCTATGTCCGCATGGATTCGGCCGGCAACC
>Ga0181529_10001820_pt1 | contig 26707 bp, 19 predicted proteins | sample PEATcosm2014_Bin_36_FD_119763 | JGI IMG/M metagenome (GOLD analysis project Ga0181529, IMG submission 119763) | Peatland microbial communities from MTU Mesocosm Facility, Houghton, MI, USA - PEATcosm2014_Bin10_30_metaG | ecosystem: Environmental > Terrestrial > Soil > Wetlands > Peat | place... | reverse complement strand
CGCGGCCGGCTTGGGGAGCGAGTCGAGGCGAAGTTCGAGGAAGCGCACGTCAGGCTGCGATTCAATGAGAGCCGCCTCCGCGCGTTCGATCATTTCCGCCGGCGACCCAGCCTGAATGGCTATGCAGAGCTTGCCGATGTCGCCCAGGCGCAGGCGGGCCGGGGGTGCGAGCGCAGAATCGGGCGATGTGGGGTCGAAGACTTGCATGGTATCGTTTGACGCATCTTATAGTGCACTGGTGCAGGATGCAACCGCGAATTGGCGCACATTTTGGGATTGACGGCGACTGGGAGGCGCTCAGGCTTCAAAAGCCGCCAGAATCTCCCCGGTGGAGCGGACGCGGCCGAGGCGGGGAAAGATGCGCTCCACGCTGTTCAAGTGGCTCTCGGCGCTGATGCCCGTCATGGCGTCCTCGGCGAAAATCAGCTCGTAGTTGCGCTCGTAGGCGTCGCGGGCCGTGCTCTCGACTCCGCCCTCGGTAGCGATGCCGCAGAGGATGATAGTGGTCAGGTTTCTGCGGCGCAGTTGCAGGTCGAGGTCGGTGCCATAGAAGGCTCCCCATTGGCGCTTGAGGATCACAAGGTCGCCGGGCTGACGGTGGAGTTCGGGAACCAGCTCGCTCCAATCGGGCGGCCGGGGGCCGGCTGTCTTCCAGGTCTGGTCGGTTGGATTTTTTAGCCGGTCGGCGCCATCGGGCGAGCCGCCGACATGGACGAGGATGGGTTGCGCTCCGGCTGCACGGGCCGCTGCGAGCAGGCGCGTGCAGTTGGCTATAATGGCTGACTTTGAGTGGGGAGCGCCGCCGGGAATCGCCGCAATTCCCTTTTGCAGGTCGATGACTACGATGGCGGTGCGACGCGGATCGAGTTTAAGTTTGGGTCTTTCGTCGCTCATTGATGGATTCCTTCCTCGGGCGGAATGATACCCATCTTTTGATAGATTGGCCGAATCTGGCGGCGCAGCGCGGGCAGCCGCATGGTGAACCATGCCGCGCCGAGCAGGACTACGGAGCCGTTCAAGATTACGGTCCAGGATGCTCCTATCTTGTGTGCCATAGTCCCGGCCAGCAGGCTGCCAAAGGGCGCCATACCCATGAAGGCCATCGTATAGTAACCCATTACGCGGCCGCGCTTGTCGTCGGTGACGATGGTTTGGATGACGGTGTTGCTGGCGGCCATGCCCTGCATCATGCCCATGCCGGCAATAAACACCGCAATCATCGAGAGCCAGAAGACGTGCGAGAGCCCGAAGCCGATCAGCCCCATACCAAAGACGGCCGCGGCGACGGGGATCATCCTCACGAGGCCGCGGACGTTGCGGCGCGCCGCCAGCGAGAGCGCCGAGATCAGCGCGCCCAGTCCCATGGAGCCCATCAGGAAGCCGAGGGTATGAGGTCCGCCGCGCAGGACATCCTTGGCGAAGATCGGCATCAGCACGACGAAGGGCATGCCCATGAGGCTGACCATGGCGAAGAGCAGAAGGATGGTCCGGATGGGAAGGAACTCGGAGACGTAGGTCCAGCCGGCCTTTAACTCGGAGAGGGTCGAAGCGGCGGGCCTCCTTACGACGGGATCATGCAGGCGCATAGCCATCAGGGAGATGATGACGGCGATATAGCTGATGCCGTCGATGAGAAAGCACCAGCCCTCGCTGGAGACCGCGATCAACATGCCTGCCAACGAGGGGCCAATGAGGCGCGCTAAATTCACCATGGACGAGTTGATGGCGATGGCGTTTTGCAAGTCGCGCTTGTCTTCCACCATCTTGACCATGAAGGACTGGCGGCCGGGCATATCAAAGGCATTGATGACGCCCTGCATGACGCTCAGCGTCAGCAACCGGGGGATGGTGATGTGGCAGGTCAGCGTGAGCGCGGCCAGCGAGAGCGACTGGACCATGGACAGGGTTTGCGTCCACACCAGCACCTGCCGGCGGTCGAGCCGGTCTACCCAGACGCCGGCGAAGGGCGCGACGAGGAAGGTGGGAATCTGGCCGGCAAAGCTGACTGTGCCCAGCAAGAGAGCCGAGCCGGTGAGCCGGTAGACGAGCCAGCCTGTGGCCACGCGGGTCATCCAGGTGCCGATCAGCGAAATGGTCTGGCCGCCGAAAAACAGCCTGAAATTGCGATGGCGCAGTGCGCGCCAGGCATGAGAGAGGTCGGCGGCCGGGCGCGGTTCGACCTCGGCGGTGGCCGCTTCGATGGTCTCTGCTGGGTCTGTACTGCTCAAGATTGGAGCCTCATTCGCAGTTTATCGGAACGCGGCATACGCCGGTTCGGGCCGGGGGGTTCAGGCGAGATGAGGTTCCCAGGCTCCAGAAGCGATCCTGGCGGCCCGATTGCGCGCACCGAATGCCGGCCAAGCCGCGAACTCAGGCGAGGTGAGACTCCTCGACAGGAAACTGCGGAGTCTGCCGCGAATCCTTAGCCGTTAACTCCGGAATTACAATCAAGTTTTCCAGATTGACAACGTGAAAAGAGGTGTATCCTTGTCTCGTGAACCTCCCGGTCGCGTAGACGACCGGGGTGGATGTTGCATCGGCCGATCGGTGAATTCGCTAGACGGCAGAAGCGGCAATCCGGGGCAGGCGACCCTGATCACACCATGAAATAGGATGCCTTGAAAAGCATTCTATTTTCCTCTCTGTAGTTGTATTCGGCCTCGGGGATTGCTTGTCCCCGCGGCCGATTGCTTTTTCCGCAGACGAATAGATTCCAGCTTCGAAACCTGCCCATGCGCTCTTCGATTACCAGAGACATCCTTGCGGCTTGACGTGCCACCTATGAGATCAGGCCCCTCTGGCGGAGCGTTCGCCGAACGCAATTTGGCCGATGAGCACAGATCCCGGCAACGACAACTGGGGGCTTTTTAATGCTTGAACGACAGAAAGTTGCGGAGAAGATTGAGCTTGTGAGCGGTCTCCGAATCTTCCGGAATGCGCTCAAATTCGGAGACCACAAATGAGGCAAGAACTCCGGCGAAGAATCCCAATGCAGCGGCCAGAAGAACAATCAGACCACGCTTGGGGAAGGAGCGCTTATCTGGAGGAAAGGCGGGATCAACGACCTGAACGATTGAACCCTGCTTCGCTTCATCAAGCTTGGCCAGTTCAAACTGCTTCAATAAAATCTCGAAGATTGCCTCGTTATACTTCACATCACGCAGCTTGCGGACATAGTCGAGGCCGGCTCCAGTAATCTTGCCCTTGGGCACGATGATCTCCCCCGCTGAACTGTCAGCAGGCCCGCCGAGCGCATTCAACTGCGCGCGCAGGCTCTCCAGTTCGCGCTGTGCCTGCACCAACTGGGCATTCTCGCCGGTTGCATAAGTCTCCATTCCTTGAATCTGCACTTCTCTGGCTGTGATCTGCGCTCGGAGCGTGGCGCCGGACTGGATGAGCGCGCGGGCCTGACTGTCCAACTCGATGACTCCAGAGGTCTGCATGGTCTGCTGCAGAGCTAACTCGGCAGTTGCCAGGTTATCTTTGGCGTGCACGAGTTCCTGTTCAAAGAAAAGCCTTCGCTGCGAGGCCTCTGTGATTGCGAGATGCTGAGAGAGGCTCCGGAACTGGTCGACATAACCATTGGCGAGGTCGGCCGCACGGCGCGGATCCAGATCCCAAACAGAGATGTGAATCAGGCCGTCCTTGCTGTTTCCAGTTACGACGGAGTGTGCCTCAAGGGATTTGCGCGCATCGGATTCATAGCGCTTGTGGTACTCCCGCATGAGGCCAAAATGCTGAACCATCGCACTCTCGACGGCGTGGCTCTTGAGCATCGCAATGTACATCTCGTTGGGATTCTTGAAGCCAAAACTTCCGCCGGCCAAGGCGGCCAGACCGCCCATTGAGCCCAATTGCGAAGCCAGCGCCGCACCCACCGAGGATGTCTGCTGCGGAGGAAGCATGACGACAGTGGCCGTGTAGCGCTTAGGAAGAATCAACGAGACAATAGCTGCGATGATTGCGAAAGCAGCAGAGACCAACAAGACCATGCGCTTGTGCTTGGCAACCACGAGGAGCATGTCAAGCAGCGAAATCTCGTCGGCCGGCTTGGCACCATACCCAGATGGTTCCGGCAGAGATCCGTCCGACTCAATCAGTTCGCGAAACGGGGTAGTGGTCGTCATGGGTACCTTCCAACTTTTGGCGCGCCTTCCCGGTGGAATCTCTGAACGTACACGCCATGTGCAGCAATTGAATTACGCTCTGCGCAGCAGCGTCCAACGCTGACTGCAAAAAACCAAGGACCAGTCGATTACGCCGCGCAATAAAGACGGCTTCAAGGTCTTTTCTGGCGCCACATCGTGTCGTCCGAGCTTCGGTATTGCAGTTGCGTAGCTGCATACTCTGCAATCGAACTCCGCGAAACTCGCAGGTATGGAATTACCCTCCAGAGCCGCCAATGAACTCATCATATGCAGATACGATCCGAAATATCTACGATCTAACAAATGTTTGACAATACTATGACATTCCGCAGAATTTACTCTGGTACCTTCTGGTTAGTTGTTCGGCCGGAGATGTGGCATGGATGGCGTTCACTACTTATCCACGGCTTATCCATGGCGGCGCGAGAGTTATCGCGATCAATAAACGCAGATAATCGCCGTGCTCGAGTACAGCGATATGCGAGGATTGATTGCCGTGCGACCGCCGGCGCCTGATTCCAAATTGAGGAATCGCCATTGCGACCTATTACTCCCGAGTCTTTGGAGGATTACTTTGAACGTCGATATGCGGTTCGCATCAGCCCTTGAGGGCATCGCCATAGATCGACCATTCGAGCGCCGCGATCTCAGAAGCGCGCATTGGATCGAGGGAACGGTGTCGGATTATCATCTGACACCGGCAATCTCTTCCCGGCTCAAGATACGCGGAAAGCAGCTGAGTCTCTGGTCGCGATCGCATATCAAGCGCCTATTTGATTGCGCCTGTATTGTGCCACTCGTCCCACTGCTGCTTCCTGTCTGTCTCGTAATCGCCCTGGCTGTGCGGCTTACGTCGCCCGGCCCGGTCTTCTTCCTTCAAAAGCGGATGGGACGCTATGGCCGGACTTTTACCATCGTCAAGTTCCGAACCATGATCCACTCGACAGACATCGCGCATCAACTTATCACGACAGAGAGCAATCAGCGATTCACGCCGATAGGTCCTCTGTTGCGGCGATGGAAACTTGACGAACTTCCCCAGCTGATGAATGTGCTTTGGGGCGACATGAGCCTGGTTGGCCCCCGGCCGAAGATCCGCGAGCACCGGATTTCCGTACTTCCTTGCCGTCCAGGAATTACAGGCGCCGCAACCATTGCCTTTGCCGATGAGGAGTTTGTGCTCGACCGTATATCGAGGCACAAGTTGGACTCGTGGTATCAAAGCGTGGCTCTTCCTGCAAAGCGCAATCTTGACTCGGAATATATGGCCCGCGCCACTTTCCTTTCCGATTTGAGGCTAATCGTCAAGAGTATTCTGCGGCGCTGGGATAGTTATGTAATCGAAGACTTGGTCAGCGAAAAATCGTTGGAGACTGATCTCGGAATGGGTCGTTTTGAAGCGACTGCTTCCGCGCCTGCCCTAAGTCCCTGTTTCCAGCCCGACTACCTGCAAATCAACACGGCTGAGCGTAACGCAGAGGCAAGGCGGCCTTCGGCTTTGTCCGCAGGAGCGAGTATAAGACTGGCTATTCTGGGAACCCGCGGCATTCCAGCTCGATACGGCGGATTCGAGACGTTTGCAGAACAGCTCGCGACTTCTCTTGCACAGCGCGGCGTAAACGTTACCGTATTCTGCCCGGCCAGTTCCCCAATACCTGACCTCACATACCTCGGGGCAACTCTGAGGTACGTAAAGTCTCCGCGCCTGGGAAGCTTCTCCGAAACAGTATGGGATGTGCAGTGCCTGTGGAGGGCGCGTCGTGAATTCGATGTGGTTTATATGCTGGGCGTCGGAGCAGGCTTTGCGGCCTGGATTCCCCGCTTGTACGGCGCAAAGGTCTGGATCAACTCCGACGGAGTGGAATGGAAGCGCCGGAAATGGACATGGCCGCAACGAGCCTACCTTGCGGCCGCGGAGGCCATGAGCGTCTTGTTCGCTACAAAGATCATCGCGGATGCCGATTCCATCGCCGAGTATTTGCGCAAACGGTATCCTGGACTGAAGAAGTTATCTACGATCGCATATGGCGCGGATATCCCGGTTCAGGAGCCACGCAAAGAGTTACTCGATAAATGGGGTCTCAAGCCTGGGAGCTATTATCTTGTTGTCTGCCGTCTAGAACCGGAAAACCATATTCTCGAAATCGTGGAAGGATTTCAGCGGTCTAAGTCGCGAAAACAACTCGTTATTCTGGGAGATATCGGGAACGGTAACTCTTATGTGAAAGAACTTCTTCGACACAAGAGCGACCAAATCCGCTTTTTGGGAGCCGTTTACGATCGAGCTGCATTGAGCGCATTGCGTTCTTATGCCTGCGCCTATCTGCACGGCCACAGCGTCGGCGGAACAAACCCGTCGCTCCTTGAGGCCATGGCGTGTTCAAACCTGGTCATTGCTCACGATAATCCGTTTAATCGCGAGGTACTCGGCGATTGCGGGCTCTACTGGTCGACACGCGAGGAGGTGGCATCCATGGTGGACGCCGTCGATGAATCGCGCGTGAGCGCAAGCCAGCGGAGAAAGATGGCGGCGGAGATTGTCCGCACTCGATACACGTGGAACAAGATAGCAGGCTCTTACCTGGCTGCTCTCCAAGAGGCTCGCAATGCCGCTGTAGTCACACGGCCGATTGGGGAGCAATATGAGGTCGCTGTTTCGGGGCCGAGAGTTACGCAGGAACCCTGAAGAGAAACCTGAATACGCGACACAGTAGAGAATTCAAATAGCCGAGGATTAATGGAATGAGCGAGTGATTGCCCGGCGAACCGCGCGCGATGTAGATAGAGTTTATGCAGGCGAGGCCCTTCGGTTCAAAAGCACTTCCTTATAGACACCGAGGGTCTCTGCTCCGATCAGGCTCCAATCATGGCGTTGCCGAATATAGGCTGAAGCCCGTGCTACGACTTGCTGCCTTCCAGGCTTGTCACGCAATGCACTGATCAACACCTTGGCCAGCTCATCTTTCGATCCATTCTCGAAGACGTATCCATTTTCTCCATCGGTAATCATCTCACACATGCCAGGTAAATCCGAGACCACGGCAGGCCGGCCGTAGCTCATGGCCATCAACAGCACGCCGCTCTGATAGATACGCCGATAGGGCAGCGCTACGAGGTCTGCCGCAGCGTAGTAACCGGCGACCTCTTCATCGGGAATGAAGCCAATGCGCAGTCGGCAATGCGCCCTCACCTTCAGATGATCGATTAGGCCGTCATAGTGCGCGAAGTCAGTCTTCCATGGACGGCCGGCGATGAGCAGTGTTACCTCGGGAATCTCTTGCGCGAGCTGCGGCAATGCCTCGATCAGAATATCCAGCCCTTTCGAGTGCTTGATTTGCCCGAAGAACAAAACAACTTTGGCTGATGGCTCAATTCCCAGAGCACGCCTCGATTGTGATATTGCAGGCATTTCGAGCGCGCTTTCAAGATAGTGGCCGTGAGCAATCACCGCGATCCTGTCGCGACGCAGACCGATGCGTTGCAACTCCTGCGATGAAACCGCATTGTGAGCAATAACTCGATCCGCAAGCCGATAGATCCATCTCGTGACGCGCGAACGGCCCGCCTTGGCGCCCGCCAATGAATCGACATCGTGAACGGTCAAGATCAATTTCATTCTGAATAGCTTTGCAATCGCGATCACAGCTAAGTCTGTCGCTGAGTTATTAAAGACGTGAAAGTGACAGATTGCTTCACCGGAAGCTGCTGCATGACGGATAGATGCGAGGGTGCATCTTACAAAACGCAGTCCTCGCAGCCAGCGGTTTCCTTGTCCGTAGATGCCGCGGTAGGAAGGGTGATAGTCAAGTCCGGGAATAGATGGATCCGCTGTTTGGTCGCACGTGTAGAGGCTCACCCGGCACCCTGCGGCCAGCAGTCCACGGCACAGGCCATAATCGTAGTAATGCATTCCGCCGTGCCCGCCCACGGGTTCGATCATTGCAACGGAGACCTTCTGATCAGTCTTGCTATCACTGGTTCGGAGATTCATCAATCGCTCGATTCTCGCCATCAAATCACCTGGTCAACCATCCGTTCACGGGGCAATCCTGGTAGCCGTCTCACGCGCCAGGAATCGAATGTTCCGTAAAACATGGCGACGATCGCATCGATTCGTCTGCCGATCAGGAACGGGACGGAGCGCCGAACGAGCATGAGTGGGAAGCACAGCATGGCAACGATCCACTGCCATCGGCGAGCGTGAAGGTGCACATTGAGCATTCTGTTCCGCATCACGTGAAAGGCGTAGAAGGGCAGGCGGGCGTTATCGACGGACCAGAAATCAGATGGGTCACTCGCGCCATTCCGAATGCTTCCCTGCACCCGATGGAGGATGAGAGAACGCGGCACATACCGGATGCGGACTCCCTCTGCGCTGGCCCTCAAACAGAATTCAGTATCTTCCTCGTACAGGAAGAATCTGGGATCAAAGCCACCAAGCCTAATTGCCGCGAGGCGGCGGACAAAGAGCGCGCAACCGCTTGCAAACGTGACATCCCGCTCGGTCATTGCGAGGGGAGAACTCGCGTCAAGCCGATAGCCTGGGGTAAAGGCGCTGGCACGTCGCCAATCGATCTCTCCGCCTCCGTACCACAATGTAGATGGGTTATCGAGGAATGCGATCCGGGGCGCCGCGATACCGACAGCAGGCCACGCCGCCATCGCGTCTTCAAGATGCTGGATAGAGTCGGGAAAGACAACCGCATCGTTATTCAGTAAGAAGATAAACTCGCATGAGGTGCGCTTGAGCGCCCATTCTATCCCCAGATTGCTACCGCGTCCGAATCCGATATTTGCGTCAGCGCGAATCAGTTTCACGTCCCCGGCTAGCTTCAGTGCAGCCTGCAGATCAGGATCGTTTGGAGTCGTATCCACAACCACGATTTCGACTGGAACAGTGGACGCACGAAGCGAATTTACGCACGCCGCCGTGTCGGCCGATCCGCGATAATTCACGCTGATAACGCAGGTCTTTGAGCTAAGCATTGTGCCAGTATCCGATTGACATCAGGATTTAGAGTGCTCGCATATGGCGCCATGCCGTCCAATAAAGTAACAAAGAAAAGCGTCGTGCCGGCGTCCCATACACACATTCCAGTCTCGAGCGAGTAGAAGGCCGAGAACAACAGGAATGCCTTGATGGCATCCAGGAACGGATGGTGATAAGGTTCGGGCAGTCTGCTGACGGCAAGCCACGCAATTCGATATTGAAATGCAAACAGAAGCAGGCCGAGGATGCCATAGGAAAACACGATACCGAAGATACCGATGTCGGAAGCGAAGAAGTATTCACCCATGGCCATCTCGCTGCCGCCTTGCCACTGATGACTTACAACTCCACTGCCCAGAATCGGATGCGCCTGCATATACGGAAGGGCTGCAAGAGTCTCGAAAAGCCGGGCATTGGCAGAGGAGTCTCCGGTTGTTGAGCCTGCAACGGTCACGGCGAACGCGTCGGAAAATCCTGCGATACGCGCGGAAAGTATATCGGGAGAAGATTCATAGATGACTCCGCCAATGACAGCTGCAAGACTCACAATCTTCAGCCCGGCAATTGTCCCCCTGCGAAGACCACGCAACCGGAGAAGAAAGAGGATTAGTGTTGCAGCCACGCTGACGGCAAGTCCCCTGCCGCTGCCCCCAAGCGCTGCCAGAAAGAGGATCGCCGCTGCGAGATAGTACCGCTTTCGTTCAATTCGAATCCCCAGAATTGCATAGTAGAAGACTCCAAAGATAAGGAAGTACGGCTGGAGCTTGAAACTAGGTTCATGGCCAGCCATGGGATGGGTAACAAGACCTTCGCCATATCCGATGAAATCGGCCGGATTAAGAAGAAGACGCGCTGCTGTATAGAGTGCGAAGGTGCCCCAGGCAAGATAGAGCAGCACGGACTCTACGTCAGCCGGCTTGACGATTCCTCGGCGCAACACGTTCGCCAGGATGAGCCAGGCCGCAATCAGGACAATCTCTCGTTGGGAGAGAATCCCATAGGCGAGCGGTTGGCCGAAAACCTGCTGCGCACCCCGCGCGGCCAGAATCAGGTCTGCAAACATCAACAACCACAGATATGACTCGAGATGGGTAAATCGCAATCCTGTCCGCGTCTTCCAAAAAGGATAAACAAAAATAACGATCAGAAAACAAGCCGCGAACCACGCCTCTTGCACGTATGGCATGCCTGGAAAGAATTGGAAGGTGCGGAAGCCCATAATTACCGCAATGGCAATCAAGCCGCGCCAGAGCAGACGTCTCATGCCGATTCCGGAAGCGTATGTTTCCTCGATCATCAAGGCGCATTCACCTCCGGTTTAGCGAGTCTCCACATGACATCATCACCTCAATCAAAATCAGACTGCGCAAACGGCGGGGACGCGACGCATATCACCCCAGCGCCAGGTCATGGTTGCGGTGGCAAACAATGCAAGCACAATTGCGATAGCACGGAAGATTGTGGCATGCAGATCGTTGAATACAGTTGCGCATACAATCATTGGTGATAGACAGAAGAGCGGCCTGAGACAGCATTCCACGAGCAACTCCGATCGGGAGACGATTGGCTTCTTTAGCCATCCAATCGTCAACAGCAGAACCCATGAAATGCTGATCAGAGCCCCAGCCAATGTTCCCCAGGCAACTCCGATCGCGCCCACGGCCAGCGCACCGGCGATGCTGAATGCAACATTACTGACGCCCTCGGCCACCGCTCCCGAGATCCCGTGATGCTGCTGGTTTGTCGCTACGAGCGCAGCGGAGAGAGGCGCTCCGAGCAGTCGGATGGCATTCGCAATGACAAGTACCTTGAGAATCGGCAATGCCTGCAGCGCGTAGCTCTCTCCTACCCAGCGCCGGAGCAGCGCGCCTCCATACAAGAAGATGAGCATCGTCGCCGCTAAATCGACAAAGCTGCTGAGTCGCGTGACGTTAACAATCAATTTCCGGATCCGAGGCCATTCTCCTCGCTCCTGGAGCGCGGCAATCGGAGCAAGCAAAGCGGCGCAAATGGCGTAGTTAACGCCCGTGAAAAAAGCGACCAGCACGACTGCCACCGAGTAAGCGCCCACCGCCGCGAAGTCGTAATGTCCGACAATGATGACATCCAGGCCGCTGACCAAGCCCATGCAAAGTGACCAGATAGCGAGCGTGCTGCAATACCTGGCTAATTCCAATGCGATCGCTCTTGAGGTTCGGCTTAACGCGATGCGCATTGACGGTATTAGCCGTCGGGCCAGGATGTATTGCGCCAGACCGCCTGCAATGTTGCAGGCACCGATTAAAGTTGCCAGCACGATCAAAGAGTGGGTGCGTTGAACAGCGGCGACGACGAGCAACGCCCCTGCCAGTCGCGAGCCTCCGATGGCGAGCGCAGGAAGCTCATTGCGATACAAGCCCGTAAGAACGCCGGTGAAGGTGGAAAGCGGAAGCAGAAGGGCCGTACTCAAGGCCAAGATACCCGTCGCGACACGCAACTCTCCGATAAGAGATGCAGGGGCGTGCTGAAACAGATACGGAAGGAGCGCAAGAACGGCGCCGATTGCAAGCAGCGAAACCAAGGCTCCGGCAGCGAGGAGCATGAATGCGGTGCTGATCACATTGTCGCGTAAAGCATCGTCGCGCCGTTCCATGGCCAGCGCCAGATAACGCGCAACCGCTGTTTGAAGGCCAAAGTCAAGATAGTTGGCATAGGCTGCAATGCTTAGCATTAGCGCCCAGGCTGCAAAACGATCATGATCGAGCGCGCCGGTCATAAAATGCGGCAGCACAAGCGCAACGACTGCCGAGCCGCTTGCGCGGACCATGTTAGCCAAGGCGTTTTTTATTACGATAAAGCGTAGCCAATTCAAAGCAGTGTCCCGAGAAAATGCTCGCCGCTTAAACTCCGCCTTATTCCCGGAGATTGTTGTTGTCAAAGGCCTCCTCCTCGATGAGCATATTCGCACAGGTCGTTCACAAGGAGAAGGAGGTGAACGTGTTGCTTATCCTGCCTCTGCTCCCTGAATAAGTACCGCAGGTTGTCGAACGCCCGGGCCGAGCAGGACCAGAAAAAGCGAGGCTGCCAGCAACGCCATTGCTGCAATTCCGGTAAAAACGCTTGCGTACCCATATCTCACCAGCATGTCCCCGGTAATTATGGCGGCGACCGCATTAGACAGTGAACCGGCAATATTCTGCACAGCCGAGGCGGCGCCGCGCTCCTGGTCTGGAAGTCGATTCATCAGCAGGCAATAGATCCCAGGGCCGCTCATATACTGAACGCTCATGTAGCAGAGGTAAGATGCGATCGCTCCATTTACGCTGTGTGTGCGGCCGAGAATGAAAAGCGCGGCGCCGGTAGCTAGCTGAGTGGAGATGATGCCGGCAACTGTTCCGAATCTCCGAAATAGCAGAGGCGCAAGCAACACCGCGGCAAACTGCGCGAGTTCCGATGCCGAGAAAACGCTGCCCACATGCGCAAGCGACATTCGAAGGCGTTGTTGAAGATATACGGCGGCAAAGGGAGCAAAAGATCCAGTAACCATGCTCCATAGCACAAACGGCGGCAGGAATCGAAAGAGGAAAGGATGAAAGAACTGGGAGCCTCGCTTATCGGGGCATTGAGCAGGGCCGAGGCGGAGCATGAGCAGCGGCACGATTCCGAGCATCGCTACCCCGCACGTGAAGAGCAATACGAGTTGCAGATCATCCATCAGGTGACTGACTCTTGTCGCACTCCGGAGCAAACCGGGAACATGTCCTGCAACGAGTCCGGCAAGTGTCCCGGACCCAATGCCCGTTGCGAAGATAATGCTGAATCCCGAGACTCGATTGTCTTCAGTCGTGAGTCGAGCGAGAGTTGGCGAAAAGCAGACGGGCCAGCAACTGAGCGCGGCGCCTGCAAGAATCGCCAATCCGAGTTGTGCGGGGAGCCAAACTACAAAGGTCCTCAGAATACATAGGATAGGTGCCGAGACGAATCCTAACACCAGAGTATTCCGGAGGCCGATTCTCCTGGCTAACATACTCATCGGAATCGACCCGGCGAGGTTACCCAGTGTAAGTGCCCCGGTAACCAGTCCGAGAGTGTTTTCCTGGTAGTGATGATTCGCAAGAAACAGGTTGAAGAGAAAGAAATAGAGACCGATACCGAAGTCCCATAACAGCGCTGCAGTAAAGAAGATCCAGAAGCCTGCGCTGAATCGTTTGCTGCTCCATGGCACAATTGCAAACTCCGGCAGCCAAGTTCGGCGGCCGCGAGCTGGCTTCGCAGCGAGACTGGCGGGCGGTTCCACTACTCTCCCTCCACAGCTAGCCGGCCGAGCCTCTCGACCGCCCAGTCCAGGCTGGAGTAACGAAGCTCGAGCGCGCCGGACCCCAGCACCCGGTCAATCATCGCGCTTTGGACTTTTAGCGTGTCCGGCAATCCAAAGAGTCTCTGAAGCATGAAGTATTTGGCTATTTCAGACGAAAACGGAGCTAACTCGTGGCGCTTCACATCGCGCCGGTTCAAAAACACAACGTGATTGACTCGCGATATATACGAAGTTGCGATGTTTCGCAGGGACGACGTTCTTAATTCTATGGATGGCTTGCCAACATCGCCGCGTTTGGTGATGGGTTTGCCCGATAACTCCTGGAAGAACTGCTGGGCGGCAGGCCGGAAGCGGGCCTGGTTGCTGTTGCCGACAACGAGGCGGTCTTGACGGCTGTTTACGACGAAACTCGCATCATCGGTAATATAGGTCCATCCTGCCTGCGCGCATGCGTACGCGAGTGTTGACTTTCCTGCGCCAGAATCTCCGCATAAAAGAATGCCGCATCCCTCCAAATCAACACAGGCCGCATGAATGGGCGTGGTGTAGGAGGTGCAGATCAAGCACAAGGCGGAAGCTTCAAGAAAAAAATACCGGCAGTAGTCATGATGCGCAACCGCTGCCTTGGTCAACCAGACCGAAGAGAATCCTTGGGCAAAGTCCGTGATGGCCAGGTTTTCGCTGTCTGCTACGCTTGACACAATGTGTTGCTGTACCCGACAGATTGGACTGGGGGGACATTCGGAAGAACTGCCATCCCGCACGCAGACTCTTAACCGGAACGGCGGGGTATCGAACAGCTTCATGAATCCGTGCCAGCTCTCCGCCATGGCAATGAGTATTTCCTCTGAGTTGGTCTCGATCTCCAGTGGGAACCCAAGTGGATAAAACATCTCCTTGAAAGGAAGATCGACCCGCGCAGACATGGGATCGCCCAGGACAATCTGCTCCGATCGGTTGCAGGCAGTTCGTATTTCGTCAATTGTCAGCATGGCAGCACCGTGGTCTTCCCGAGCGACTGTCGCTTGGCCGTGTATTACGTCCTTACAATAGGTGCTCATCAGAATTGATACTTCAGCGCAAGTTGGATGATGCGCGGATTGTTTGAAGTGTTGGTGATGATTCCAAAGGACGGGGTGCCGACTATGTTATTTGGGTTCGGGTTTGAGCCGGGGTTAGCGAAATTCGGTGTATTGGCAAGGTTGAACAACTCAACTCGCATGTGAATGCTCTGTGACTCGGAGATCGGAATCGCGCGCTCGCAAGCCATGTCGATATTGCGCTGTCCGGGGCCGCGCACCAGGCCCACGCCGCTGTTGCCAAAGTCCGTATCGCTGGGGCCGGTTCCATAAGGAGCTTCAGGGGCCGAGGTAAAAGCCGCAGCGTTCAGATAACTGCCCAGCACGCGGTTGAAGAGCGACCCAGGTGTGGATGGATTCATCCCTGACAGTTGCGCGCGGTTTTCGAAAGGATAATTGCCATAAACCGCGCCCGCGGAGTAGTCGAGTATGGTGATGGGTGTACCGCTCTGCGCGACAAAAAGTCCCGACATTTGCCAATCAGCCAGAGTATGGCGCATCAATGCTGGCAGATTGTGCACCTGGGGCACGTTGTAAACCAGGGTCAGGACTCCTCGTTGAGTTCGATCGAAATCCGTTGGTCCATAGGAATGCCGCGGATTTGTCTGATCGTTGGTGACCAACCAAAGTTCGTAGACCTGGCTTCCCGAAGAGCCGCTGGTTTGATCGAGGTTCCGAGACCAGGTGTAGCTCGCAAGAAACTCAAGGCCGTGGTTCAATCGCTTGGTCAAACTGCTCTGTAGTGAGTTGTAATTGGAACTGAATCTGGTCTCTGACAAGAGCGATCCTGGCGTGACGCCAGCGAAAGGCAAACGCTGAACGACATTGTTTGCGGAGTTAGTGGTTTCGCCATTGATCGGATTTGACGGGCTCGCCAGCAAGGCTTGATTGAACTCCAGGCTTCCCGCCACATGGAGAGCCCGGCTTCCCACAAAGCCAACCTCGAGCAGATAATCGCGTGCGAATGCGATTTGCGTGTTGAGGCTATATTGCTCTACGTAGGGATCGGTTGATTTCCGTGACACCGCGGAAATGCTCGGTCCCCCGCCCGGGATGCGAGGAGTGAAGATGGGGTAGCTCGATACAGGCGGCAGCGGCGGACTGAACGGCTGCTGAAGTGTTGCTCCGCCATTTAATGCGCCATAGGCGTAGACCGAGGTCGAGAAGGGCTCTTGTGTAATCAGGCTCTCTGCCATGTCGCCTGACAGCCGGTCAAAATAGATCCCGTAACCGCCCCGCAGCAGCACAGTGGGATGATCATTAAGACGCCAGGAGAAGCCAATCCGCGGAGAAATGTCAGTGTATTTCGTCGGCCAAAGTCCCGGAATGGATGACTTGAAGACGCCTTGAGGTATGGGTCCAATATAGTTAGACGGCACCACAAAGCCACTCAGCGTGCCATCGGGCGGGGCGGCGGAACTGGCGATCGTTGGATCGAAGGTGACCATCCGCCCGTTGATGTCCGAGGGTGCGCCGAATACCTCATAGCGCAGGCCCGCATTCACCATAAGGCTTGGCATGACTTTGACATCGTCTTGAAAGAAGCCGGCCAGATCGATATAGCGTTCATCTTTCCGAAAAAGGCCGGAGCTTCCATCGCTACTGGTTACGTTGCTGAATCCCTGTGGGCTTCCGTTCTGCGCGGCGCTTTGTCCCAGGAGAAAGTCGTCAAAGGTATTGATGTCCAACAGGCCGCTGGTTGAGTAGGGCGCATCAACCTCGACCTGATGGCGCTTTGCCTCTGCGCCTGCCCGCATGGTCTGTTTGCCGCGGCTGAGCGAAACCGTATCTTGCCAGATGTAGCTATTCGTCACTTGTGACTGCGATGGAGTGCCGGCGTCACCGATCGTGAACAGTCCATCGATGGTCAACCCCGGAGCGGGGATTGTGCCTCCGGAACTTCCTGTCGGAGACTGCGTTCCAAGATCGGAGGCGAGGATCGGATGAGCGACCGTTGAAACTCCATTAAACCGCATGTAACCAAAGCGCGCAATGCTTACAAGGTTGGGTTTGAAGACATGCGTGTCTGCAAGAACGAACATTGTGTTCTGGTCGGCTTCGTTCGTCCCCCACCCCGGGACCGTCGCGGCGTTTGGCGAAAACGCTTGAATGGTTGGCGCTTGAGAGTAGAAGAATCTTCCGGATAACTCATTTTTTTGCGTAACAACCTGGTCGATGTTTGCCGTGAATTGATCTTCGTTGTAGGTGGCGGGGATTGAAAAGGTCGATTCTCCCAGGGGAAGCGCGGACGGGTCGGTAACAGGCAATTGGATTTGCGGGCTCGGAATGGCGAAGCTGCCGTTTGGGAACTTGAAGTTCAGCAATGCAAGCGCGGCGGGATTGATGTTCGACCCATCACACGCCACCTGTATTCCGCCCGCCAATGTCGCATAAGGGCAAAACTGCGCTCCCAGCGTAGCGGCGGATCGATCGGAAGTAAGCAGCGGCAGAACTGTCGTCGACTTAGCGCCCAGGGCTAACCCATTGATTGAACGGAGCCCCTGGTAGGCGCCGAAGAAGAAGGCGCGATCATGCCGGATTGGCCCGCCAACCGCTGCGCCGAACTGGTTCTGCTTCAGCTCCGGCCGTGGCTGATCGTCATTTTTCGAGAAAAAGTCATTGGCATTGAATATATTGTTGCGCAAAAACTCCCAGACGGTTCGGTGAAACTGGTTGCTTCCGGTTCTGCTGACCACGTCGACATTCGCGCCAGTGCCCCGGCCATACGTGGCATCGTAGTTCCCGGTCTGCACCTTGAACTCCTGGATCGTGTCTGGCGCCGGCACGGCCACTCCCACCTCTTCGCCCGCATTGGCCGCGGAATTCTGGGAGAGGTTATTGGCGTCAACTCCGTTGAACTGAATATTGTTCGCTGTCGTCTTATTGCCGTTGTCGGTCACATCCTGCGTGCCTCGGCCAAGCGCCGTAGCGTCAGGAAGTCCCACTACCACTCCGGGAGAGAGCGCGAGGATTTGCGTGAAGTTGCGGTTGGAAAGAGGAATCGCTTCGATCATCTGCTGGTCTACTGCGCGGCCGAGAGCAGAGCTTTCCGTCTGCGCCAGTGCGACCGTTGGGTCCACAATAACATTGACTCCGACATTGGCGACGGAAAGATGAAACTCTATGACGCTGATCTCGCTGACCACCACGCTCACAGCGCGCGCGGTCTTCTCTTCGAATCCAGAGGCGCTGACCGTGACCGAATACGATCCGGGCACCAGCAATGGCACGATGAACTCCCCCGTCGGCGCGGTCAGGATAGACCTTGTTACTTGCGTTGAGTCATTGACGACCGACACCTTGGCGCCCGAAACAACAAGGCCGGCAGGATCGAAGACTCTGCCAGTAATGGCGCCTGTACCGGGCGCCTGACCCGAAGCCGCTCCCCGCATAAAGAGAACGAGCGCCAGCGCCTGTGCGAAACGTCTGCAGTCATGGATCTTCATTTCGTCATCCTTCTTGCGAAGATTTGCGCGTTCCATCTCAGCTTATTGACAGGTGTGCGCCATGGTTGTCATCGGACTGTCTTCTCTTTGTCATTCCTCGCGACTTGCCTGATTGACTCCGCATTGTCGAGGAATAGTCACTTACGCCGGGCGAGCTTCACAGCGCCAGCGCAGGAAGACCTCACCCCGCGAGCTATGGGTTAAGAAAACGCAGGATGTCCTCTTCATCCTGCTTGCTGAGCGACGCCCGCACCCGCATGTGGCGGACGATCGTCGCCGAGATATGCGGAGAAAAGCTCTCCGGAGGCGTGTGGCAGCGACCGCAATTTTGCGCGAATTTCCGTTCACCGTCGCTCTGATGCACGGCGCTTTGGCGATCGCGTCTCTTCGTTCCGTTACCGTCCCCGCTCGCCGGAGCGCCGCCCGCCTGTGAGAGCAGTGGCAAAGCGAAAACCCAGAGCAGTACGAGCGGCACAAATCTGTGTTGAAGCGTCATTTACTCCTCCATGCCGGAAACAGGAAGCGGTACACGATGCCGGTTTGCCAAATGTTCCGATCACCGGTCGAAGACAACTGGCGCGAGTAACTGGTATTGATCCTCACCTCGTGAGGCAGGTGGTAATCGAGGCCAGCATCGACCTCGCGCGTGTCGGTGGAGGGAAGGCCATCGCTTGAGTCCGGGCTGTTGCGGAATGCCTGCTGCCAGCGGAAGACGGGCTCCAGTCTGCCGATTGCCGTATCCGGACCACCGAAGTGCGAGAGTCTATAATCAGCTTCCATCCAGTACCCCTGCGAGTGCGTGCCGTGGTCATATTCAGAGCGAAGCTTGAAAGACGAGTCCGCGGGCCCCCACCATGCGTGGACACCGACGTTATTGGTCTTCTCCTGAGAGGTGACACGGGCAAAGGAAGCCCCGATTTCGAAGCGCTGACGCGGCATGTAAATGCTCGATCTTCCACCCCATGAGTTTTGCGAACTAAAGTTCTGGTTGGAACTTGCCGCCGAGTAGTATGCGGCGTAGTCAATTGAGTAATCAGAAGTAGAAACAGCCGAGCCCCGTAACATGCCGCCCACGCTCGACCCTGTGCCGACCCCAAGACCATAACTCAACGGCGGGTCCTGGAAATTGCCGATCCAGATCGGCGTAAGCCGTTCGTTGTAGGAACCGAATGGCGTCAGATATTCACCCGCAACTACCGTCAGATGTGAGCTGACAAGATAGTTCAGTTGCATGTAACTGAGCGCAACGTAGTGAATGTGCGAGTAGCTACCGCCGCTGGGATAGAAGTCTTCGAGAAGCGTCGCACGCCCCTCCACCAGGAGGTGTGATCCGAGCGGAGCGGCCAGCAGAGGCATAACCGTAGGGAGATAGGAGGTGTTACCACCACTTGTGTTTGTCAGAAATGCGGTACCGCCGGAGATCAGCGGAGTGCTTTGCGCTGCTGCTTGGATTGCGGCGAAGAGTGCTCCGATGAGGAGTGCTCCAAACAGGAGAGTCGACGCCCTGAGATTGCTGCCGCAAGCGTTCGTCGAATTGTTCCAACTGTTCCACATGACTTACACCGTAACGCGGGACAAAGCTAAGGGTGTCAGCAGGCCGTCTTCACTTTGTCAGTGCTTTGTAACTCAACGAAATCGCATGACCACAGAATGATATGCCTCCAAGCCCGGAGGGAGTCTGAACCTTCGCGCTGCTTGCTGTGCGACAAACTCCTGACAATCGGCTTACAGGCGCATGACACGCCGACTTGCGGAACCGGCTACGTTTTCTATAGGACCGGGAGAATCTGAACTCAATGTTGCCGATACCGGCCTCAGGCGCGCCAAAGAATGGGTTAAACGTATTGACTCAGCGATGCCAGGGGCCGGAGAGATCACAGTTAAGGAGAATCTATGAAGTGTAAGTACTCCGCGCTTGCCGTTTTCGCCGGCACTTTGCTGGGATTAGCGTCCGTCAGCCAAGCAGCCGCGACCCTTGCCACTCCGAGGGTCATCCAGGTTACGGCAAAGCGCTTTGCTTTTGAGCCGGCCGAGATCACGGTTGAACAGGGTGAGCCGGTGGTACTTGAGCTGAAGAGCGCTGACGTCGCGCACGGTTTACGTATTCGTGAACTCAATCTGGATGTAAAGGTGGGCAAAGGCGCGACAATCCAGGCGGCTTTTACGCCTCAAGCGCTCGGTGACTTCGTCGGGCACTGCTCGGTTTTCTGTGGCTCTGGCCATGGTCAGATGACGCTGACGATCCACGTGGTGAAAAGACATTGAAACGCGCGATTCAACTTGCATTGCTTTTATCCGTCCTGACGCTCGGGGGCTGCAAGGCCAACCCTCCCGGCACCTTCGAGACGCGTTTGATGACCAAAGCAAAGCACGGCCTGTTCATAGGCAATAAGTCGCAAAAGAACCCGCTGGCTTCCACAGCGGAGAACGTTGCGGCGGGAAAAGAAGCATTCTCGCACTACTGTGCGGCTTGCCATGGAATGGACGGTCAAAATACCGGGGTTCCATTTGCCGATCGCATGTCTCCCCCTGTTCCTTCCCTTGCTTCGAAGGAGGTGCAGAGTTATACGGATGGGCAGATCAAACAGGTGATCGACTACGGGATCGGTCCGTCGGGGATGCCGGGCTCGAAGGGCATTCTGAGCGAGGAGGAGATATGGTCCATCGTAGTATTCGTGAGACATCTTCCTCCGGCCGGCAGCCTGGGTGAGCCGCAAATGTACAGCCAGTAATTCAGGCGCATGCAAGTCAGGATGGGAATGAAGTCAAAAAGACCAAATCGCGGTTTGCGCCTGAGAAACGCGATTCTTGCGTCTTTCTTTGAACCGGCAGACAAGGTTGCGCAAAGTCTTGAACCATACTCCGAGCGCGACTGGCGAAAGGCTCTGACGTGGCTGGATATGAGCGGTCTTGCTCTCTACCTGCTTGATCGCCTGGCGACTCTTGGAGTTGAGGCACGCCTGCCGCTTTCCATTCTGGATCGGCTGGAAGTGAACCTCGCCGAGAATCGCAAGCGCACCGACGCGCTCTTCCATGAAGCAGTCGTCATTTGCCAAGCTTTGACGAAAGAGAATATCTCCTTTGCTCTTCTTAAGGGGTTTACTCTTCCTCCTGAAGTACTTCCAGATCCCGTTCTGCGATGTCAGGCGGATATTGACATCCTCATTCGTGAATCGGATGCCATCGCAGCTCGCAATATCGTCCTGGGTTTTGGATACCTGCACGACTCCATCAAGGGAGCGGAATGGGCATTCACGTCCGGCACTGACAAGCCAATGCGCATGAAGAGCCTTTACAAGGTGCGTCCGCAAAAGATGGTTGAGTTGCACTTGCTTCCGGCCGGATGGGACGGCGCATTGCCGGGGGCGAAAGACCGGTTGGCGCGCGCGCAAATGCGCAGCTTTCACGGCATCGAGTTACCTGTACTTTTGCCCGCCGACATTTTTGTGCAGCAGGCAGTTCACGTCTTCAGACATCTTTGCAGCGAGAACACGCGCGCGGCGTGGCTGCTGGAGTATTGGCGACACGTGGAAGCCAGGCGCGGCGATTCAGCTTTTTGGCGGGAGACAAGGTCGATCGCTGAAAAGGAGCCGATGGCGGAGGTCGCCATTGGGGCCGTCACACTGATGTCGGCACAGCTCTTTGGCCAGTCCGCTCCGCAGGCATTGACGTGCTGGTCGGTGGATCGTCTTTCACCGACAGTGCGGTTGTGGATCGAACTATATGGCCGGCGGATATTGGTCGCGGATCCTTCTGGGAACAAGTTCTATCTCTTTTTGAAGCGGCAAATCCACGCCGGCGCCGGTGCTCCGCAGGCTCTTTGGTACAGGTCACTGCTCCCATTTCACTGGTGGCCGGAACGGATCACCCACGGCAAGTCAGGAGAGCATCTGGATGCACGACTGGTGCGCTATCGGATCGAGGCCGGTTTTGTGCTCGCGAGATTGCGATTCCACATCCGGACATGCATCCCGTTTGTGCTAGAATCCCGTCGATGGAAGCGGATGACCGATTCGGGAGAATGAACGTTCGCGAGGAGCTGGAGTCTGAGGATCATTTGAATCGCTGGTAACTCCGGAATAGCCAGGCGTGGAGATGCCTGTGATCAATTGTCATCCCATTGTCATTTCTCGATTCGGGCTTGTAGTTATATGACCTCCCGGCGCAAACTGGGAATCAAGGTGAGTGAATTATGACAGCGACTGTTGAAATGCGCGGCGAAGATGCCGCTGGAGTGCGGCTGGGAACGATCCTGGTTGTCGAAGACGACCCGAACATGCAGAAGGTCCTTCGGCGCATCTTCGTCAAGGAAAACTATTCGGTTGAGGTCGCCGGCGACGGCAAGGCCGGCATCGAACTGTTTCGTCTTCATCGCCCTGCCGCCGTGGTGCTGGACCTCATCCTGCCTCAGATATCCGGCCGCGACCTCTGCCAGAGTATGAAGGCTCTATCATGCGACACACCGGTTATCGTCTTGAGCGCCATCACAGAGGTTGTCGATAAGGTTCTCTTGCTGCAGCTTGGCGCCGATGACTACGTGACCAAGCCATTCAGCCCGCGCGAGCTGCTGGCGCGCGTGCAATCGGCCATCCGCAGGCGACAGCGGAGCGCGCCGGCAACGACCTATCGCTTTGGTGACTGCGAAATCGATTTTCAAAGAATGACGGCGCAGCGCGGAGAGCAATCGGTCACACTTACTTCGCACGAATTCAAGCTGCTGAAGTTCTTTACGGATCACTGCGAGCGGGTGCTGAGCCGGGAGGTGCTATTGAATGAGGTCTGGGGTTACAACTTCTATCCAACCACGCGAACGGTGGACAACCAGATACTCAAGCTGAGGCAGAAGCTGGAGCCGGACCCGGCCAACCCACGCCATCTGCTCACGATTTACGGGGCCGGGTATAAGTTCGTCCCATAGAGCTTGAATGAACCAGGAGATTACTTTGTCATCCGTCCAGGGAGCGGCCCGCAAGCAGGTCAATAGAGGCATTCGAATGCGCGTGCTGCTGGTGGCGGCCATGGCGCTCGTGATAGGAACCGTCACCTTGGCGAGTCTCCTGCTGGTGCGACGCCAACTGGGAATTCAGGTGACTGAGAATCTGTCAAGAGATCTCGAACACTCGGTACTGACATTCCACGATCTGCAGGCGCAGCGGCTCAATGCGCTCGAGCGCGAGAATGCGCTGCTGGCGGATCTGCCCAGTCTGAAGGCCTTGATGACCACCAGCGACCAGCGCACCATCGAGGACGGTGGCATTGAGTTCTGGAAGGTGAGCGGCAATGATCTTTTTGCGCTCGGGGACAATGAAGGACACGTGGTGGCGGCTTATGCCGTTGGATCTTCCTCGACCGCAACGCTTCGCACGGATTTGCAGGCTGTCCTCACCCGGCCGGAGGTTCGGTATCTTGTTACCGGCAGCCGGCTCTACGCCTGTTCCGTGCGGCCGCTCTATTTTGGAAGCGAGAGGAGTGGAACTCTTCTTGGCTACGTGATCAGCGGCTTCGCAATCGATCATGACGTGGTCAGTCAGGTGAGCAGGGCCACGGCCGTCGAAACGGTCTTTACCAGCAGCGGTACTGCCCTGACCAGCACCCTCGCGCCTGCCGTTCTCAGGGAATTGATGGTCCGCCCCTTGCCAGTTCCGCGCGATCCGGCAGCAAACATTTCACTGAAATTTGGCAATGAGCGATACCTCGCCGCCACGGAGGACCTTTCTTCCAGCGCATCCGCGCCGCTCGAATTGGTTGTGTTGAAGTCCTTCAATCCGGCAGAGCAATCCATCCGTCAAATCGATCGCCTTGTGCTGATAGCGGGAGCGCTGGCTCTGATGATCGGGACAATATTGATGATCGCGCTTTCCAAGGCCGTGACTCATCCGCTCGAAGAGCTTGCGGCGGGCGTGCGCGCCTTCGGCGTTGGCGACAGCGCGCACCGTCTGCCCAATCGAGGCACGATGGAGGTGCGGGAGTTGAGCACAGCGTTTGCCGGGATGCGAGAGGAAATCCAGCAGGCCAACAGGGCATTGCTGGAGTCGGAAAGGCTGGCAACGATAGGCCGCATGGCGAGTTCCGTCTCGCACGATCTGCGGCACTATCTGGCTGCTGTTTACGCAAACGCGGAGTTCCTCGCATCTTCTCCGCTTTCAGAGGCCGAGCGCAGCGAGATTCTCTCCGATATTCGCATCGCTGTGCATGGCACAACAGAGCTGATTGAATCGATGCTGATCTTCAGCAGGACCGGAATCGCCATTCGCCGCTCGCATGTGCTGGTTTCATCGCTGCTTGAACGCGCCGTGGCTTTGATCCGCGCCCACCCCGACGCAATCGACATCTCGATTGTCGCCAAATACAACGATCCGGCCGAAACGGCCGCCGTCCTCGACGGCAAGCAGATTGAGCGCGCAATCTATAACCTGCTGCTGAATGCCTGCCAGTCAATCCGCACCGCCGCGGTGGCGCCGCAAGTGGTGACCACGCTCACGGTGGAAGCGGGCCAGATCATACTCGAGGTGCTGGACAATGGCGAAGGAGTGCCAGATAGCATTCGCACCAGCCTTTTCCAGCCATTCGTCAGCAAAGGGAAGTTCAAGGGAACGGGTCTCGGGCTCACGCTGGCGCGCTGCATTGCAGTCGAGCACGGAGGAGAGGTCATTCTTGTCAGCAGCCGCCCTGGAGAAACCATTTTTCGGATGTCGCTTGCACACGGCGTCTTGCGGGAGGAGTCACCGGCAACGGAGAATCGAAAGAGTGAGGTGGCAGAATGAGACGCGCCTGTTACGGAAACGAACAAAGATGGTCAGGTAGATTGCCTGTCTCACTGAACGTGCTTTTGATTTTGCTTGGACTCCTGTGCGTCATGGCAGCCCCGATAAGCGGACAAGACTCCAGTCAGGCTGCTCTCGAAAAGCGGGTTGAGCAACTGACAGAGGCAATGTCGCGCGCTCAGGTTCAGCTTGAAGATTCGCAGCGGCAACTGGAGGAGTTAAGAAGCCAGCTTGCAGCGTTGCGCCAGCAGATGGCCGGCACCGCGGCTAACACCGCATCCTCTTCAGACGCGGCACAGCTTGCGAGAGCGGTCGATGAGATTCGCGAGCACCAGGCTATTCAGGAGTCGCAGATCGCCACTCTCGACCAGGCCAAGGTTGAAAGCGAATCAAAGTATCCGGTCAAATTGACGGGGCTCATCCTTTTGAACGGATATGTGAATACGCGGCAAGTTGACGTGGCTGCGACGCCTTCCATCGCGATCGAGGGAGCCGGCAGCACAGGAGTTTCGATGCGCCAGACTGTGCTGGGTGTCGATGCGCGCGGGCCGCATCTCTTCGGCGCAAGCAGTCATGCGGACGTGCGCATGGACTTCGACGGCAATTCTCAGCCAGGCGGCGCGACAGGAGGCTATGCTGACAGTTTTGTGCGAATGCGCACGGCTCATGCGGGGCTCGATTGGGATCGCACCCGGTTTTTTTTCTCCTACGACCATCCTCTCATCAGCCCTTATACTCCGGACTCACTGAGCGCTATCGCATTGCCCGCGCTGGCCTGGTCGGGCAATCTCTGGGCATGGAATGCGCAGATCGGAGCGACGCAGGATATCTCGCGTTCAGCCGGACCGCGGCTGCGTCTACAAGCAGCGTTGATCGACGTTTCTGATCCCCCTGCGCTCTACGGCAATCCTGCCGGTACGAGCCTGGGAACGGCCCCCCTAACTACCACTGCAGAGAATAGCAGGTGGCCTGGTGTCGAAACTCGCTTTGCGCTGCTCGGCGCCCACCAGGAAAAGAGCCCTCAAGTTGGCGTGGGAGGGTACTTCGCGCCGCATCGCACCTTCGGCGGAATCGATTTCGATTCATGGGCCGGCACGCTGGATTATCGCGAGCCGCTGCCCGGCCGGATGAATCTTACGGCCAACTTCTATCGTGGGCTGGCTCTGGGTGGCCTGGGTGGAGGGGGCTACAAGGACTACGCATTCGCGGTCAATCCTCTTTATCCCGCCGAGTACTACTTTCGCGCACTCGACGATGTGGGCGGATGGGCGCAGTGGCAATGGCTCGCCAGTGAACGACTAAGGTTCAACGCGGCCTTTGGCATCGATAACGTGCCCGCGGGGGAACTGGCTCCTTATACGGGTGCACCCACCGCCGTCTATCAGAACCTTGCGCGGAACCGCACGGCGACTGGAAACGTGATCTACAGCCCAAGCGCTTACCTGCTCTTTTCGTTGGAGTATCGCCGCCTCGCGAGTTCGCCGGTAGTTGGTCCGACGGCGATCGGCGACACGATCGGCATCGCAGCGGGGTACAAGTTTTGACGACGCGACTGCAGAGAACGACTTGGCTGCTTGGGTTCATCATCGCCGCTTCAATGATGGTGCATGCTCAGAGTCCGGAGATGGTTCAGGTGCAGATGCGGCTTGCCTTCGCCGGGAAGGCGGGGCAGAAAGTGCCTCCAGCCGTACTTTGGTTGAAGCCGCTCCAGCAGATCCCCTCTACATCGAACCAGCCTCACGAGCGGTACACGCTGATGCAGCAGAACCGGATGTTTCGACCGCACTTGCTGGTTGTTCCGGTTGGCAGCGTAGTGCTCTTCCCCAACGCCGATCCTTACTTTCATAATGTCTTCTCCCTCTTTGACGGCAAGCGATTCGATCTGGGACTCTACGAAGCCGGTTCCACCCGGGAGGTGACGTTTTCCAGGGAAGGCGTCTCTTACATCTTCTGCAACATCCATCCGGAGATGAGCGCGGTCGT
>Ga0181529_10001819_pt1 | contig 26708 bp, 17 predicted proteins | sample PEATcosm2014_Bin_36_FD_119763 | JGI IMG/M metagenome (GOLD analysis project Ga0181529, IMG submission 119763) | Peatland microbial communities from MTU Mesocosm Facility, Houghton, MI, USA - PEATcosm2014_Bin10_30_metaG | ecosystem: Environmental > Terrestrial > Soil > Wetlands > Peat | place... | reverse complement strand
GGCATGGTGACCGCCGCGCCGGCCAGCGGCAGCTCGCGGATCACCTTGAGGAAGTCGTCCAGCTTTTGCACCTTGAGCGGCAGCATGACGGCGTTGACGCCCTCGCGGCGGAAGGCGGTGTTCTGCATCAGCGGCGACAGAGAGTGGTGAATGGGATTGCCGGCGACGCCGAAGACGCGTGTGGCGTGGTCGAGCTGCTCAACTCGGTAGAGGTCGCGCAGGGTGCGGGCGGTCGGCTGGCCGGGAGCCGTCTCCGCGCCGTCGGCGGACGAGGCAAAGGTAAAGGCCGCGCCGGCGCGCAGCGAGAGGACGCGGCTGATCAGTCCCTCTTCTCCCATGGCGATGCCCACCACGCGCGTCGAGAGCGAACGGTCGGCGACGAGCTTGAGGACGGCGAGGTTGTCGGCCAGGTGCTTGGCCGTGGAGACGACCTTGATGAAATCCGGGCGAAAGGCCTCGATGCGCTGGGCGGCCTGCTCCAGGTTTTTGGTGCGGGTAAAGTCGTGAAAGCTGATGAGCAGCGCAGTGCCTGCCTCGTGCAGCCGTGCGCGGAGCTGGTCGAGCTGGCGCGGCGCGGCCTCTTCGGCCGACTCGACTTCGAGATCAACGATCGAACAGCCAGCCTCGGCGGCGGCGGCGAGCACTTCAAGCTCCGCCTTCAACGAGCCGGTAAAGTTGCCCCCGTGATCTTTGCGGCGGCAGGTGGCGATGGCCGTCGCCTCGCGGTGTGCGGCGAAAAACTCAGCCACTTGGGGCAGTGCGGCGGCTGGTTTGGAGAGCGAATCCAGGCGCAGCTCAAGGAATTTGGAGTCAGCAAGAGCAGCCGTGGCGCGCTCAATCAGCTCGGCCGAAGAGGCGGCCTGAATGGCGATGCAGAGCTTGGAAAGCGCAGCCAGACGCAGTCGAAGCGCCGAATCGGGCACGAGAGAAGGCGGATTGGGGTTGGAAGTTTGCATGATTCGTCTGACGCATCTTAAAGGGAATCCGCTGCAGATGCAAGTGTAAAGCAAAGAATTTTTGCGGCAAACGCATTTTGAAAGCCGAAGATCAAACCTTCCACGCCCGCTCGCGCACACTCTTGAAAGAGTGGAGCTTCCATCGCATTCCGGCCTGTGATGAATCCAACCTTCACACATGATAAAAGAGTTATATCGTTTTTAAGGCATGCCCTTCACCCCCTTATATACTGTGAGATTGTGACGAAAGTCGAAAGGCGCACGATCATGCCTGTTTCAAAAACCATTGCCAAGCAACTTGAAAACGCCTCCTGGATTCGCCGGATGTTTGAGGAGGGTGTGCGGCTGAAGCGCGAGCGCGGCGCGGAGGCGGTCTTCGATTTTTCGCTGGGGAATCCTGATGTTGAGCCGCCCGCTGTTGTGCTTGAAGCGTTGCGCCGCATTGCCGCCGGCAGCCTTCCCGGCTCGCACGGCTATATGCCCAATCCCGGCTACTCCGAGGTGCGCGCAGCCGTTGCTCAAAAGCTGCGCCGTGAGACCGGCCTCGAGTTCACAGCGGAGGATGTCTTTATGACCGTCGGTTCAGCCGGCGCCTGCAATGTGATTCTGAAGTCGATCCTCGATCCGGGCGACGAGGTCATCGTGTTGATGCCCTGCTTCTCCGAGTATCGGTTTTACATCGCCAATCATGGGGGCATCATGGTTCCGGTCGAAACGGATGCCGAGTTCCTGCCGGACGTCGAACTCATAGCGGCAGCCATTACGCCGCGCACCCGCGCGCTGATTCTGAACACGCCCAACAACCCCACGGGACGCGTCTACCCGGAGAGCATTCTGCGCGATCTCGAAGCCGTGCTCAGCCGCGCTCCGCAGCCCATCACCGTGCTCAGCGACGAGCCGTACAAGTCCTTTGTTTATGACGGGCGGCGGCAGCCGGAGGTGGCTTCGTTGATCGCCAACACGGCGATCTGCAACTCATGGTCGAAGTCGCTGGGCCTTCCCGGCGAGCGTATCGGCTATCTGGCGCTCTCACCGCGCCTCGAAGGCAATGCGGCGTTGCGCGGCGCCTGCGCCTTTTCCAATCGCATTCTCGGCTTCATCAATGCGCCGGCGATCTGGCAGTGGGTGATGCTGGAGTCACTCGACGAAGCGGTGGACGCCGCGCCCTACGAGCACAAACGCAATCTGCTGTGCGACGCGCTCGCCGCCATCGGGTATGAGGTTCGGCGGCCGGAGGGCGCATTCTACGTCTTTCTCAAGACGCCCATCGCAGACGACATCGCCTTCACTCGACTGCTGGCCGCCGAAGGCGTTCTGGCCGTTCCCGGCACGGGCTTTGGACGCTCCGGCTACATTCGTCTCTCGCTGACCATTCCACTTGAAAAAATTGAGAAGTCAATCAGCGGCTTTGAGCGCGCGTATCGTGCTTCGCTGCGCGGCAATTAGCCTTGCTGATAACTGGCGTGGACCGGGAGGTCCACGCTACAGCCGTCCAGGAGGACGGCGCTACAGTTGTCCGTGACTGTTGCGCAACAAAAATATAACAAACCTGCAAAGAAGGCTCCCCATACCAGCGCTCACGGTGTTACTCTGCTTGCATGGATTGCGCCATCGCGCGGAATTCATGGCGATTACTGTTCCTTGAGGGATGGGGCATTCGAGCGGGGGCCTTTGCCGCCGCCGTTGCCGCCTCGGCGAAAGCGAGTCTTGGATCGAAAAATGGACATTGAAATCGTAATTGTTGGCGAATCAAACAAGTGGGTGTTGAATCAGCCCCGCATCCGGATCGGCCAGGATTCCCGGTGCGAAGTCAGTCTGCCGGCCGCCAAGTATCCCGCGGTCTTCGGCGAACACGCGACGCTTGACGTGGCCGACGGCAGTGTCAAACTGGTCAAGGGAATGCGCCCCGGCGGCGACGTGCTCCTCAATGGCAGTCACGCCGGCATCGGCGCGGTGATCCGCTCCGGCGATCTTCTGCGACTGGGCGCGGGAGGCCCGGAACTGCGCTTCCGCTTCCTCGATCAGGAGGTTTCCACTCCGCGCTCCGGCGATTACGAGCCAACCAGAATGCTCTATCAACCTTCTTCGACCTTGCATGAATCGGCTCTCCCGCGGCCTGCGCAATCGCATGAGGCTACGCGCATCATCTCCGCAGCTCCCACGCCAGCCCCTTATACGCCCCCGGCGCCTTCTTTTGCACCCGCGGCGCCAGCATTTACCCCGCCGCCGCCTGCCGCGCCCGCCGCTCCTGCCCGGCAGAGCTATGCGCCCCAGGGTGCGTATACCGCTCCCGCAACTCCTTACACCCCCGCCGCTCCGAATATCAGCACGCGGCGCGTTGACCCTGGCGCCAACAGCGGCGCAACCCAAGTGGTCGGCGCGCAGACTGGATTCGGACAACCGCGTGCGACGGAGTTCTCACCCTCTCTTCCAACTGCGCAAACCGCCGCTTCCCGCGCGGCAGAAAGTGAAATCATGGAATCTCTTGAAGCCAAGCTGAAAACTCTGCAATTTATCCTGGTGGCCAATCTGGCCGTTCTCGTGCTGCTGTTCGGGTGGATTTATATGCAAAGCAAGGAGCTTACTCAAACCCACCACGAGGTGCAGGCATTGAAAGAGCAGGCGCAGAACGCCGTCGGCCAGCTCACCCCGCAGCTGGATGCGAGACTCAACGTCTTTGAGAAGCGCATGGACACCATGGATCAGAGAGTGAGCAAGGCGCAGGACGAGATGATCAAGGGCATGGACACGCAGGCAAAGCTGGCCGAAGACCGCCTGGCCGCGCGTATGAATGTCGAGATCCCGGCCATGCTGGATAAGTACGTCAAGAAAATGGCAGCCGATTATGGGCCGAAATAGCAGCCGGTCGCTATAGTTCTCAGTTTTCAGTTCTCAGTTTTCAGTTCTCAGTTGGCAAAGCCCGCCACAGGCTTTCACTGAAAACTGTGATCTGAGAACTGAGAACTGCCTAGCTTCTCAAGCGTGAAAACATGCTGGTTTGGGAGGCTTTTCTCTGCGCCGTATTCCACTCCGCCTTGACCTCGGCGGTGGCATATTCGATCATGCCGGAGACTGCCTGGAGCGCCTGCCCCGCGCCATCGCGGTTGTGATCGCGGATCAGATTCTTGGCAGCTTCGACGGCCTCTGTGACCACCTGATCGGCAAAGGCCTGCCGGCGCGCCCGGTAGGCATCTCCCATCTCAACAAAGAGCGTGGTATGAACCGAGGCCGCAACCGCGCGGTGCATCACCGCCTCGCCCGCCGGCATATCGCTCCCCAGCGCCGAGTAGGCACGGCCGAGCGTGCGGAAGAGAGCCTGCGCGCGTTCTTCCTCCAGCACCTCAAGCGAACTCCGCACATGCGGTGAACGCAGAACCGATGGCGGCTGATTCCGCAGATACTCCAAAGCTTCATCCTGCTTGCCAGCCTGCACCAGGGTCACCGCCGAAGCCAGCACGTTTTCAATCTGCTGGCGCAGCGATTCCCTTCCCGCTGCCGCCTGATCCAGAAGCAGATGCAAGGCTGTGTCATCGGCCTGCTGAAGAGCCGCTTCCAGGAAGTTGATTGCTTCGTCGTACGCCGCGTCGTGCATCAGCGCCTGGGCCTGGTCCAGTTGCGCGCGGAGCTGTTCCTGCCTGCGATACTCCTGCTCCTCGGAGCGGGCAAAGTCCAGCAGGGAGAGTATTTCGCCGGTGGCGATGCCCTCGGCCTGGCACAACTCCAACACCCTGACGGCCTCGCCGTGCTGCTTCTTTTCCAGTGACTCGCGCGCCCGGGCAATATAATCCGCCCGGCGGTCATCCACGCTCTGCTGGCGCAGACGATCGGCGAGCAAGGCTTCCATGTTCAGCAGCTTCTCTTCGCCCGGCAGCCGCAGACGCGCCTTGCGCACCAGTTCGAGCGCCTCGCGGGGGCGAAGGTTGCGGCAGGCCTGCACCGTTTCGTCCACCAGAATGCGGTTCTCGTGCTCTTTGATCTGCCGCTCCACCTGCGTGTTCAGGCGATAAAGCGCTGCTTCGGTGGGCATGGCCACCATGGCCGCCTGCACGGCCTTGGCAACCTCCTGGAACTGCTCATAGCTGACCGCCTGAGCCACTTCCTCTTCCAGCTTGGCAACCGATTCCTTGCGCTTGATCTGCTCGAGCCCGGAGTTGGCGTCGCCCATCAATAGTGGCAATTCGGGGTTGGTCGGATCCACATCCTCGACCTTTTTGAGCAGTTCCAGCGCCTCGTTGAAGCGGCGGAAGCTAATCTCGCCGCGCGCCGAATCCAGCATGGATTTGGCCTTGGCATGGCGCTCGGCCTGTTCCGCCTCTTTGTTCAGTGAGTTGCTCAGCGCGACAATACGCGGATTGGTCTTGTCGACCTTGAGCGCCTTTTGCGCCGCGGCAATCGCACCCTTGAAGTCGCCCTTGCGCCGCGCTGTCTCGGCCTGCTGCATGAACTCGTTGATTTTGTCCTGCTTTTCCTTCTCCTGTTGCGCCCGTTCGCGCAGCTTGACCAGCTCGGGATTGGCCGAATCCAGCTCCAGTCCGCTGTCCAGCACCGACAGGCTCTGGTCGAAGCGGTTGTGGCTGATCGCGTCCTCGGCCTGAAGACGAATCTCCTTGATCCGCTCCTCCTTGGCCCGCTGCGCAAGCTGGCGCTGAATCTCGGCCAGCATCAATTTGGCTTCGGCATTCTTGCTGTCAATCTTCTGCAACTGGTGGAGCACGGTCCGGGCGCGGGTCAGCTCATCGGCTTCCATCAGACGCCGGGCTTCGGGCAGCAGCTCGAGGACCTCCTCCTGACGAAGCTCCATAATCACCGAAGAGAGATCGGCGGCCATCTCCTCGCCTGTCGGATAGCGATCGTCCAGATTCTTGGCGAGCGCGCGGTCCACAATCAGCTCGAGCGAAGGCGGAAGCCCAGAGCGAATGCTCTCCAGGCGGGGCGCCGGCTCATTCAGAATCTTGCTCATCAGCACATTGTCCGCGCCACTGAAGGGAAGCTGCCCCGTCACCAGTTGAAAGAGAACCACACCGGCGGCAAACAGATCCGAGCGCCCGTCAATCGGCTCGTTGCGCAGCCGCTCCGGCGACATGTAAGGAACCGTGCCGATCAAGTGGCCGGTGCGCGTCAGCCCCTGATCGCCTTCGCGCTTTTCCAGGCGCGCAATGCCAAAGTCCAGCAGCTTGGCTGTGCCGTCGGGCTGCACAAAGATGTTGGCCGGCTTCACGTCGCGATGAATCACATTATTGCGATGCGCGTAACCGAGAGCCTCGCAGGTCTCCTTCAGAACGCCCAGGCGGTCGGCCATGGACAGCTCCGGCTCGGCGCCGGGACGCATCAGCTTGTCCAGCGGCTGACCGGCCACACGCTCCATCACAATGTAGGGGGTGCCATTGTCGTCGCCGAGATCGTAAACAATGACGATGTTGGGGTGGTTGAGCCGGCCTGTGCGCCGGCCCTCCTCATAGAAGCGAGCCAGCATATTCTCATCGCCGGAGAAGCCCTGGGTGAGCGTCTTGATCGCCACCTCGCGGCCGATCTGCTTGTCAATGCCGCGATAGACAACGCCCATGCCGCCGCGCCCGAGCACGTCGATAATCTCGTACTTGCCGATGTGCGTAAGCTCGCCGCCCGGCTTGTTTCCTATGGGATCCACGATCTTCTTCCGCCTCTCGCCGCTCCCCGTCTAACCCATTGCCCTTGGTGAAAATCGAAAATCTTTATGACTTTCCCTCAAGGGCTAAAGCCCAACTTGTTTATTTCGGCTAGTGGCACGACTAAAGTCGTGCCCTTTCAAAACGACATCTTCCTGTTCCCTGATCCCAGTTCCCTGTTCCCTGAACCCTGTTCCCTGATCCCTGATCCCTGATCCCAGTGCACTGCCTATTGCTGAGAATCCGTGATCGGCTTCATATTGAAACTATCCAACAGGAACTGCCTGGCATGAATCCGCTCGGGTGAGTTTGTATCCTTGGAGAGTTCCAGGAAGCGCAGGTAGGCTTCGCCCGCCCCGTCCAGATCATCTTCCTTTTCGCGCGCCAAGGCTAGCTCGTAGATCGTTTCCGGCAACGCTTCCACCTTTTTGCGAACCGCGGTGATCAGCTCATCGCGCGCCGAGTTCTCGAGCGCCGTCATGAACTCTGCCGTATCGGTCATCGTGCCCGTGCTCTTGATGCCCTTGGTGTCATCCGGCTTGACGTCTTCCAGCAGCACGTCCTTTTTGTGCTCCTCGCGCGAGATCGGAACCAGGCTCGTCCGCTGCTCAGTCAGAGAGTTCTCGATGCGGAACTGCAACTGGATGACGCCGGTGATGTTGATGATCTTCTTGTTGTAGGTGTAGGGCCGGATGATATCCCGCGTCACCGTCTTGGGCATCGAATCCAGCTTGTCGTGCGCATCCTCGACAACCTTCCCGGCGGCCTGCACCAGATCACTCTGCTTCTTGATCTCGTCTTTCTTGCCGCGCGCCGTGGCTCCCTGCAATTCGGTTTGGGCGGTCTGCAAGTCCAGCACTGCTTTTTCATAGATGCGATTGGCCTTGTTCCAGGCATCGCTGGGAACCTGCTCCTCGCCGAAGCGGTACTCCGATTCCATCGGCTCGATGGTGGGAACCACCGACAAATGATGATCCAGCACATCGCCGGCCAGCTCAAAGTCCGGCTCGACGGCGACGGTCTCGGTGGAGCGAACCACCTTGACCGGGACTCCGGAACTCTCCAGACCCGTAATAATCGCGTTTTCCAACTGCCCGGCCACTCCCTGCGAATCGCGCGACGAGGTTTGATCACGGAATTGAACCCGGATGGAAAGCTTGGAGCGCATGGCATGAGCGGGCGCCGCGGCAACAATTGCATCGCGCACCGCGTCCAGATTCGAGGCTTTGTACTGACGCGCCTCCTGCAGATACAGCCAGCCAATCTCCGTTCCCGAGCCGCCGGGCTTGTCCAGGTAATGCTTCGCCTGATCCACAAGATAGGCACTCAGTTCGTTGGCGTCCAGGTCCAGTTTGTCCTCGTAGGATTCGTTGTCGCTCAGCGAGTATGCATTGGCAAGCAGGTTGTAGGCCTTCTCGATGGCCACCTCGTCGGCCGGTCCGTGAATCGGGCTGTGTGCCTGATGCAGAGCCTTGGCTTCGGCTGCCGCGGCCAGCACATAGCTCGGCTCCAGCATCTTCATCTCGTCCGCCACTATGGCCTTCTGAGTGGCTGGAAGAGCCGCCAGGACCTCGTAGGCTTTTACGGTGGCGTGTTGCGCCTGGAAGTCTCGGCTGGCCGCCAGCGCCTTGGCCGCCGCCGCCTTGTCCTGGGAGATCACCAACTGCTTTTCGGCGTTCTGTTGCGACTCCCGCGCCTCGGTCGTGTCCTTGAGGCTGGCCGCCTGCTTGAACTCCTTGATCGCGCCGTTCCAGTCTTCGCTCTGTTCCGCCTTGTTGCCGGCATCCAGGTGGAAGCCGTAGGCGGCATCAATGATCGCCGCCACGCGTGGATCCTCCTCGGCAAAGGAACGATAAGGGAGCACGAAGGAGTAAGCCTGGTCGAACTGCTTCACCGAGATGGCCTCGTCCGCCGACCCGAGTGCCGACTCAAAGGTATTGGTCTCCTGCAAGACATCTCCCGTCAGAGCCTGGCCCTGCGGGTAGAAGGAATCAATCCCGGCCAGCGTATCGCTGAACTTGCGCGCATTCAGCAGATGCGTGTAGCCCGCGGTGCGGGAGGCCAGCGCGGCGCGATAAGCGTCCAGTTCGCCCCGTCCCTGCTCGGTGATGGCAGCCAGGCGATCGCGAACATCTTTTTCCAACTGCACACAGGCGGGCAGATCGGAGGCCAGACTGTGCGCCTTTTCCGCTTTGGCCTTGGCGGCCTTCAGCTCGGAGTAAAGGGGCTGCGTGTCGGAGACCGTCTTGTCATAGGCCTGCACCGAGGTCTCGCCGACCGAGGCATAGAGCCCCGCCAGCGACCGCTTGGCCTCTACCGAGTGCAACGGAATGGAGGGGTAGCGCGAAAGGTAGGCCTGCCATCCATCCATATCTCCCGCCCGCTGCGCGCGCAGATACTCGGCCAGCTCCAGATTCGGGGCGGGGATAAACAGCAGCTTTACCCCTTTGCGTATGGGCGGTGCGGTCAAAGGAGTTTGAGTGCCTCCAATGATCGGAGTGCCTTGCAGCAGAGCCTGGTCGGCCAGCCCTGAGAGCGAATACACAGAGCCGTGATCGAAGCGCGCATTGGCCGGCACCACGCAGTCCGGCTGCCCGGAACCGGAGTTGTAGCGCAGAACGCCGTCAGAGCCCCGCTCCAGCATGCCTCCGGCCGCTAGCACAATTCTGCCCATCTTCCCATAGGTTGATTTATCCACCGGACCGTTCTGAAACGGAGTGCAGTCCTTCATCTCCGCCTTGGAGTTGATCAGCACGCCGGATAACTGCACATAGGCGGCGCCGGAAGGCCCGTCATAGAGCTCAATCGCCGTCAAGGGGATGTCTTTCGCTGCAGCCGTCGGCGCAAAGAACCCCGCGCCCAAGCCCGCCAGCACAAGAATCCCCGCCAGAGGACTCCGCAGATTCGATAATCTTTGCATAATAGTGCGCGATCTCATGTTGACCCCTACTGTACTGGCGGAATTTGCCGGAGCTTCCAGCCTGAGGAACGGCGCCGGTAATTCCCAAAACAATTCGCGAACGATGCCTCCCTGATCCAAGTTTCAGCGATGCCAGGGAGGGTTCATAAAAATCTTAAAACAAATTTTACGCACGCTCACGTTTTCTGCTACGCTATCACTTCCCCCCGAAGGTTGCAATTTATTTTCGACGGTGCTATGCCTGAAGCTGTAAAGTAGGCGTACAAGGACAAATGGCCGTGTCTACCCAATCTCGAACGTCTGAACGGGCGGTGACGCAAAATTCCGTCGAAACGCTGGAAAGCCCCTCGCTGCGCGAGGCGTGCCTCTCTGTCCGCCTCTGGTCGGCTCCCACCCATGCCGGACAAGCCCCCTCGCTTTGGGAGAACAACAGTCCCGCCGCGTGCCTGACGCTGGATTTGATCGCCACCTCGGGCGGACTTCCCATGGCTCGGCGAGGAGATGTTCTGGTTGCCTCCTTCATCACTTTCCTGTCCGCCGCCATGACCGCGCGGCGCCTGCAATGGGCGCTCCAGGGGTACGTGGAGTCTGAAGAGCCCGAAACAACCTTTCTGGCGCTGCAGATCCACTCGCCGGAAGAGGGCGCGGGCAGCACCGCCGCTCAAGACCCCTTTCACTCTCTTGCACAAGCCACGCCCGGCGTCATTCTCCTCACTGAAAAAGCCAGCCAGAACTTAGTCCGCCTGCCCGGATTTCCGTTGCAGGCAGCCTCGGGCGATGGCCTGTGGGAGCTCGATTGGAGAGGCTCAAACGGCCACTACTCCCGCTCCGAGGATGAAGAGTTCCTGGCTCGGATCACCCCCGAGCAGATCCTGCAAGAGCTTCCCCCTGAGCCGCCCGCGCCGCAACCCGAGGACGAGGTGATGCCCGCCGATGACTATCGCACCGGGGATTATCGGACGGGAAGTCACCCCACCGGAGTTTATCGCACTGGAAGCTATCGCCAACCCTCTGCCACGGGAGCGCGGAAAAACTCGATGATCTGGATTGGCGCGGCAGCTCTGGCAGCCGTCGTGGTGGTCGCGGTCGTGATTTATCTCTTTGTGGGTAAATCGAATCCGGCTCCAACTGATCAGAACGCGCCCCAAGCCGCCGCTCAGACGCAACCCGCACTCGGACAAACCAGCGCCACGCCCGCCGCCAATGCGAGTTCAGCTCCGGTTGTGTCCAAACATCCGGCCGAGAACCCGCCCGCCGCCAAAACGCCCAGGAACACTCTTAAGCCGGAAGCTCAACCAGCTCAGGAGACACCCCCTGAAAAACCGCGGCAGGTCGTCGAGCCCCCCGCCAAGCCATCGAAACAGGACAACAGCCGCTGCGATCTGGACCGCAGCCAGTTTGATGGGCAGATCGATGCGGCATGGAAGAATCTGGGACGGGGCAAGTATGCGGCAGCCAAGCGGCAATTCAGCGCCGTGCTGGATTGCGACTCAAGCAACGCCAAGGCCAAAGAGGGTTTGGAGCGCGCCAAGGAAGCGGCGGAAGCCGAAGGCGGATCTGAAAACTGAGCTGGGGTTTGGAGTGAATTAAATTGAATTTTGTAGCGCCGGTCGGGAGTCTACGAACCTCAATGCATAAACTGAGCGATGTTTACGCCGTCAGCCGTTCTAATTGATCGGGCTTGGTGATGGTGAGGCTGGAGCCTTTGATGGTAATCCACTGGTCGCGCCGGAATTGATTGAGCAGGCGGGTGACCGTCTCGCGCGAGGTGCCGGCCATGTTGGCGATCTCCTCGTGGGTCAGCGCCATGGTGAAGCGAATCTCGGGCTTGCCATTGGCCGCGTTGCGGCCCCAGTCCAGCAGCAGCCGGGCCAACCGCCCTGCCGCCGAGCCGGAGAGAGCCAGCCGCTTGGCGTCGTGGAAGACGGTCAGGTATTCGCCGCTGAGCGACTGGGCGGCGTGCATGGATGCGATGCCGTGGCGGCCCAGAAAGTCCACAAAGTCCTGCTTGCGCACCGTCTTCACTTGACAAGGCTCGATGGCCTCGGCCGTAACCTCGTGCGGAACGTTGGCCAGAACGGCGCTCAATCCCATCACATCGCCGGGGCCGGCAATCTTTAGAATCATCGTCTTGCCGTCGCGCGAGGTGGAAGAGATCTTTACCTGCCCATAGCAGATCACAAAGACATTGCGCGCCGCATCGCCTTCAGAGAATAGCTTGGCGCCGCGGGCATGGCTCATCATGATCCCTATGCCGTCGTAGTCGGCGAGGGCTTCGGGAGTAAGATTACAGAACATCCTTAAATGGCGATGCTCGCAATTTACGCAATCTTCCGGAGGGTGATGGGGATGAAAAGTAGCCATGGGCTCGCTGCTGTGCATCCTGAGTATAACGCACCGGAGCGCAATTGCAGACAAAGATCTCCTCTGAATCTCCGCAAGAGCCTAAAAAAGACCTCGCGCCAAGAAAAAAACCGCTCAAAGATCCTTGCCAGCCCCCCTCAGAGACCCAGCACGGCTGGGTGAGGGTCTACAACCAAACTGTCGCCCCTCAAGCCGCCGAAGTTGCCCGCCGTCCCCGAAGCGGACGCACGGAGCAGCAACTATAGTAAGCACGTGAAACCTCGCGTGCCAGCTCCTCCAACAGGTGGATCCGCAGGGGACTATAGCTCTCAAACGCCCGGCTCACCGCTTCCATCGGCAGCAGCAGAGCCGATGCCGCACTCTGCGCCTTCAGGGTGTAACCATGGCGGCCATCGCCCAAGACGGCAGCCAGCTCCAACAACTCTCCGGGGTGAGCCACAGCAACCGATGCCGGACCCCGATCCCAGGTTACGGCGCGAACGAAACGCCCCGACACCAGCAGATAAAGCCCCTGGCAGCTCTCCGCTTGTTGAAATACAACCTCTCCGGCTCGATATTGAAGGCATTTCACCGATCTGTTCAGCGCAAGCCCAACCGGTGCCGGGCACTCCAGCAACTCCACCACGGGACGTGCACGGACCGCCTCCACGCGCCGAATTTTTGATTCACGCTGCATGGCTGGCCCTCCCTTTTCTTGCAATTCACCTGAGGCTGTTCACACACCCTCAGTCACTATTTCTTATTCCCTATTCCCAATCCTCTTATTCCGGAGGCACGCACAGCACGGGAACCCGCGCACGGGAAAGCAGCGCAAAGGCTGTGCCATGAGGACCTGGCGTTCCGCTGTCCCGCTTGACACCCACGACCAGAATGCAGGGATGGTTTTCGCTGATTGCATCCTCCACCACGTCAGCCGGAGCGCCCTGCTTGACGATGCAGCGCACGGGAAGCGCTTCGCTCGGCTCCAGGCCGAACTCCTCCAGCGTAATCGCGCACGGGTTTGGCTGGTTGGCCTCGCCCTCGGTCTGCGCATGAATCAACAACAGGGGACGCACAAAGACCCTGGCCAGTGAAGCCGCTGTCTCCACCGCCGCCTCGGCAGCCGCATTGCGCTCCATGGCTAGCAACACCGGCCCACCCGGCGTGGGGCGAAAGGCGCCCGCATTCCAATCCGCGGCCACCGCCAGCACCGCGCACGGCGCCTGCCGCACCAGTTCCTCGGCAATGGCGCCCACCATGACCGGACCGGCGCCCGCCTGGCCTTTGGTGCCAATCACAATCAGCTCCGCCTTGTACTGCCGCACCACATCCAGCAGCATCTGCGTCACCGCGCCCTGACGCACCTCCGAGTGGCTGGGAATCCCGTCGCGCAGCAATTCGCCGCTCAGTTTATCCAGCACCGCTTGCGCCGCCGCCGGCAATCCCTTCACTACGCTGCCGGGAAGCGCATCCACTTTGGCGTACTCCATGGGGTCAATGCCGTGCGCCAGCACAATGCGCGCCCCATACGCCGAAGCCAGCTTGCGGGCATACTCCAGCGCCGCCTCGGAACTGCCCCGCAGCTCAGTCGCCACCACAATGGTCTTCAATCCCTGCCCAAAGCTCATGAATCACTCCGCACACAGACAGCGTATGCCTGTAGGATTCCGAGTCTGCGCCTCTGTGAGAACCATCAGCAGTGACACCATTCACCCCGAGCTGTGACTCTGGTCACAAGCCGGATCTTTCCAATCGCCAAGAGCCTTCCCAATTTCAAAGAAGAGCTCCAAGAAACTATGCGAAAGTGTGTACGGCGGGCGGCAAGATGCGTTAGGCTTTCTCTGTTATGAAAAATCCAAACCAATCCCTTGCCCGCACCCTCTTTGCCTTCGGCGTGGCAGCGCTGATCGCCCTGCTGCCGCTTTGCCTTGCCGCTCAAGCCCCTGTGCCGGATTCACCGGCCATCGAAGCCAAGGCCCAAGCTCTGCTCGCCAAGCTCACTCTGGATGAAAAGATCAAGCTGCTGGGCGGCGTGGACAGCATGTTTACGCAAGCCATTCCCTCCATCGACCTGCCGCGCTTCAAGATGTCCGACGCATCGGTGGGCGTGCGCACCTGGGGGCCAACCACCGCATACGCCGGCGGCGTGGCTCTGGCCGCCACCTGGGACACCAACTTTGCCCACATCCTTGGCACGGCTTTGGGACGCGATGCCCGCGCCCGCAGCGTCAACTTCCTGCTTGGCCCAGGCGTCAACATCGCCCGCTCTTCGGTTGGCGGGCGCAACTTCGAGTACCTCTCGGAAGATCCCTACCTCAACTCCGCGCTGGTGGTGCCTTATATTCAGGGCGTCCAGTCGCAAGGGGTCATCGCCACCGTCAAGCACTATGCCTTGAACGACCAGGAGTACAACCGGCACAACGTCGATGTGGAAGTGGATGAGCGGACGATGCGCGAAATCTACCTGCCCGCCTTTGAGGCTGCCGTCACCGAGGGCCACGTGGATGCGGTGATGAACTCCTACAACCTGGTCAACGGCCAGCACGCCACGCAGAATGAGTTCCTCAACCTGAAGGTGCTCAAGGGCGATTGGGGCTTCCAGAGCATTCTGATGTCCGACTGGGACGCCACTTATGACGGCGTTGGAGCGGCTAACAACGGACTCGATCTCGAAATGCCCAGCGCCCGCTTTATGGATGCAACCACTCTGACCGCCGCCGTCAAGGCCGGAACGGTCAAAGAAGCCACCATCGACGACAAGGTTCTGCGCCTGCTGCGTACCGTGTTGCGCTACGGCTTCCTGGACCGCCCGCAGTTCGACCCGGCGGACGCCACTTACTCCGTTGCGGATCGCGCGGTTGCCTTGCAAGGCGCGCTCGAAAGCATCACCCTGCTCAAGAACGACGGCGGCTTTCTGCCGCTCGACGCAGCCAAGATCAAGACCATCGCCGTTATCGGTCCCGACGCTTGGCCGGCCGTGGTTGGCGGCGGCGGCTCCTCGGAGGCTCATGCCTTTGAGCCGGTCAGCATCCTCACCGGCATCGCCAACGTGGCTGGCCCCGGGGTCAGTGTCCTCTATAGCCGCGGCCTGCCCGACCTTATCGATGTCTTCCGCCAGACGCGCTGGGAGGGCGGCGTGCAGTTGGAGGACTTCCCGAGCAGGGACTTCACCGGAACGCCGCAAAGCTCCACCGAGCGCGGCTTCTCCAACTGGGGTGGAAGCGGCTGGGAGCCGGAGGCCACTTCGCCGCACAGCTTCCGCGCCACCGCTCACTACAAGGCGGAGAAGGCGGGCAAGTATTTAGTCTTGGCCGCTGCCTCGGGTTGGGGTGGAAACGGATTCAAAGTGCTGGTGAACGGCAATGAGGTTCTGCACCAGGAACGTGCCGAGGGCCAGGTTCCGCAGTCGGGGATCGTTGAACTGGCCGCCGGTGAAACCGCAACCGTGGTCGCCGAGATTCTGCCCCGCACCACTTCGCCGCGCTTCGGCGTGGGCGTTGCCTATCTGCCTGACCTGATCTCCGCCGAGACGCGCGAGATCGCCTCGAAGGCGGACCTCGTGGTGATCGCCGCCGGCTTCAACGGACAGACCGAGGGCGAGGGCCACGACCGCAGCTTCGCGCTGCCGTGGGGACAGAGCGCGCTGATCGAAACCATTGCCGCAATCAATTCCCGCACCGTCGTCACCCTCACCGGCGGCGGCGCCATGGACACGCGCGGCTGGCTGGAGAAGGTTCCCGCGCTGCTGCACCTCTACTATCCCGGCCAGGAGGGCGGAACGGCCGTCGGCCAAATCCTCTTTGGCCGGCACAACCCTGAAGGCAAGCTGCCGGTCAGCTTTGAGCGCAGTTGGGAAGAGAGCCCCTCGGCCTCGATCTACTATCCGATTCCGGGCGCGGACACCAAACTGCACGTGACGGAAGACGGCAAGCCGCCGGTTGATTACGTGATTCCGCACGTGAAGTACACCGACAAGCTGATGGTCGGCTACCGCTACTGGACCTCGACCGGCAAGCATCCGCTCTACCCCTTCGGCTTCGGGTTGAGTTACACCACCTTCAGCTTTGCCAACCTGCAAGCGCCCGCCACCGCCGCCTCCGGCTCCTCGGTTCCGGTCAGCTTTGACGTGACCAACACCGGCGCAGTGGCCGGCGCGGAGGTGGCCCAACTTTACGTCTCCGATCCTTCCACCAAAGTCACCCGGCCTGAGCGCGAGTTGAAGGGCTTCCAGAAGGTGAATCTCGCGCCCGGCGAAACCCAGCGCATCACCCTCAACCTGGACGCCCGCGCCTTCAGCTACTGGGATGAGGCGGCGCACAAGTGGAGCATCGATCCCGGCAAGTTTGTCGTCCGCGTCGGCGACTCGAGCGAAAACACGCCGCTCGCAGCGGAAGTAACCTTGAAGTAAACCGCGCATTCCAAAGAGCACAAGCGGCCTGTCTCCATTGCGGAACAGGCCGTTTCCTTGGGATTCGAAGAAAGGCTGGATGGTGAAGCGGCAATTTTTGGTTCTTTTCAAACACACATTGGCATAAACCGAAAAACATTCGGGGAGCAGCCGCTCCTGAACGAGGTGAGTAATTTGTTGAGACAGAAAAGTAACTTGAACCAATCCAGATCTAACCGAATCAGCGTGTTTCTACTGTTGGGCCTTGCCTTCAGCCCAAGCCTCTTCGGCGCCGATTTCGCCATGAAGGTGAACGATAAAAACTATCTCGATACGCAAGGCTTCAGCGTTTTTCTCTACGACAGCACCTATAATCCGATCTTTGTAGACCAGAAGAACACGGCGATGGAGATGGTTCTCCACGGGGCGCGGATTGCCACCAACGGCGACGTGCGGCTGAAGCCGACGCCCGAGCAGTGGGACCTGGTGGCCACACTCAAAGCGCGCCACGCCGACAAGGCGAAGAACCGGCTCACGGCCGATCTTGCCTTTCCGGCCTTCGATTTGAGCTACTCCGTTGAAGTGGAAGCGGAGCCGGGTGGAGTGCGGGTGAGCGTCAATCTGGACCAGCCGCTGCCGGAGAGGCTGGTTGGGCGCGCGGGCTTCAACCTGGAGTTCCTGCCCTCGATTTACATGGGCAAGGCGTACCTGGTGGACGGCAGCCACGCCGGCATCTTTCCGCGCACGCCGAACGATGCGATGGTCAAAGTGTTGCCGCTGGCCGACGAACCGAAGAAGGCCTACTACCTGGAGGACTGGGACAAGGCCAAGGGATACACCGAGCCGCTGCCCTTTGCCGAGGGCAAGAGCATCACGCTGGGGGTGGACGACGCGCTGGCACGGGTCAACGTGACGTCAGAGACGGCCGGCCTGATGCTCTATGACGGACGCAACCGGGCGCAGAACGGCTGGTTTGTTCTGCGTTCGCTGATTCCCGCAGGCAAGACGACTGGGGCTATTGTGTGGCACATTCGGCCGGATGTGATTCCAAACTGGACGCGCCCGCCGATGATTGCGCACAGCCAGGTGGGGTATGCGCCGGGCTTCCAAAAGGTTGCGGTCATCGAGCTTGATCCGAAGTACGACGGACCGAAGACGGCCAAGGTGCTGCGCCTGATGGAGACAGGCGAGTACAAGCAGGTCTTCGAGGGGCCGATTGCGCCTGCCACGCCCTGGCTGCGCTATCTCTATTCCAAGTTTGACTTTACGCCGGTGAAGGAACCGGGACTGTATCTGATCGAGTATGCCGGCCAGCGCACGGCGCCCTTCCCCATCTCGCCGGAGGCTTACGCAAAGATCTGGCAGGACAGTTTGGACCATCACTTGGCGGCGCAGATGGATCACGTATCGGTGCGCGAAGGCTACCGCATGTGGCATGGAGCATCGCACCTGGATGATGGCCGCATGGCGCCGGTGGTGGGCGAGCAATTCGACAATTGGAATCAAGCGACGGCCACCGACGGGAGGTACAAAGGCGGCGATCATATTCCGGGGATGAATGTGGGCGGATGGTATGATGCCGGCGACTTCGACCTGGAAGAGCCTGCGCAACTGAGCGTGATTCAGAGTCTGGCGCTGGCCTACCGCGAGTTTCATCTCGATTACGACGAGCTCACCGTGGATGAAGCCGCCCGTCAGGTTGAGATGCACCGTCCTGATGGTGTGCCGGATGCGGTCGAGCAGGTCAAGCACGGGGCGCTGCTGATTCTGGCGCAATTCCACAATATCGGCCACGCGATTCGCGGCACGCACGAACCGGATCTGCGCCAATATACGCAACTGGGCGACGGAGCTTCGAAGACCGATGGGCGCATCTACGACCCGAATCTTGGCGTGAACGAAGTGAAGGGCGACTACTCGGGCAAGCCGGACGATCGCTGGATCTTCACCTCGAACAATCCGTTCTTCCAGTGGAATGCCATTGCGGCGCTGGCCGCCGCCTCCGACACGCTGAAGGGCTGGGACGACGCAATGGCCAAAGACTGCCTGGAGACCGCGATCAAGGCATGGAATGACGAGAAGGCTCATCCGACGCCAATGGGCGGCGCATATGGTGGAGAGCCAAACGCGGGCTCTGGCGTACTGGCTGCCTCGCAAGGCGTGGTCTCCGGCATGCAAGGTGGTCATAACAGAGCGGGCAGCCCGGCAGGTTCTTCGTCAACCGGGGCTCCGGCAGCCGCGCCGGATGGCTTCGACCGTGCTGCATTTGTCGCCAATCTGGACTGGGACGCGGCTCTGGAACTGACCATTGCCACGCATGGCGCCGAGCCGTATAAATCCCGCCTGAAGGAGTTGTTCCCTCAAGTGATTACGCCGCGGCAGATGGGATTCCGGGGCTGGACGGCGGTGCGGGCATTGCCGTATCTGGACGCGGGCGCGAAGGATCAAATGCGCGCAGCGGTCAAGGCTTACATGGCCGGCCTGGACAAGCAGTTGGACGCCACGCCCTTCGGCGTGCCTCCGAGCCTGGGCACATGGGGCGGGTCGGGCGCGGTGGTTGACATGGCCATACGGATGTACTTCCTGCACAGGACATTTCCTGATCTTGTAGGCCCGGAGTACACGCTGCGCGCCGTCAACTACATTCTCGGCACGCATCCGGTCTCCAGCACGTCGTATGTGGCCGGCGTCGGCACGGTCTCAAAGACCAAGACTTACAGCAACAATCGCGGCGACAATGCCTATATTCCGGGCGCGGTGATTCCGGGATACGTGATTCTCAAGCCGGATTTTCCGGAGTGCATTGACGACTTCGGATTCCTCTGGTTCGAGGATGAAGCGGTGGTGGCCGGGTCGGCAAATTGGGTGGTGGCCGGAAACGCAGCGGAGGCGATTGTCAAGGAATCGCAGTAGGATTCTTCTTGACTCGACCCAAGAGGTTTGCAGCGTGGAGTCCCATCCTAACCGCAAAAACAAGGTCGCGGCGAGGGTGGGACTCCCAACTGGAGCGGGGCTTTGGATGTGATCGCCGGCATCTTGCCAATCGAAGATATATTAGCTAATCTATTCCTAGCAGTATGGAGGTCGTGAAGATGGAAGCCACCATGTTTGAGGCCAAAACCCGGCTCTCTGATCTTGTGAAGCGGGCGCAGCGCGGGGAAAAAATCGTGTTGACCACTGGCCGAAAGAAGCTGCCGGTGGCCGAGATCGTCGCTCTCAAGCCGGTGAAGAAACGGGAATTTGATCAGTTCCACTGCCCCAACTTTGAGATTCCCGCGGATTTTGATGAACTGCCGGAGATGGAATTGAAGGGTTGGAACGGTGAACTCGAGTGAAGATACTTATCGACACTCATTATGTTATCTGGGCAGTTCTCAGATCAAACCGCATGGAGCCTTGGGCCAAGAGCCTGATCGCCGATCTCAACAACGAGATTCTGGTCTCTGCCGCTTCGCTCTACGAGATCAGTTTGAAGGTTCGAAAAGGCAAGCTTCCTGAGGCGGTCGAGTTCGAGAGCGATTTGCTGGAGAATATCGAACGACGCCTGGGATATTCCATCTTGCCGCTGGAACCAGAGGTCATGGTGCGGGCGGCGCGCTTTGAGGACAACCACGCCGATCCGTTTGATCGCATGATCGCCGCCCACGCCATCCACTATAATCTGCCGGTTCTCAGTACCGATGACAAACTGGATGCCTTTGGCATCCGGCGCTTGAAGATGCCCAAGCGGTAGCGGGCTTTTATTCCCTGTTCCCCATTCCCTGCACAACCCCAACCGGCAGTCCAGCTTCGCCCGCCGCGGGCAGGGTGTGGGTATTCCACCATTGCTGCTGAACCAAGTTCCAACGGTCGGCGCGGCTGATCCAGAGCTGCGCGGCTTGCTCGTAGCGAGCCATGTTGTTCGCGAGCCAATAGGGCCGGTTGTCGCGCAGCCAGGCCTGGCGGTAGAGTTCGCCCAGCAGCGCGTAGCCGTCGCGCATATCCTGCAGCCGCCCGTTGTTCGAGCCAATCGTCTCCAGCATCACTTCCACCTCGCTTGAGCGGCTCTGGTCGGCGGCGAGCGCCACCGCCTGCGTGTACAGCGCCGCGCACTCGGCGGCGGTTTGGAATTTGTAGCCCACAAAGTCGATGCGCCGCGCGCCCAGCTCCAGCGCGTCCAAGGCTTCAGGGTTTTCCAGCTTGCCCGCCGCCCGCGCCTCGGCAAGCAGGGTGATCGCCCGCTCGGCGTGCAGTCGCAATTCGGCGGCCACCGGGTTCAGCTTTGCCCCGATGCGCTGCCCCTCCACCGAAAAAGGATCGAGCCAGAAGTAGCTGTCCTGCGCATCCCCCAGGCCTGCATCTTTGAGCACGGCATGGGCGGCCATCAGCTCGCGCTCGGCCTGGCTGATCTTGCCCGTCTCGTCGCGGTGAAACGCCTGCCCAAAAGACTGCACGAACGCCTCCTCGCTGCTCTCGCCCGCCTGCCAGCCAGCCGCCGCGCCAAAGAGCACGCCGAACCAGTTTTCGTCGAAGAGCCCTTCGCCGTCGTCATTCCAAACCGTGTTGAGCATTCCCTTTGCGCCCAGCTTCTGGCCGTCGCGCACAAAGGCGCGAATGTTGCCGAGCGCCTCGTGGTTGTTGGGGTAGAGGCGATTCCAGTTATTCACGTCCGGCGCCACCCAGGTCTCCAATCCGGCCTTGGTGAAGGGCAAAATCAGCGGTGTAAAGTCTTTCGCTGCGTTGTAGCGCCAGGGCACGGCGATCATGTCCTTGGGCAGCGTTCCCACCAGCTCCGGCGAGTTGACCGCAATGTCGCCCCAAAAGAGCAGTTGCTTGTGGTTGGGCGCAAGCTGCTCGTGAATCTTGCCCAGAAAGTCCAGGTACACCTTGCCCAGCCCCTGCTGCTTGACCGCCTCGCGTGTGCGCCCCAAACCTAGCTCGAAGGTCTCATCCGCCCCGATGTGCGCGTACGGCCCCGGAAAGACCTTGGCCAACTCGCCAAACCAGCCGCCAATCAGCGGCAGCGTGGCCGGGTCGCCGGGAGCCAGCACAGCCCCGTGCGCCGTCTCGCCCAATGGTGAGTACTGCTCAAAGTTGAGCACATGATGCAAGTGGCCAAAGGACTCCTGCTCCGGGATGATGGTGATGTGATACTGCGCCGCGTAAGCCACCAGTTCGCGCGCCTCCTCCGGCGTCACGGCTCCGCCCGGAAAAGCCGCCACCGGCGTGGAAGAGTAAGCGAAGGTGTGCTCGAAGTAAGGCGAGAATGTGTTGTACTTATAAGCCGCCAACGTGCGAATCTCGCGCTTGAGGAACTCCATATTCGGAAGCGGCCCGCGCGACCAGTCGTCGGAGAGCCCGCGATGCGCCATCGCCGGCCAGTCGCGGATAGTGGGAACCAGAAGCACGGCGTCCTTGCCCGTGCCGCGAATCAGTTGCTTCACCGTTTGCGCGCCATAGAAGAGGCCTGCGGAAGTATCGGCAATAATGGCAAGTCCTGAATCGTAGGGAATCAGAGCATAGCCTTCATCCTGCATTTGAGGATCAAATGTTAGCTTCTGTTCAGCCAAAAGGCCCTTTGATCCGCCATCACGATTCCTGAATAGCCAAACGTGTATTGAGTTTTCAATGGATCCTCTTTTAACTTCTTTTGCCGTAAACGCAAATTGCAGGTCTCTCACAGTAAATTGATCAGATTCGGCTTCTGCGCGTGACAAAGGGATTTGAACCGGATGAGAATTTGGTCCGGATAAATCGGCTGCTTTTTTGATTTCCTTCTCATCGCGTTCAAGAAATTCGATATTAACTCCATCGCGAATCGATATTTCTGAAACACTTTGGCACTCCCGCACCGCGGGAACCAGATGCAGGTCAGCGCAGGTGGGCGCGGTGGGTGCGGATTGAGCGGGCGCGCCCACTCCGGCGCTCAATAAAATCATTGGAAAGAAAACAAAGCGGATTCGCATGGGCACTTCCTCGTACAATCGAGAACCGGAAATCAGCCTAACGCATCGCAGCACCACTTGTACAACGCCGCCCCGCGCCAACGCCTGATCGTCTCAATAAAGATCGCCGGGGCACATGGGTGCAACATATTTGGTGAAAACCCCGCGCTTTGGTTTCGCCTTTTTGGGGCTGGGGAAAACTGTTATATTGTTGAAATAAAACATTTTATTGAATTTAGTTGTTGGATAAAAAGGCGAAATTGGGAGAATATTTTGTTGCAGTTCGCGTCTGCGGTATCGGTAGCTTTATTTTTATGGGCAGTTTAAGGACACTGAGTGCAAAAAGATGTCGCTTTCGCTGTCTGCGGAGCAAGGTTTTGTGGGCAAAGATCGGGTGCGGCATTGACTGTTCATTGCTTTCATTGTGCGCCGTTGGGGGGAAATTATCTGCATGGCGGTAGACGATGGGCCGTGGCGCCTTCCAACCTTGCAAATGAGGCAATCGACCGGGGATGCATCTACGATGGGCGCGGATTGTTGATGGCGGTTTTTATGGATACAAATACACGTTGAGGCTTTTGCATTCCACACCGATTGGAAAAATACTCTATAAACGCAATGCTTGAGCGCCGTCCCTACGGGACTCTGAAGGATTTCTTATTGCGCTTACCCCGCGTTGAAACGCGGGGCTAATCACCACTGCGCCTACGGCGCGGGATGGCTGGCAGGTCGCCCGGTCGTCTCAATAACCGGGACTGCGGCCTGTTCATTGCGTTTGTTGCGATGAGCGGGCGGGTGGGGTTCGTGGTCTCCCACTCAAAACGCAAAGAGCGCGTTTTGAATAGGGCACAGTCCTTCAAGGTTGAACTCAGAGTGAAAAGATAGGACCGGGGCACCTGCCTTACAACCCCAGAAACCTGCGCAACGACTCGCTCACAACCTTCGTTTCGCGCTACAATTCATTCATGCAGGTTACCGTCGAAATTCCGGATCAGTTTGTCCCCTTCCTCTTGCCCGAGGGCAAGGATGCGGAGCGGCGTCTGCTAGAAGACACGGTAGCCGCCTCCTACCGTGAGCGCCGTCTCACCATGGAGCAAGTTCGCCAACTTCTCGGCTTCGCTACCCGCATGGAGGTCGATCCTTTCCTCCAGCGCTATGAAATCTACGACTACTCCGTCGAGGATCTCCAGCAGGATATGGCTGGTTTGGATGAATTGCTGGGCGCACGTTCCAAGCGCAAGATTGCATGATCGTCATTGCCGATACCAGTCCGCTGAACTATCTTATCCGCTCAGGTGATGTCTGGATTCTTCCGGAACTCTTTGGCAAAGTTCTTGTGCCCAAAGCTGTGCTGACGGAAATGCTCCATCCGCAAGCCCCCAGCGAAGTTCGCTCCTTTGCAAGCACGCCGCCTTTGTGGCTGGAATGCCGAACCGTGAATCAGATGGCCAAGGATTTTGCTCCATCCCTTGGCGAGGGAGAGCGGGAGGCGATCAGCTTGGCGCTGGAGACTCGCGCTGACGCTCTGCTGATCGACGATTTCGCCGGACGCTAAGATGCTCAATCACGACAGATCGTGGCCCGAGGAACGCTCGCCATTCTATTACAAGCGTCCCTGCGGGGTTATCTTCATTTTCCTACTGCCTTCGAGCGGCTCAGCAATCTGGGCTTCCGAGTCTCCGGCGCGCTTCAGAAATCTCTCTTTGACGAATATCGAAAGGGACAACTCGGTTGAAGCCGAGGTTCCAAGTCTCAAGAAAGATCAGAGGCACCTGCGGTGCGGCTGGCGGCCTTCGGCGTGGGGAATTGAGGGTTGTGGTTCCCAGGTTCGAAAATCCGGAGCTGGGGCACCCGGCGCCATCGCTTTTTGATCGTGCCGGATCAATCTTAGTAGATTTAGATAAATACCATTTGCAACTCATCCCGCATCGATATAATTTGAAACCATTGAGTGAGAATTGGGGGTGAATAGGATGGAACAAACATTGATTGCGAAAGAATTGATAAATCTTACCTCGCTTTCGACCTCTATCGCATTGTGTAAAGAACCTATATGGGATTGGTTAGCCAATAATCCTGGCCCAATAGTGGCTTCGATTGGTGCACTAATCTCAGTGATTTCTGCTATTGCATCAAGTGCGGTGGCGCTAACCGGGCAAAGACGCCAGTATTTCTCAGAGTTGCGTAAATGGGCTGATGAGGCTTGTGAAACTCTTTCAGAAGCAGTCCATATGTGTGATCTTGATCCAACTAAGATGGGAAGTGAGTTCTTTGAAAGGAAACATGATCTTCGTTGTCGGCTTTCATCTCAAATTGATCGCGGAAGATGGTTCTATCCAAATATCAAACGACAGTTCCATGGCACCGAAAAAGCGGGGGCCTTTCAGGGTTATCGCCAACCCATTCTTGATCACTTGACAAGCGCCTACAGGATAGTTGGACGTTTTGACTACGCAAAACAAGCTCCGAACCTTGCAGTAAGAGAAGATCTCGTTGAACTTAAGAGATTATTTGTAAGCGAAATTCACGATCACCTTGATCCTGCAAAGAGACGCCAACTACTTAGAAACCTAATGGAGTTCAAACGATAACGAAAACTGAAATAATGTTCGCCAGATGTACTGGTGATACTGGGTTCCCCACCTTGCGCTATTTTACTGGCGCAAGGATGGGAAGCAACAAAGCTCTTGCGAGCGAGCAGCGAGCGGCTGCCCCACCGCAGGTGGCTACTCCAGCGTTTTAATTGCTGGGTAGAGGTTGCGCCAGTGGGCGTAGCCTTGCTTGTAGGCGGCTAGATCAGCGGGGTCGGGGTTGATGCGCTGGGCTACTTCGATGCCGGCGGCGCAGGCTTCGTCCAGATTGGCCCAGTGGCCTGCGCCGACGCCGGCCATCATGGCGCAGCCGAAGGCGCCGCCCTCTTCGGCGGTGAGGATCTCGACCGGCAGGCCGTAGACTCCGGCTTGAATCTTGCGCCAGAGGGGGCCTTTGGCTCCGCCGCCGCTCAAACGCACGGCGCTGACCGGAATGCCCAGCTCGGCGAAGAGGGTGAAGGTGTCTTGGAGCGAGTAGGTGACGCCCTCGAGCACGGCGCGGACAAAATGCGCCGCCGTGGTGGTGGTGCTGATGCCGCTGAAGGCCGCGCGGACCTTGGGGTCCAGATGCGGCGTGCGCTCGCCTTGCAGGTAGGGCGCCCATTCGAGGCCCTGGCTGCAGGCGGGAACCTTACTGGCGGCGGCGGTCATCTGGTCGTAGTTCTGCCCGGCAAAGAATGTCTCCTTGAGCCAGCGCAGGCTCAAGCCCGCCGATTGCGTCACGCCCATCACGTGCCAGAGGCCGGGAACGGCGTGGCAGAAGGTGTGCAGACGGCCTTTGGGGTCGCGGGTGGGCTTGGCGGTGGCGGCAAAGACCACGCCCGAAGTGCCGATGGTGGCCGAGACCGAACCGGGCTGCAAGATGCCCATGCCGACCGCGCCCGCGCCCTGGTCGCCCGCACCGGCGACGACCGGCGTTCCGGCGGCGAGGCCGGTGAGGCCGGCGGCTTTCTCGCTGATGCGCGCGCAGACTTCAGGCGACTCGTAGACCTTGGGCAGCCAGCTTTCCGGGATGCCGGCGGCGTCGCAGACTTCCTTGGACCAGCAGCGATGCGTCACGTCGAGCATCAGCGTGCCGGAGGCCTCCTGCACGTCGATGGCGAACTCATTGGTGAGCCGGTAGCGGACGTAATCCTTGGGGCACATGACGTGCTTGATCTTGGCAAAAATCTCGGGCTGGTGTGTCTTGACCCAGAGCAGCTTGGTGAGGGTGAAGTTGGGCAGGGCCGGGTTGCAGGTCAGCTCGATCATCTTTTCGTAGCCGAGCTTGTCGTGCAGCCAGTCGCACTCGGGCTGGGTGCGGGTGTCGCACCAGATGAGCGAGGGGCGCAGGACGGCGCCGTTCTCGTCGAGCATGACGGCGCCGTGCATCTGGCCGGTGAGGCCGAGGGCGGCGATGGGCTGGCGCGGCTCGGGCGCGGCTTCGATGGCTCCGCGAATCGCCTCTTGCGCCGCCCGCCACCAGTCTTCCGGCTGCTGCTCGGCCCAGCCGGGATGCTCTGTTGTGAAGGGCGCGTGCTCGCTAGACGCGCCGCTGATCAGCTTGCCCTTGTCGTCCACGATCACGGCGCGCGTTCCGCCCGTGCCTACATCCATCCCAAGAAACCACATACTCGTTTTCTCCCTTTCGAAAATCGAAGTTCAATCTCGTTCACAGCCCGATTATTTCGTCCCCGCGGAAGCTCTGAAAAACTGACTCTTCATTCCCTCAGGGGCTAAAGCCCATTGAATTATCGGTCTTTTTGTACGGGCTAAAGCCCGTACCCTTCAAAATAGCCTCATCTTGAGAAGCTTCTTGATCCCTAAACTTTATGCCCGCCCGGCGAACTCGCGCGTCTCGGTGTAAACCTTTACCTTTTCGCCGACTTCGATGTAGAGCGGCGCTTTGATCTCCAGGCCGGTCTCGAGGCGCGCCAGCTTGGTGACGTTGCCGCTGGTGTCG
>Ga0181529_10001817_pt1 | contig 26726 bp, 22 predicted proteins | sample PEATcosm2014_Bin_36_FD_119763 | JGI IMG/M metagenome (GOLD analysis project Ga0181529, IMG submission 119763) | Peatland microbial communities from MTU Mesocosm Facility, Houghton, MI, USA - PEATcosm2014_Bin10_30_metaG | ecosystem: Environmental > Terrestrial > Soil > Wetlands > Peat | place... | reverse complement strand
GTCCATCGTGCAGGACGAGGAGGGCGCCCTCCTCGTCGGCCCTGACCCGGTCGGCCTCGCCGATGCCGTCGAGGAGGGCGCGCGCGCGGAGAGTCTCGACGAGCCGAAAAGCCTCGAAACCGGCCTGACGCGCATTCTCTCCCTGGCCCGAGCCCTGACTCTTCTCAAGGGGGAGGGACGCCTCCCGCGCGGCATCGTATCCTCGGCCATACTCTTCGCGAAGGGCCGCGACGAGTCGATCCTCCTGCTCCCGCCGGCGGCGACGGCGCGGGCCCTGACCGCGAGCGGCGTCCGATCTCGCTCGGCCGCCGTCGCGCGACTCTCCAGCCCTCGCTCGACCGGGCCCGAAGCCGACGCCTCCTTCCTTCTCGCCCTGGCCGCCTACCGCTTCGCGACCGGAAAGAGCGCGTTCGAACGGGAGTCGGGCGAACCGAGCGGCGTCGCCGGCCCGGTCCCCGGCTCGACGACGATCGCCCTCGCGGCGCCTCGACTCCACCCCGGCCTCGCCGCGATAGTCGATAGGGCGCTGGCCGATCCCGGATCCGCGCCCCTATCCGAATGGCTCGAATGCCTCGAGACGGCGCGGGAAGCGGGATGGACTCGCGAAATCCCTCCCGAGGAGATGTCGGCGCTCGCGAGACGCCGGGAGGCCGCGGAGGCCCAGGCTCGTTCGAGGAAAAGGCGAGAGGACTTCTTCAGAAGGCGCGGAGCCCTCGTCGTCGGCCTAGCCGCGGTCGTCGTCGTGCTGGCCCTCATCGCCGGGGATATGCTCAGGGCGCAGAAAGACAAGCCGGATTTCTCCGGTCTTTCCCCGCGGGAGCTCGTCCGGCGCTACTACCTCGCCGTCGATACGATCGACCTGGATTCGCTCGAGGCCTGCGGGGACAAGAAGGCCATAAAGAACGACGAGGATACCTTGATAAACCTCACGGTCCTCACGAAGACGAGGACGGCCTACGAAGGCAAGAGCCCAGTCGTCCGAGCGGAGAGTTGGGTCGCTTCCGGGAAGCCTCAGCTGGCGCCCGACGCCTTTCTCTACGGGATCGCCGACCTCGCCATAACCGAGGAAAGCGGCTACGGGGGCGATCGGGCCGTCTTCAAAGCGGAATATTCCCTGTGGTACCTCGATAAACCGGACTCGGCGCCCCTCGATGCCGCCTCCGTTCCGACGGAGTCGCGCCGTTCCGATATTCTGACCCTCGAGCGAGGCAAGAGGGGCTGGCGGATCGTCGACTTGGAGCGAAAGACGCTCTCATGAAAGACGCGGAGGGCGACCGGCCATGGAACCTATAACCGCATTCGTCTCCGGAGCGGCGAGAGGCTTCGATCTCGATAGCCCCGTCCTGCAAGCCCTCGACCATATGAGGACTGGCAACCTCAGCGCCGTCCTCGTCACGGAGAGAGGTTTCCCGGTCGGAATATTCACGGAACGGGACGTCCTCCTCAAGCTTGATTTCCACGATCCGGCCTCGATCGCGAAGACGCGGCTGAGAGACGTGATGAGCGACGGCCTATACACCGCCGGGCCCGAGATCAGTTGCGGCGACGCCCTCGCCCTCATGAGGGACAAGGGTATCCGCAACCTTCCGATCGCGAGCGAGGGCGCCGTGCTCGGGATCGTATCGCTCCGGAACCTGCTCAACTACTACTCCTCGCATCTCGAGAGCCTCCTCGACGAGATCGTGAACGCCCTGAGCTCGGCGATCGGCCAGCGGGATCCCTATACGGCGGACCACCAACGCCGGGTGGCGCGCATATCGGTAGCCGTCGCCGGGCGGATGGGCATGGACCCCGGCCGGATGAACGGGCTCCGCATGGCGGCGCTCTCCCACGACGTCGGCAAGATCGACGTGCCGATCGAGCTCTTGAGCAAGCCCGGCCGACTCAGCCGAGCCGAATTCGAGCTCATAAAGCAGCACCCTCAGGCCGGATATCAGATCCTCGGATCGGTCGACTTCGAGCGGCCGGTGGCCGAGATGGTCCTGCAGCATCACGAGAGGATGGACGGATCCGGCTATCCGAGAGGCCTGAGAGGCGACGAAATACTCCTCGAGGCGAGGATCATGGCCGTCGCCGACGTCTTCGAGGCTATCATGTCCTTCCGCCCCTATCGCGCGGCGCTCGGGCCCGAGCGGGCCAGGCAGGAGATCGCCGACCATCGGTCGACGGCCTTCGACGCCGGCGTCGTCGACGCCTTCTTCTCGCTCCTCGACGATCCGGATTCGGGAGTGCTCGACGGCTTCTAGCCGGCGGCGGATACCGCGCCCCTTCGCTCCGCGTCGGCTATACTCAGCCCTTTTCCCCAGTGAGCAGCGGCGCCAGCTTCTTCCAGGCCATCTCGTCCTCGAAGCTGAGGGCCGCGTGCCTCTCCTCGATCGACAGCTTCTGGCCGTCGATATAGCGTACGAGGACCTCGAGGAGCCGGGCGCAGTTGGCGCGATGCAGCTCGAGGAACCATGACGGAGGATCCCGCCTGAGCGCCATTACCGCCGCGACATGGGGCATGCAGAGCCCGGAAGAGGCCGTCAGCCCCGCTCGCATGTCCTCCTCGTCGATGAAATCCGCCACGAGGCCCACGTATCGCGACTCGGCGTCGGCCTCGTAGTCGCAGGCCACGCATTTCCCCTCGTTTACCGGCGGGCGCTCGCCCTTGCCGAGCGAGGCTACGGCCGCTTCGAGGATGCTGCGGTAGACGATCGCCGCTCCGAGCCCGTCGTTGGACGCGCAAAGCCTCCGCGCATGCCTGGCGCACATTCCGCGCTCCGCGTCGAAGCGATGCCTGAGAGGCCTGTCGTTGGCGCTCTCGTAGAGCAGGTTCTCGAACCAATCGTCGAGCGAGGCGCGGGTCTGGTTGCAGACCGGGCATCCGGCCTGGGCCAGGCCCTTGACGAACTTGAAGTAGGGAAGGTGCTTCTCGGGCTTCGGCCTTCCCTTGCCGCGTCCCGGAGTTCGCTCGAACATCCTTGATCCTTTCCTCGAGGTGCTTACTGACCCGGCAATCAAACAGTTGACGCGAGCATCGAAAAAGGGCCGTGAGACTAAGCCCTTTTTCGATGCGATGACAGTTCTTCAATTGCCGGGTCGGTAGTCAAGTCTACTCCGCGCTCGCCGGCTGTCAATGACTTGTCCCGCGACAGGAGCCGGCCTATGATGTGGCAGCGAGGAAGCGAACTGAAGACGCCCCCGTTCTTCCGGAAAATGGCCCTGGTCAAGGCCTGTCACCTGTCGGTCCTGGCCCTCACCTACGGCCTCGCGCTGCTTCTCTTCCCGACCATCTCCCAGGGACTGAGCACGCGTCCCTATTTCGACGAAACCTATCTCGGCTGCATCGCGGCCTCGATTGCCCTGAGCGCTATCGCCTTGGCCTGCGGGCCCGGGATGCGACTCTACGTGGTCTTCCTCCTCCGTTGCTACCTCCTCGTCGTCCTCGGATACAGCATCGGGGGAGCGCTCTCGGCCAAGCTGGTCCTCGGCATAGGCCTTATGGTCGAGATCGGCTTCCTCGTAGACGTGCCCTACAATTTCGTGCTCGCCGGAGTCGCCCTCGTCGTCCTCGTGCTGGTCCAGGTTTTCCCCGTCTTCTTCGGCCAAGGCCTCGCCGACTCGGTTCCCCGCGCCGGCTTCGATCAGCTCTCGGTGTTCTGCTTCGTCCTCGGCGGATTCGCCCTGGCGACCATATGGATCGAACGGCTGGCCGCCCGCAGGAAGGAGCTCGGCGAGATCATCCGCATCCAGGAAAGCAACCTGGACACTCTCACCGAGCTCAACCTCAACCTGCAGGGTTACGCCCGGACGGTCGACGAGGAGTCCTCGGAGCGCGAGCGGAACCGGATAAGCCGCGAGATCCACGACATCTCGGGCTATATTTTCACCAACCTCGTCGCCCTGATGGACGCCGCGGGCAGCATGCGCAGGGACGACCAGGCCGGCCTCACAGATATTCTCATCACCGCGCGCAAGCAGGCGCAGGAGGGCCTGCGCGAGACGCGGCTCGCCCTGCACAGGCTTCGGGACGAGCAGCCGGGCACGGCGGACAGCACGCGGGCCGTCTTCAAGATCGTGTCCATCTTCCGCAAGATCACGGGCATCGAAGTCGAGCTGAACCTCGCCAACCTGCCGCACTTCCTTCCCCGAGACATCAACCTCGCCCTCTATCGCACCGTCCAGGAGGCGCTGACCAACGCCGTGCGCCACGGGAAGGCCACTCGCGTACGCGTCAACTTCTGGGCCGAGGCGGAGGAGCTCAGCCTAACGATAACGGACAACGGGAAGGGCGCCTTCGAAGTGGTGAAGGGCATCGGCTTGACGGGAATGGAGGAGCGCATCGGGGCCCTGGGCGGCGTGGTCGGCATCGGGCCCGCCCCCGAGGGGGGCTTCGCGCTCTCGGTCCGCGTGCCCTTGAAAGTTACTCCCGCCGGCGGGTAAGCTCGAGGCCCCATGGAGAAGATCCGCGTGCTCATCGCCGACGACCAGAGCCTTTTCCTCGAGAGCCTGTCGACCTTCCTCCAGAACTACGCCGAGGACATCGAGGTGGTGGGTCTCGCGAAGAACGGGAGCGAGGCTCTCGAGCAGGCGGCCCGGCTCCGTCCCGATATCGTCCTCATGGACGTGCACATGCCGGTGATGGACGGGGTCGAGGCCACCGGCAGGCTCATCGAGTCCCAGCCGGGGGTGAAGATCATCATCCTCTCCACCTACGACGAGGACGAATACGTGCGCAACGCGCTGAGGCTCGGAGCGGCCGGCTACCTGCTGAAGGATATCTCCCCGACCGAGCTGATCGCCTCGATCCGGGCTCTCAAGAGCGGGGCCGTGCAGATCTCGCCCCAAATCGTCGCGAAGCTCATGCAGAGCCTCCTCGCGGAGGAACCCTCGCCGGTCCGCGAGATAGCCGAGAGGCTGGAATGGTTCGGGAGCCTGACGCGCAGGGAGCGGGAGATATTCACCCTCATCGCCACCGGCTACGACAACGCGCAGATCTCCGCTCAACTGCGCATCGCCGAGCACACCGTCCGCAATCACGTCAGCATGATCTATTCCAAGCTCGACGTTCAGGACCGCTTCCAGATCATCCAGCTCGCGAACAAGATCCGATATCACGAATAGGAATTCCGGGACAAATGTACCGCTAAAATCCGATCTATGCGTGATTCTTGTCTCTTGCGGGCTCGGCGAACAGGCGCGACACTTGAGCCATGCCCTACCAAGCGGCGATCAATCTCTCCTCAGGAGGACTATGATGAAGAAAGGCCTGGTATTCGCGCTCGCGCTTATCCTGGTCACCACGCTCGTTCCCTGCCTGTCGGCGGCGGACGCGAAGACTCTCACGGTATGGTGCTGGGATCCGAATTTCAACGGTAGTTCGATGAAGGCGGCGGCCGCCGTCTACAATAAGGCCCACCCCGACGTCACGATCAATGTCGTCGACATCCCCGAGAACATCGAAGGAAAGATCGAGGCGGGACTGCAGGCCAACGGCGCCGGTCTCCCCGACATCACCCTCTACCAGGATTTCAGGATCGAGCAGCTGATCCAGAACTACCCGACCGCCCTGGTCGATCTCAAGGCCGCCGGCCTCGATTATTCCAAGTTCGCCCAATACAAGCTCGGTCCGATGAGCGCGGGCGGCAAGATCTTCGGCGTTCCATTCGATACCGGCTCCACCGGCTTCTTCCTGCGCACCGACATCCTCAAGGCCGCGGGCGTCGATCCCGACCGCTATATGAAGAGCCCGAAGTGGTCCGACATCGTCAAGCTCGGCGAGACGGTCAAAGCCAAGACGGGCAAGGCCCTGATCGCCTACGATACCACGAGCTTCGATTTCCTCCGCATCATGGTCCAATCCGCCGGGGCCCAGTTCTTCAAGCCCGACGGATCCCTCAACCTCCGGACGCCGGCGATGGAGAAGTCCCTGGCCATCCTCAAAGACCTCAACGACAAGGGCATCCTTTATCAGGCCGAGGGCTGGAACAATTGGGTCTCCGCCCTCAATAACGGCGACACCGCCGGATTCATGAACGCCCTTTGGATGATCGGGACCCTCAAGTCCAAGCCCGAGAACGCCGGCAAGTGGATGGTCATCCCCACTCCCCTCCTCGAGGGAGTCCCCGGCGCGCAGAACGCCTCCAACAACGGCGGCTCGAGCTGGTACATCTTCTCCTCGAGCCCCAACAAGGCCTTGGCCATCGACTTCCTGAAGTCGACCTGGGCGAGCCCGGCTCCCGATGCCCTCGAGTTCTACAACACGATCCTCAAGAATTCCGGCGCCATGGGCACCTATCTGCCCAGCCAGAAGGGCTCCAATTACACCGCCAAGGACGAGTTCTTCTATAAGAGCCAGCCGGTGTACAAGGACTTCGCCGCCTGGATGGCCAAGGTTCCCGTCCTGATGTATACGCCGAACTACAATACGATGCGGGCGGCCGTAGCCAACGCCACCCTAGCCCTTTTCCAGGGCAAGGTGAAGAGCGTGGACGACGCCATCGCGGCCGCCGAGGCGGAGTACAAGCAGACCGTCGGTCAATAAAATCGAGATCGCGCGGGGCCCCCGCTCGCGAGGGCGGGGGCCCTCCCGCGAGCGGGATCCGCTAGAGAGGAGCGTCGCGTGAACAAACGAGGATCCTATTATCGATACCTGAATCGCTTCGGGTGGTTCTGCGTCGCGCCCGCGATGGTCCTGTACGGTCTTTTCATGGCCTACCCGATTCTTTCTTCGCTCTATTACGTAACGCGCAAGTGGAAGGGCATGACCAATACCTTCATCGGCCTCGGCAATTTTACCCGAATGGTCCAGGACAAGATATTCCAGCTCTCCCTAGCGCATAACTTCGTATTCATGTTCATTCAAATCCCCGTGATGATCTTCTTCGCCCTCATCCTCGCGGTCATCCTCAACCAAGGCATAAAGCGCCTCAGGGGCGCGTTCAGGGTCATCTTCTTCCTGCCCTGCGTCACTTCGCTCGTCGCCTATTCGGTCCTCTTCCGCATCCTCCTCCAATCGAACGGCCTGCTCAACAACATCATGATCAATGCCCATCTCATAGCGGATCCTATCGGATGGCTCAACGATCCCTTCTGGGCGAAGGTGACGATCATTCTCGCCCTCACGTGGCGTTGGACCGGCTACAACATGGTGTTCTTCCTCGTCGGACTGCAGAGCATCGATACCGAGATTTACGAGGCGGCCGAGGTCGACGGCGCCAGCAAGGCCCGGCAATTCTTCAGGATCACCCTGCCTCTTCTCCTTCCGGTCATCCTGTTCTCGGCCGTCACCTCGACCAACGGCACGATGCAGCTCTTCGACGAGCCCAATATCCTCACGAATCAGGGAGGCCCCGCCAACGGGACGTTGACCGCGGCCCTTTATATCTACCGTCAGGCCTTCGTATTCAATTCGGACTTCGGTTACGCGACCGCGCTGTCCTATATCATCGTGCTCATCTCGGGTGTATTCGCCTTCGTCCAGATGCGGCTCCTCGGCGGGAGGGACAAATGAGCGTCGTAAGGAAATGGTCGATCTCTCGCCTCCTCATCTGGCTGGTCTTGATCGCGGGCGGAATCGTCAGCCTCTTTCCCTTCTTCTGGATGGTGATCGGGACGACGCTCAACCCCAACGACGTAGTCCAGGGCATCATCGTACCGGGGAAGGAGCTGAAGCTGAATTGGGCGAAGGCGATAAAGAACTACGACCTCTTCCTCTTCTTCGTCAATTCGCTCAAGATAGCCCTGCTGACCGTCGTCTTCGGCGTCATAGTCAACGCTTTGGCCGCCTTCGGCTTCGAGAAGTACAAGTCGAAGGGCCGCGATAAGATATTCGGCCTCCTTCTCCTCACGCTGATCATCCCTCAGATCGCAGTGGTCATTCCCATGTTCAAGCTGTTCTCGTTCTTCCATATGCTCAATACTCATTCGGCCATCATCCTGCCGTCCGTAATGTCGGTCTTCATCATTTTCTTCCTCAGGCAGAACTTCAAGATGTTCCCGACCGAGATCATGGAGGCGGCCAGGGTGGACGGTACGAGCGAGCTTGGAATCTTCACCCGGATCGTCGCGCCGTCCATGAAAGCCAGCTTCGCGTCGGCCTCGATCTACATGTTCATAGCCCAGTGGAACGCGTACCTCTGGCCGCTCATGACGATCCTCACGGATACCAAGAAGACCCTGCCGATAGCGATGTCCTCGATGATGAACGCCTACACGATCGAGTACGGCGCCCTCATGATCATCGTATGCATCTCGATATTGCCCGTGCTCCTACTCTTCCTTACCATGCAGAAGCAGTTCGTGGCGGGCCTCCTCGGATCGGTAAAGTAGCTTCGATGCCGCGATCGCTCGTCGATCTCTTTCACGGTTCCGCAGCCTGGGAAAGCCCGGAGCGGAGCGGCGAGGGGCGGCTTCGGATGCGAAGCCCCCTCCTTCCCTACCCGAGCGCCGAGGCCGCCAGGGCCGCTTCGGCGGCCGGGGCCCTTCGCCGCGATTCCGCGGCAGGCGGCGGGGGCGACACGCCCTGGCGGCTCCGCCTCGACGGGACTTGGCGCTTCGCCCTGGCCGAGAATCCGGCCTCCGTCCCTCGCGGCATGACCTTCGCGCGCGACGGTCACGTCGCCCACGGAGGGTCGGCCGGCCCCTGCTTCGCCGATGAGGACTTCGACGACTCCGGCTGGGGCAGCATCCGCGTCCCCGGCACCTGGACCCTCCAGGGCTACGACAAGCCGCATTACACCAATGTCGTCATGCCCTTCGGTAACGTTCCTCCCTCGGTTCCTTCCTCTCATAACCCTACCGGACTATACCGCATCCGATTCGATATGCCCGTCGAATGGAAGAATCGGCGGGTAGTCCTCCACGTCGGAGGGGCGGAGAGCTTCCTCGAGGCCTGGTGCAACGGAACTCGCCTCGGCTTCTCCAAGGATACGCGGCTCCCCTCCGAATTCGACCTCACTCCCTTCGTATCGGAAGGCTCCAACCTCCTCGCCTTCATGGTGGCGCGCTATTCCGACGCGAGCTTCGTCGAGGATCAGGATCAATGGTGGTATGGCGGCATCTACCGTAGCATCTATCTGTATTCGACCGATTTCGCCTATCTCGCCGACGTCGACGCGCGGCCGATACTCTCGGAGGACCTCGTCTCGGGTTCGGTGGAGGTGGCCGTCCAGCTGGGATTCACTTTCGACCCTTCCGCGGAGGGTATGAAGGGCTACGTCGATTACGCGGGAAGCGGCCTTCCCGAAGGCGCCGACGCGGTTTCCTTTCGGGGCGACTGGGGAGTCCGAGCTGCCCTCTACGAGCCGGCCTCCGACGTTGCCCTGGCTGTTTCAGAGGCCGGCGTAGGCGCTTCCTATCGCGTCTCGCGATGGGAGGCGCGGCTTTCCCTGCCGGTCGCGAGGGCAAGGAAATGGAGCCATGAGGATCCGGCCCTCTACACCCTCGTCGTCAGCCTCCGCTCGCCCGACGGGCGCGAGGTCGAGCATTCCGCCCTTTCGCTCGGCTTCCGCCGCGTCGAGGTCAGGGACCGCTCCCTCCTCGTCAACGGCGAGAGGGTCATCGTCAAGGGCGTCAATCGCCACGAGCACGACGAGAGGATGGGCAAGACCCTGGACATTGCGGACATGATCCGCGATATTCGGCTCCTGAAGCGTCACAACTTCAATGCCGTGCGGCTGTCGCACTATCCCAACGACGAGCGATGGTACGATCTCTGCGACGAGTACGGCCTCTACCTCGTCGACGAGGCGAACATCGAGAGCCACGCCTACTACGACCAGATTTGCCGCGATTCCCGCTGGGCCTCGGCCTTCCTCGAGCGCGGGATGCGGATGGTGCTGCGCGACAAGAACCACCCCTCCGTGATCGTCTGGTCCCTGGGCAACGAGTCCGGTTACGGCCCAAACCACGATGCCCTCGCGGGCTGGATCAGATCCTTCGATCCTTCGAGGCCCCTGCACTACGAAGGCGCGATGAGGCCTCCTCGGGGCCAGGGAAGGCATACGCTCGAGTCCGTGAAGGGCGGGCGAGGCGTCACGGACATCGTCTCCACGATGTATCCTCCCGTCGACCTCCTCGTTGCCTGGGCCGAGTCGACCGAGGACGATCGCCCCTTCATTATGTGCGAATTCTCGCACGCTATGGGCAATTCAAATGGGAGCCTGTCCGACTATTGGGCCGCGATCGAGCGCTACAAGGGCCTGCAGGGCGGCTTCATATGGGATTGGGTCGACCAGGGCATCGAGGCTTTCGACTCCGCGGGTAGGAAATACTGGAAGTACGGCGGCGATTTCGGCGACTCCCCGAGCGACCTCGACTTCATCTGCAATGGCCTGGTCTTTCCCGATCGCAGCGTCAAGCCCGTCCTCGCCGAGTGCGCGAAGCTCTTCCAGGATATCTCGGCGAGCTCCGAGCATCCGCTCACGGGCAGGATCGCCGTACGCAGCCGCCTGTATTTCACCCTTCTCGAGGGGATCGACCTGCGTTGGTCGATACAAGTCGAGGGGGAATCCCTCCTGTCCGGGACGCTCGCCCTGCCCGGCATCGAGCCAGGCGAGAGCGTCGATCTCGACCTCGCCTTCCCCTGGACGGACGAGGCGCGCTCCCGCGTCGCGGGCGGCGAAGCCTTTCTGCTCCTCGAGTTCCTCCTGCGCGAGCCGCGCCCCTGGGCGCCCGTCGGCCATAGGCTCGCCTGGGAGCAGATCCCGCTTGCCTCAGGGACCGGGGCTGGCCATCTCGGGCGGCCGAGCCGCGATGTTTTCGGCGTCGGCTCTCCCTCGACGGCGGAGCTCCTCGTCGAGGCGGGCGGCTACAAGGCGAGATCGCTGGGAGCGGATGGAGAGCGCGTCTACGAGGCGGTCATCTCCTCTTCGGGCTTCCTTTCCGCCTTGTCCGGAACGGGAGGGGAGCTCTTCGTCTCGCCCCTCGTGATGAATCTCTGGAGGGCGCCGACCGAGAACGATGGGCTCAAGCTTTTCATGGAGCTCCGCGGGGTACCCGACTATGCGTGGTACTGCCAGGACAAGGCCATGTACGAGTGGCTCGACGCCGGGCTCGACTCGCTCTCCTTCTCCCTATCCGAGCTGCGCCGGGAATCCGGCGAGCCTTGCCTCTCGATAATCCACGAGGTCTCTTCAGGGATCGGAAAGAGGGTCGGCCGCTTCGTCCAGGAATGGCGCTTCGGAAGACTTGGCCCCGATTGCTCCTTCCTCTTCGATCTCGATCCCGGCCTTCCCGAGCTGCCCAGGATCGGCCTGGCCTGCTGCCTCGCGCCGGGGCTGGAACGAGCAAGGTGGTACGGCCGAGGCCCCCACGAGTGCTACTCCGACCGCAAGGCGGGAGCCGCGCTGGGAATCTACGAGTCGAGCGTCGACGACCTGCAGGTGCCCTACGTGCTGCCGCAGGAGAACGGCAACCGCACGGAGCTGCGATGGCTCGAGATGGCGGGGGCCGGCGGAGCCTCGGCTCCGGCACTGAGGATCGACTCTCACGGGACCTTCGACTTCAGCGCCTCCCACCACGGCGCGAAGCAGCTCTGGGAGGCCCGGCACGGTTGCGACCTGGTTCGGATGCCGGAGCTATTCCTCTGCATCGACGTCGCGCAGCGGGGCCTCGGGACGGCCAGCTGCGGTCCCGACACCCTCGAGCGCTACCGGCTGCGTCCCGGTCCCTATCGCCTCGAACTGTCCCTTATGCCGCGTCGCTCGATGCCGCGGCCCGACAAGAGCTGAGAGAATGGAAGAAAGGCGCGAGAACTACCAGGCCGAGATCCACGACGACGACTATCTCTCGCGCTATGCCGCGCCGCGGCTCGACAGCCGCGGGCTGATCGACTCGTCCGGGCGGGAATCGGAGTCCCTGAACGGCCGCTGGAACTTCGGCGTCGACTGGTACGACACCTGCCTCAGGACCGGATGGTTCCTCGAGGAGGCCCGCGACGGATCGGGACGGCCCCTCCCCCTCGATTACGATTGGGAGGCGTGGGAGACCATGGCCGTCCCCGCGTGCTGGAACCTCGAGCGGCCGGAGCTCCTGTACTTCGAGGGCTCCGGCGTCTACACGAGGCGCTTCCGGTACCTTCCCCGTCGGAAAGCGGAGCGGGCCTTCCTGCGCTTCGAGGGGGCCCAGTATCGCGCAACGGTCTTCCTCAACGCTGTCTTCCTCGGAAGCCATGACGGCGGCTCGACTCCCTTCTGCGTAGAGATTACCGAGAGCGTTCGCCAGGACAACCGCCTAATAGTCGTCGTGGAGGCGCGCAGGCGGCGCGACCGGGTGCCCGAGGAGAACACCGACTGGTTCGATTACGGCGGGCTTTACCGCGACGTCCATCTTCTCCGGACGCCTCCGGCCTATATCCGCGACTGGTTCCTGCGGCTCGTGCCCGACGGCCGCTTCGGGACGCTGGCGCTCGATCTCAGGGTGAGCGGCGCCGACTCGGCCGACGCGCGCGTGCGCATCCCCGAGCTGGGCATCGACGCGGCCCTTCCCGTGCGCGGCGGGGCGGCCGGTCTCCGGCTCCCCGCCCGACCCGAGCTCTGGTCGCCGGATTCGCCGCGTCTCTACGACTTCGAGCTCGAGTGCGGAGAGGACCGCGTGCGCGACCGGATCGGATTCAAGGAAATGAGGGTCGAGGGCGGGGAGATCCTCCTCAACGGCGAGCCGATCTTCCTGAAAGGCATCTGCGTCCACGAGGACCACGCCGTCAAGGGCAAGACTACGGACGAGGCGACGATACGCTCGACGATAGCGCGGGCCAGGGAGCTCGGAGCCAATTACATCCGCCTCGCGCACTATCCCCACGACGGCCGCTTCGCGCGGCTCGCCGACGAGCTGGGGGTCCTGCTCTGGGCCGAGGTCCCGGTCTACTGGGCGATAGATTTCGCGAACCCGGCCGTCTACGCCGACGCCGAGAACCAGCTGGCCGAGCTCATCCTCCGGGATCGCAACCGCGCCTCAGTGGCGATCTGGTCCGTCGGCAACGAGAACCCCGACTCCGACGCCCGCCTGGCCTTCATGTCCCGACTCGCCGCCGCGGCGCGGGGCCTCGACGGCACGCGGCCGGTCTCCGCCGCGTGCCTGGTCGATCGCGAGGCGCTGGCCATACGCGACCGGCTGACCGAGCACCTCGATATAATCGGCGTGAACGAGTACTACGGCTGGTATGATCCGGACTTCGGGAAGCTCCCGCGCATGCTCGAGAATTCGAGGCCGGAGAAGCCCGTCGTGATCTGCGAGTTCGGCGGCGACGCCCGCGCGGGGTTCCGCGGCAGCGTCGACGACCTCTTCTCGGAGGATATGCAGGCCCGCGTCTACGAGCGGCAGCTGGAGGCGATCGCCGCCTGCCCGTTCGTCAAGGGCATATCGCCCTGGATACTCTACGATTTCCGATCCCCCAGGCGCCTCAACCGCCATCAGGAGGGCTTCAACCGGAAGGGCCTCGTCGACGCCGACCGCGTCACGGCGAAGAAGGCCTTTGCCGTGCTGCGCGACTTTTACGCGTCGCGGGCCTGATTGCCGCCCGCCCGGCGTCGCGCTATCATGGGCCCGGCATGAGCGTAACGCAGCAGGACATAGCCGATTCCCTCGAAGTCTCGCTGATTACCGTCCATCGCGCCCTCAATAATTCGGGCTACGTCTCGGCCGAGCTCAGGGAAAGGATACTCGCCTACGCGAAAGAGGTGAATTACGTTCCCCACAAGGCCTCGCAGGTATTGGTCCGTAACAAGACCAGGAAGATAGCCGTGTTCACGTCCACGCTGCCGCGCTATTTCTGGAACGAGATCAAGACCGGCGTGATGATCGGAGCCGAGCAGCTGCAAGCCTTCAATTATCAGGTGCATTACCGAATGATTCCCGAAAGGGATTCCCGAGCCTATCTCGATATCCTCGAAAGGGAGTTGAGCGAAGGACTGGAGGCGGTTGCCCTCGCCAACCAATGGATCTACGACATGGACGCGATCCTGTCCAGGATAGACGAATCGGGGATCCCCTACGTGACCCTCAACATCGACGCCTCGGATAGCCGCAGGCGATGCTATATCGGCCCCGATTACGCGGCTGGCGGCAGGCTGGCGGCCGAGTTCATCGGGAAATCCCTACTCTTCAAGGACAGGCCGCGCGTACTCGCGATCAATGCCCGCGCCGAGAGGCCCAGCGAATCGTCGAAGGCGCCCGACATCAACAAGCTGCGGATGGACGGCTTCTCGGAAGTCATGAAGAGCGAATACGGCGCAATCGAGCTCGAGACGGACCTGTCGACGACCGGGATCGCCCCGAGCGGGATCGGGAAGCGCATCGAAGGCATACTGAGGGAGAGGGCGGGCCGCTTCGACGCCATTTACCTCGTCCCCGCCTACAATGCCGAGTTCGTCCGCGCGATCGAGCGGGTCGGGATTGGGAGGTCGGCGGTCGTCCTCCACGACCTGGACGCCTCCTCTTCCCGCTACCTCGAGAAGGGCCTTGTGACGGCCGTGATCTACCAGAACCCTATCCTGCAGGGCTATTACGCCGTAAAGATACTCGAGCACCTCCTCGAATCCGGCCAGTCGCCCGGGCCCGAGACGATCCGGATCGTGCATAGCCTCGTATTCAGGCAAAACAAGGACCTCTACAAGAACCACTACCTTTTCGCCACGATGACAGAGTAGCGCGCCGCCCTCGGGGGACCTCGTTTGACAGCTGAGCCTTTGTATGATACACGTATATCTTATCAGCAGGCGCATGGGTATACCTCCGCCTGCAAGGGAGGCATTCGATGAAGAAAGCGATCTTCGCGCTCTCGTTGCTATTGATTGTCGGGGCCCTGCTCGCGGGCCAGTCGGGAGTGACGCTCAAGGCCCTCTTCTACAGTCCCGAGCTGACCGATCAATACAACGACATGGCGAAGGCCTATAAGGCCGCGACGGGCAACACGCTCGACATCACCGTCCTGCAGGACGACTATAAGACCGTGCTCAGCGCCAGGCTCAATTCCGGCGACATCCCGGACATCTTCATGAGCAGCGCCTACGCGGACAACGCGGCGTATAAGGACTACGACTACGACCTCACGGGACAGGACTTCATCAAGCAGCTCGAGCCGACGGCCCTGACGGGCGTAACCGTCGACGGCGAGGTGACCGGCTATCCCTTCCTGGTCCAGTCCCATTCCTTCATCTACAACAAGAAGCTCTTCGCCGACGCCGGGATCACGACCCTGCCCAGGACGATCGGCGAGTACGAGGCCGCGTGCGAGAAGCTGCAGGCCAAGGGCATCCAGCCCTTCGCCACCGGCTTCAAGGAATGGTGGGTATTCCCCCAGACGGCATGGCAGGTCCTCGCGTCCATCAAGGATTCCTACGGCGGAGACTACGCGAAGTTCGTCGCCCAGCTGGACAGCGGCGCGCTCAAGTTCAAGGACATCAAGCAGATGTCCGACGTCTTCGACATGCTGGACCTCATCAAGAAATACGGCGGGCCCAAGCCGCTCGAGTCGGATTTCAACGACCAGTGCGCCTCCTTCGCCGCGGGCAAGGTGGCGATGATCCATCAGGGCAACTGGGCCGAAGACTCGATCAAGAAGTCGAACCCGAATATCGATATCGGCTATCTCCTCGGGCCGACCGGCGGCTCGGCCGCCAAAGCCGGCATCATGTTCGACTCGAACCAGACTATCAGGATCGCGAAGGACGGTCCCAATCGGGCCGCGGCCGTGGCCTGGCTCAAGTGGCTCACGACCTCAGACTACGGCAAGAGCTGGATCCCCGAGAAGATCAACCAGCTATCGCCCATAATCGGGGCGAAGGCGTCCTCCGCGACCCTGGCCAAGGAAACGGTGAGCCTCCTCGCGAAGGGCACGCCGAGCTATCCGTGGTTCTATCAGCGGTTCCCGGCGGGCGCGGAGCAGGGCCTCGGAACCATCCTCCAGGGCTATAGCGCGGGCCAGACCGACCGGAAGCAGACGCTCGACCAGTTGGACGCCCTGTATACCAAGCTCGCGAGCGCCGCTCAATAGCGCAAGGTAAAGAGCGGAAATCCTCGGGCCGGGAGGTGCCCATCCTCCTCCCGGCCCGATCCGAAGGTGGGTCATGATATCGGCAGCCAGCAAGAAGCGCCTGGCGCGCGCGCTCGACTTTATCGCCCTGACCGCGCCGGCAGTCATCGTCATCCTGGTCTTCGTAGAGCTGCCCTTCCTCATGAGCGTCGCCTATTCGTTCACGAAGTGGAACGGCCTCGACAAGGTCCCGCAATTCATCGGATTGGCCAACTATCGGGAGCTTTTCACCGACGATCCCGACATGGCCCACGCCTTCGTCTTCACCATAGCCTTCACGGTCCTGATGGTCGTCCTCACGAATGTCGTCGCGATGCTCCTCGCCGTCGTCCTCGCCGGCGGCATCAAGGGCAGGAACGCCCTGCGCGCCGCCTTCTACGTTCCCAACATCATCAGCCTCATCATAATCGGCTACGTGTGGCGGTTCATCTTCTCGAAGGGCTTCGACTCCTTCCTGGACTTCACCCACGCCGGCGTCTTCGGCCTCAGCTGGCTAGGAGACGGAAGATTGGCCTTCGTCAGCGTCCTCGCCGTGTCCGTGTGGCAATCGATAGGCTTCTACCTCGTCATCTACATCGCCGGGCTGCAGACGGTCCCGCGCGACGTCATCGAGGCCTCCCTGCTCGACGGGGCCGGAAGCGCGACCAGGCTATGGCGCATCACCCTGCCCATGATCATGCCCTCCGTCACGGTCTGCGTCTTCTACTCCCTCTCGAACGCCCTCAAGTCCTTCGACGTCATCTTCAGCCTCACCTCGGGCGGCCCGGGCACCGCCACGACGAGCATCGCCCTCGACATCTACAAGACGGCCTTCGGCGCCAGCAGGTTCGGCTACGGATCGGCCAAGTCGGTCCTGCTCTTCCTCCTGATCCTGACCGTGACCCTCTTCCAGGTGACCGCCTTCAAGCGGCGCGAGGTGGAGGCATGAGGCGCGTCCTCTCCGGGTTCTTTACCGGCGCGATGTTCCTCCTCGCCGCGCTCTACCTCTATCCCCTCTTCCTCGTGGCGATAAACTCCCTGAAGACCTTCGCCGAGATTACGGCGAACGTCGTCGCGCTGCCGAGCCGGCCGACCCTGGATAACTTCAGGAACGCCTTCGCCCTCATGCAGTATCCGAGCCTCTTCGCGAACACCCTGGCCGCGACGGCCATCGGGACCTCGGGGGTGGTGCTGCTGAGCTCGGCCGCGGGCTACAAGCTCTCGCGCACGAAGACCAGGTACAGCTGGCTCGTCCTCGTCCTGTGCATCGCCCCCATGATGATACCCTTCCAGTCCTTCATGATCGCCCTGGTCAAGGTCTCGAGGTTCCTGCGCCTTACGAAATCGGTCTACGGGCTGGGGGTCATCTACTGGGGATTGGGAGTGCCGCTGTCCCTGTTCATGTACCACGGATTCGTGAAGACCGTCCCGAGGGAGCTCGACGAATGCGCGCTGATCGACGGCAGCTCCAGCCTGAGGACCTTCTTCGCGGTGATATTCCCGGTCCTTAAGCCGGTCACCGTCTCGGTCATCGTGCTTAACGCGATGTGGATGTGGAACGACTTCCTCCTCCCCCTCCTCGTGCTCAGCGGAGAGAAGAGATCCCAGACCCTCCAGCTCGCCGCGTACAATTTCTTCGGCCAGTACAAGATCGAATGGCATTACGCCATGGCGGGCGTCCTGTTGACGATTACGCCGGCAGTAATATTCTATCTCGCGCTCCAGAAGCACATCATAGAGGGCATGGTGGCCGGCGCGGTAAAAGGCTAGGACGCATGAAATTCTTCGATGGAAATTGGCTCGTCAAGGAGGGCGTGACGCCTCATTTCGCCGCCGAGGCCTATGACGCCGTCGTCGACGGAGGTCGAGTCGCCCTGTACTGTCCCGACAGGCCCATCGGCGATCGCGGGGACACGGTGGACGGCGGCCTCTTGACGATCCGGCTCTCTTCCCCTTTCGAAGACGTCCTATGCGTCCGCATCTCGCACTTCGAGGGCGGCCCCGAGCGAGGCCCGCGGTTCGCGCTGAGGGCGGAGGGCTCCGCGGCCGGGATCTCGAGCGGGGAGGGCGCGATCGCGATCAAGGCGGGCAGTCTCGTCGCGCGCGTGCGCCGCAAGTCGCCCTTCCTCATCGAGTACCTCGGCGTGGATCAGGACGGCGCCGAGCGCAGGCTGACCTCCACGGGAGAGCGCCGTGCCGCCTGGCTCGCCGTGGAAGGCCAGGGGAGCTTCGTCGCCGAGCAGCTCTCCCTCGGAGTCGGAGAGCTCATCTACGGCCTCGGCGAGCGCTTCACGCCCTTCGTCAAGAACGGCCAGAGCGTCGACATGTGGAACGAGGACGGAGGCACATCGAGCGAGCAGTCCTATAAGAGCATCCCTTTCTACCTGAGCAGCGCCGGATACGGCCTCCTCGTGAACCATCCCGGCCGAGTCTCCTTCGAGGTAGGCTCCGAGCGGGTCGCCCGCGTGCAGTTCAGCGTTCCCGGCGAAGAGCTGGAGTACTTCCTCATCTACGGCCCGGGGCCCAAGGAGGTGCTCGCCAAGTACGCTCGCCTCGCCGGCCGGCCCGCCCTGCCTCCCGCCTGGTCATTCGGCCTTTGGCTGACGACCTCGTTCACGACCGCCTACGACGAGAAGACCGTCCTCGGCTTCATCGGCGGGATGGCCGCGCGGGACCTACCTCTGCGAGTCTTCCATTTCGACTGCTTCTGGATGAGGGAATACCGCCTCTGCGATCTCGAATGGGACGCCGCGGTCTTTCCGGAGCCCGAGGCCATGCTCGCCCGGATCAAGAGGATGGGCGTGAAGGTCTGCGTCTGGATAAATCCCTATATCGCGCAACGTTCCGCGATGTTCGCGGAAGGCAAGGAACGCGGCTTCCTCCTCGAGAAGGCGTCGGGCGGGGTCTGGCAGTGGGACCGTTGGCAGGCGGGCATGGCCATCGTCGATTTCACCAATCCGGGCGCCCGCGAGTGGTACGCCGGCAAGCTGGGCAGGCTCGTCGACATGGGCATCGACTGCTTCAAGACCGACTTCGGCGAGCGCATCCCGACCGACGTCCGATACTTCGACGGCTCGGACCCGGTGCGGATGCATAACTACTATACGCTGCTGTACAACGAGCTCGTGTTCGAGGTCCTGGAGGAAAAGCTGGGCAAGGGCGCGGCCGTCGTCTTCGCGCGCTCGGCCACGGTAGGCGGTCAAAAATACCCCGTGCATTGGGGCGGCGACTCATCGGCTTCCTTCGAATCGATGGCCGAGAGTCTCCGCGGCGGCCTCTCCCTCGGCCTCTCCGGCTTCGGCTTCTGGAGCCACGACATCGGCGGCTTCGAGGACAAAGCCTCCCCGGCGGTGTACAAGAGATGGGTCGCCTTCGGCCTCCTGTCCTCGCACTCGAGGCTCCACGGCAGCAAGGCCTACAAGGTCCCCTGGCTCTACGACGAGGAGTCCGTGGAGGTCCTCCGCTTCTTCACGAAGCTCAAGTGCCGGCTCATGCCCTACATTTTCGCCACGGCGGTCGAGGCCTCGAGCGCGGGGACCCCGGTCATGCGCCCGATGATGCTCGAATTCCCGGGCGACGAGGCCTGCGCCTACCTCGACCGGCAGTACATGCTCGGGCCCGATCTCCTCGTCGCCCCCGTCTTCGACGACGGAGGCGAAGTATCCTATTACCTGCCGGACGGGCTCTGGACGAGGCTGCTCCCTACCGCCGCTTCCCCCGAGCCGGCGACTCCGTCGGAAGCGGCGGCCTCGGTCGAGGGCGGCCGCTGGCTTCGCGAGAGGCACGGCTACCTGAGCCTGCCCCTCCTCGTCCGGCCGAACTCCATCATCCCCCTCGGGGCGGTCGACGACCTGCCCGACTACGACTACGCCGAGGGCGCGTCCTTCCACGTCTTCGAGCCCTCCGAGGGCTCGGAGGCCGTCGCCTCGCTGACCGACCTCGAGGGCCGGAGAGTCATGACCTGTCGCGCCCTGTTGCGTGGAAAGCGCCTTTCCGTCAAGATCGAGGACGGGAAAGGCCGCTATCGGGTCCACGTGCGCATGGCCCGCGCCGCGACGAGGGACGAGCTCGAACGCGGTTTCGAGCTCGAGGCGGGCGGGGCGATGGAGATCGACGTGGGCTGAGGGCAGCGGCGGGGAGAGACAGCATGGGGGATTCGAAGCTCGAGGACGAGAGGGACGCGCTCATACAGACCGTTACCGAGGCCTACTCCCGCGGCGCCATGGAGATGGCCGCCTTCGAGAAGGCGGTGACGCGCCTCAATACCTGCGCCGATCGAAGCGCCCTCGAGGCCGAGGCGGGACAGCTCGGCCTCCAATTGCCCGTCTCGGCGGCTACTCCGCCGAGCTTGGGCCGTCCCGACGCGGTGGAGCTGAGCTGCGTCAGCGGCAACCTGCGCAAGGAAGGCGATTGGGTGAAGGCGCGCGACTACAGGCTCGCGCTCAAGTCGTCCAATGCCAGGCTCGACCTGACGGAGTACGAGGGCGCCCGCGGCTTCCGCCTCTTCCTGGACGTCGACGCGGCCTCGAGCAACCTTCGGCTCACGGTGCCCGAGGGCTTCGAGGTGGAGGATAGGTTTTCGGAGCGCGTGAGCAGCGTGGTGCGTAACAAGCCCAAGGGCGACGGCGGCAGGGACAACCTCGTGGTGCTCACCGGATATCTCCGATCGTCGACGGTAAAGATTAAGTATCGCTCCTAGACTCGGCCTTCGCGCGTATTCTCGTCGCCTCCCTCGCTTCCCGTCGCAGCGAGAGCAGGGTCGAGCCCAGCACCGCCGCTATGATGCAACCCCCTCCCGCGAAGGCGTCGGGCCCGGGAGCCTCCCTCGTCGCCAGGAAGACCCAGACCGGGTTGAATACCGGCTCGAGGACGCCGATGAGGCTCGCGTCCATGGCCGTGACGCGCTTGATGCCGACGGAGAAGAGTACCGAGGCCAGGCCGATCTGCAGGACGCCGAGCGCCGCGATCGCCGCGATGGATCGCGCGTCGATCCGCGGCGCCGGCAGGAAGAGGCAGATCGCGAGGGAGATGGCCGCGGCGAGGACGTGCGAGAGGAGGGCCGACTCGACGGGCGAGCCGTTCTTCTGCATCCTCATGAAGATAGTATAAAGGGCGAAGGTGAGGCCCGCCGTCGCGGCCGCCGCGTCGCCCAGGAGTCCGTCCCCGCCCGATCCCCCGCCGGCGGCGGGAGCGCCCGCGAAGAAGAGGCCCATCCCGAAGGCGACGAAGGCGAGGGCGACCCACTGCTCCGGCTTCGGCCTCTCCTTGAGGGCGAAGGAGCCGATGATCGCCACGTAGACCGGCTCGCCGTACTGGAGGAGTATCGCGTTGGCCGACGTCGTCGCCTTGTTCGCGTAGACGAAGAGCAGCATCGTCGCCGCGTTGGCGAGGGCGGCGCAGACCTGTGGCCCGGAGAGCGTGAAGCGGGGCCTCCGGATCCAGGCGAGGATGAAGAGGGCGGCGACGGCGCTGCGCCCGCAGGCGATCGCGAAGGGATTCCAGTCGAGGAGCTTGATGAACAGCCCCGCCAGGCTCCAGAGGAGGGCGCAGCCGGCCATCGCGGCGACGCCGAGGCCGCGCGGTCCGCCGAGGAGCGCCTTCGTCCCGCTCATTCGAGCCGTCCCGGCATGATTACGCATGTCGCGGATTATAGCCGCGCGGCGCGGGGCGATAAAGGCGCTAGCGCGCCTTGGCCTGGCTCGCGACCGCGCGCGCCGCTTCCTCGATCTTCGCCTGGTCGCCGAGATAGTAGTGCCGAAGGGGCTTCAGACCGTCGTCGAGCTCGTAGACGAGGGGGATTCCCGTCGGGATGTTGAGCTCGACGATATCGGCATCCGAGACCCCGTCCAGGTATTTGACGAGAGCGCGGAGGCTGTTGCCGTGCGCCGTGATCAGTACCCGCCGGCCATCTCGTATCTCGGGAGCGATGTGGTCGCGCCAGGCCGGCAGGAAGCGGCCGACGGTATCCTTGAGGCATTCCGTGGCGGGCAGGAGGCCGGCCTCGACTCTGGAGTAGCGACGATCGAGCCTCGGATGCCTGGGATCGTCGTCCCCGAGGGCGGGAGGTCTCACGTCGTAGCTGCGGCGCCAGGTCTTGACCTGGGCCTCGCCGTACTTCTCGGCCGTTTCGGCCTTGTTGAGGCCCTGGAGGGCGCCGTAATGGCGCTCGTTGAGGCGCCAGTCGCGCTGTACGGGGATCCACATGAGATCCATCCGGTCGAGGACGAGCCAGAGGGTCCGTATCGCGCGCTTCAGCACCGAAGTGAATGCGATATCGAAGACGAAGCCCTCTTCCCCCAACAGTTTCCCCGCCGCTTCCGCTTCCTGTCTTCCTTGCTCGGACAGGTCCACGTCGGTCCAGCCGGTAAAGAGGTTCTCCTTGTTCCAAACGCTCTCGCCGTGCCGCAAGAGGACTAACCGCTTCATGTCCCGCCTCCTATTCCCGTTCGATCGGAAATATACTGACGGATGCGACGCGGCGCGAATACATTCTTCGACGGCGGCTCGGGACGACGGCCGCGGGACCTCCGAAGCCTCAGCCTCCAGGCCATCGCGGCCGCCTCGAGGACGATCCGGCCGGATATCTTCGAGACGCCGCTCGCGCGGCCGCGAAAGGCGATCGGCGATTCGACGATGCTGAGGCCGCTCTCCCATGCGGCGAAAGTGGCCTCCATCTGAAAGGCGTAGCCGCGGGATCGGAGCGAAGGGAGGTCTATCGACTCGAGGGCGGATCGGCGCCAGCACTTGAAGCCGCTCGTCAGGTCTCCTATCCCGAGTCCGGTGACGGCTCTGGCGTAGAGATTGGCCGCCCGGCTGAAGGCCCGCCTCCAGGGCTGCCAGCGGCGCGCGCGCGCTCCGCGGGCGTAGCGGCTGCCGATGACGAGGTCGTGCCCCTCGGCCGCGGCGAGGAGGGGGCCTATCGAGGCCGGATCGTGGGAGAGGTCGGCGTCCATCCGGATAGCCGACTCGTACTCTCCGGCGAGGAAGCGGGCGAAGCCGGCCGCATAGGCCGTTCCGAGGCCCAGCTTGCGCTTTCGGGCGATGAGGGAGAGGCGGCCCTCCGTCGCGGCGAGGGAGCGCAGGTATTCGCCCGTGCCGTCCGGGGAGGCGTCGTCGACCACGAGGACGCCGCGGTCAATATACGATCCGAAGCGGGCTTTCCCCGACCCAGGCGGACCGGTTAATATCTCGGCCATGGACGATCCGCGTTCCGAACGGCTGTACTACCTCGATTGGCTCAGGTTCCTCGTCGTGCTCTCCCTCGCCCCATTCCATGCCGCCTTGAGCTTCACGGGCATGGGCGCGGTCTTTGTCTACGATACGCCGGTGCGCGACGCGATCCTCGCCGGGCATGTCCCGGAGGCCGGCCCAGCCGCCCTCCGTCTCTTCACCGTCTTCTTCGACAACTGGTTCATGCACCTGCTATTCCTCGTTTCCGGCGTCGGAGCAGCCTACTCGCTCCGGAAAAGAGGGGCCCGCGCCTTCGTCGGGGAGCGCGCGAACCGCCTACTCATCCCGCTCCTGCTCGGGACTCTGCTCGTCGTCTCGGTCCAGTCATGGCTGAGAGCCTTGTCCTTCGGGACTTTTTCGGGCGGCTTCCTCTCTTTCTACCCGCATTTCTTCAACGGTATCCACGGCTCCGTGACCAGCCCGGGAAACTACGATTGGGGCCATCTCTGGTTCCTCGCCTATCTCTTCGTGTTCTCCGTCCTCGCCCTGCCGCTCTTCCTTCGCATGGAAGGCGCAGGTCCCGCATCGCGCCTTCCTTCGGCGGCCTCGAGGCTCTCGAAGGGCGCGAGCATCCTCGCTCCCGCCCTCTGGATCGCCGTTCTCGAGGCCCTTTTCCGGCCCGGTTGGCCTGGCTACCAGAACCTCGTCGCCGATTGGGCGAACTTTACCGTCTATCTTTCCTTTTTCGTATTCGGCTATCTGGCCGGAAAGGAGCCGGGACTCCTCGAGGCCGTCGAGCGCGCGAGGTGGGCGGCCCTCGGCCTCGGTCTCGCGGCCTTCGCGGCCCGGCTCGGGACCTACCGGCTCTTCCGCGTCGGCCCGGGCTACGATCCCGCCAATGTCGCGGCCCAGGCCCTGCGGGGGCTCGCGGCCTACGGCCTCGTCCTCGCCTTCGTCGGCTTCGGAAGGCGGCGCCTTAACCGAGCCGGGCCCGGCTTCGGCTGGGCCCGGGATCTCTCCTTTCCCCTGTACGTGCTTCATTTCGCGCCCCTGTGCGCGGCGATATACCTGCTCGACGGGTCGGGCCTTTCGGTGTGGACGCGTTGGGCGATCGCGGTCGCGGCGTCCTGGGGATTCGTGGGCCTGTTCACGGTGATCTCTCGCTACGTGCCGCCCCTGCGCGACTTCTTCGGGATCCGGAAACCGGCGGCCCGAGGGGATCGCGGCCGAGCCGCGGCTATGGCGGCAGCAGTCTCCGGTACACCGCCAGATCGCGAGGGGAAAAGCAGCAGAAGGTGACGTCGATCGGGGGGCTTCCGGCGAGGCATTCGCGGACCGTCTCGACGGCGATTCCCGCGGCCTCTTCGATGGGATAGCCGTAGACGCCCGTGCTGATGGAGGGGAAGGCGACGGATCCGAGCCCCTTCTCGCGGGCGATCTCGAGGCATCTTCGGTAGCAGCTCGCGAGAAGCCGGCTTTCGCCGGCGCCTCCGCCCCGCCACACGGGGCCGACGGCGTGGATGACGAACTTCGCGGGGAGGGCGTATCCCCGCGTGATCTTGGCCTCCCCCGTGCGGCAGCCGCTGAGGCCGCGGCATTCCGCCAAAAGCTCCGGCCCCGCCGCGCGGTGGATGGCTCCGTCGACCCCGCCTCCGCCCAGGAGGGATTCGTTCGCCGCGTTGACGATCGCGTCGACGCGCAGGACGGTAATATCGGCGAGTATCGCTTTCATGGTCGGGAATCAGTCTACATGCGATATAGGATCCTGAAAAGCTTTCGCGCATCCCGCGAAGGCCGGCGCGGCGATCGACGCGGCCGGCCTTCGCCTAGGCGATCGACCCTAGTTCTCCGACGGAGCCTCGCCTTGCATCGGCGAGCCTTGCATCATCGGTCGATTGAGGTCGTCGAGGGATCCCATCGGGTGTCGATGCTCGAAGCGGGATCGCATGCGCTCCTTGAGGGCGCTCTCGTATTTCGCGAAATTGTCGTTGCCCATGATGCCTTTGAGCTGGATCCGCGCGGTCATGAGGGCCTTGTCGATCTCGACCCTGAATTGACCCTTTTTCTCGATGAGGGCGTTGATCGCCTGCGCGTCGGGATTCGCCGGGAGCAGGGCTTCGGCGATCTGGGCTTGGACCAGCCTGATGTGCGTGAAATCGGCGCGCACGGCCTCTCGAGCGGATTTCTCGATCGTCTGCACCTGCGCGATCTGGTCGTCCGTCAGTCCGAAGCCTTTCAGCATGCCGTTCACGTTGCGCATCGGGTCTCGGCCTTGGCCCTGGGCCTGCGCGAAAATCGCAGCGGGGAGAAGAACTGCGACGAGAACAATGAGAGAACGTTTCATCCGTAGCCTCCTGATCGTTTCTGTATTGAAAATACAACGCTGGGCCGCGGAAGTATCTTACATTTGCATGTAGAAATCCTTACGAATCCCTTGGGCTCTCGCCCGCCCGCCGCGTGCGGATCGAGGTCGATCCTATATCGGCGCCTTCCACAGGACCTGCGCGGTCACCTCTCCCAAGGTCGCGACGCCCGTCATCTTCATCGCCTTCTTGAGGTCCGCCGCGAGCGTGGCCATCTGAGCGCTCACCGCGTCCTCGCCCCCGCCCACCGCGGCCCTGACGAGGTCGCGGCCGACGAGGACGGCCTGGGCCCCGAGGGCGAGCATCTTGAGGACGTCGTAGCCCGTCCTCACTCCGCCGTCGGCGACGATGAAGGCCTTGCCGCCGATGCGCGCGACGATCGAGGGAAGGACCTCGGCCGTGCCGGGCGAATGGTCGAGGACCCGGCCGCCGTGGTTGGAGACGACGACGACCCTGGCGCCGGCCTGGACCGCCGCCTCCGCGTCCTCTGCGCACATGACGCCCTTGATAACGAAGGGCAGCGAGGTCGACGCGGCCAGCTCGCGCAGCTCCTCGACCGTCTTCCTGAACACCGGCTGGCCGTGGGCGTTCATCGCGTACGAGCCGTGGCCGTCCACGTCGACGCCGACGGCGGCGCAGCCCTCCTTCTCGGCCTTTTCCATGAAGGCTTTGATCGCGTCTTGAGAACGGGGCTTTATTATCTGGACGCCCCAGCCGCCCGCTTCCGCGATGGCCTCGATGCCGTAGGGCCGCTCGAGCGAGTAGTTGAAGGAGTCGCCCCTCCAGCCCATCGATCCGGCGGCCCTGCATCCTCGGACGACGGCGCGGCAGAACTCGGCCTCGGTTATGACGGACTCGCCCCCGAAGCTGTTGACTCCCGACACGCTCGCGCCCATGACGGGCATCGCGAGCTCGCGCCCGAGGAAGTCCAGCCGGCAGTCGGGCTGGAAATCGGGCCCGATGAGGCGGGCGTTGAGTTTGAGCTCCGCGAGGGCCTTGACGTTGTTCGCGAAGGAAGCGCCCGTACCCGGCCCGCCCATGCCTATCGGCGAGCCGTAGGAGTGCCCCTGGCAGATCCTCGTATCGAGGCCGTCGCAGATCTTGTAGCCGGCGCAGATGCCCTTGAGCTTGGTCCGCGCCACCTCCCTCGCCTCTTCCAACGATATGTTCGCCTCCGACATGATGCAGCCCTCCTTATC
>Ga0181529_10001815_pt1 | contig 26753 bp, 23 predicted proteins | sample PEATcosm2014_Bin_36_FD_119763 | JGI IMG/M metagenome (GOLD analysis project Ga0181529, IMG submission 119763) | Peatland microbial communities from MTU Mesocosm Facility, Houghton, MI, USA - PEATcosm2014_Bin10_30_metaG | ecosystem: Environmental > Terrestrial > Soil > Wetlands > Peat | place... | reverse complement strand
TAGCCGCCGATCGGGATCGCCGACAGCCGCCAGCGCGCGCCGCGCTTGTCGGTGCGGCCGACGACTTCGGGGCCCATGCCGATCGAGAAGACCTCGATTTTGACCCCGCAGCGCCGGGCGACGAAGAAATGGCCGAATTCGTGGACGAAAACGACAGCGCCGAGCACGAGCAGAAACGAGCCGATCAGCACGGCCGCTGCCCACAGGCTGTCCAGCATCGGCGCCATTGCGTTCCCGTCCTTCGTCCGTCCGCAGCGGACCGCCGCCGCGGCGATGAGACCACCGGCGGGCTAATTTCTACTTAAGCGGCGCGATTGTGAAGCCCGCTCCGATCGGCGCCGTCTTCGCCGGCGCGCCCGAGCGCCACGGCGACCGCCGCGGCGATCGTGGCGGCGAAATACACGGCGACGCCCGGGATCTGCAACGAAAAATCGACGATCGCGTGCAGCGTGACCAGGACAAGCGCCGCCAAGCCGGCCACCGGCAGAAACCGAAGGCGGCGCCGCACCCTCGCGCCGCGGATGAGCGCCGCGCCGAGAGCCACATAGCCGAGCGCGGTCGCACCGACGAACGGCAGTCCGAAGCCGAGCAGCCCCTCGAGAAAGAAATCGTGGGCGTGGTCCCAGATCCCGTAGACGCCGGCGCAATCCACATTGCGGTAGGCGGGGAAGACGTCCGGAAAAGCGCCGAAGCCGGCGCCGAGCGGCCAGTGGTCGGCGATCGCCGCAACGGTCGAGCCGAAGACGCACCAGCGCGCGTCCTCGGAAGCGAGCGCCTGCGCGCGGTGCTCGGTTCGTCCGGCGAACAGAACGAACAGGCCGAGGACGAGCGCCAGCGCCGCCAAGGCGACGGCGGGTCGCCGCCAGCGCGCGAAGAGCTCTTCGCGCCCGCGGTCGGGGGTCAGTCGCCGCGCCGCCATCATCGCCGTCGCGACCAAAGTCGCAACCAGCGTCGCGCCGATCGCCCCGCGCGAGCGGGTCAGGAACAGAGCCGCGGCGCAGTCGAGCACGGCGAACAGATGGAGGAACAGCGCGGCGCTTTGGCCGCTCCATTTGCCGCGGCGCGCGAGGCGCGCGAGCCGGACGACGCGAAGGTCGGCGAACAACAGCGCCAGATTGAGCAGCAGCGCGACGCCGAAGAAGGTTCCCGCCGTGTTGCGGTTGACGAACGACGCGGTGAGGTCGCCGAGATAGAACCGCTTCGGCTCGAGCAGCAGCTGATCGGGCCAGAACACTTCCTGGACGATCGCGAACGCCGCATAGGCGGCGCCGAAATAGGCGAGCCCTCGCCACAACCGCAGCGCTTCCTCGTCGTTCTGGCAACAGGCCAGCGCGACGGCGAAGGCGAGAAACGGCGCCGCGAGCGCCGGCGCGGCGGCGAGCGTCAGGCCCGGCGCGACCGAAATCGAGCCGCGCGGCGCCGCGCCGGCGATTGTGTCGCCGAGCGCCTTCCAGGCGGGGTCGGCGAACTGGGAATCGCCGAGCGGCACGGTCTGCCAAAGCGCGAAGGCGAGCAGCGCGGCGAACGACAGCAGCGCCAGCATCTGCAGGCGGGCGAGGCGCGGCGCCGCGACCGGGACCGCGACGGCGAGCAGCGCGAGGAGAGCGAAGCCGAGCGCGGCGAAGTCGAGTTCGACCGTCGACGCGCCGCCGTGGGCGAGCACGGTCGCCGCGAGCGTCGCGAGCAAGGCGCGGCCGAGCCACAGCCGCCGCGCCGCCGGCGCGAGCGTCGCCCCGGTCATGGCGCCTCCGGCGCCAGCAGCCCGGCGCCGGCGGCGTCGATGCGCAGAACCGACAGCCGGTTGGAGAGATAGGCGCCGGTGTCGAGGTTGATGCGGTTCGAGCGAAAGTCGACCCGCTCGACCGGCGTGTGGCCGTGGACGACGATGAAGCCGAAGTCGCCGTCGTCGTCGAGGAATTCATTGCGGATGCCGGTGAGATCGGCGACGTCCTGGTTCTCGAGCGCGACGCCCGGCCTGAGGCCCGCGTGAACGAAGCCGTAGCCGCCGTCGCGGTGGAATGCGCCGAGGCTGGCGAGGAAACGCCGGTGGTCGTCGGGCAGACGCTCGGCGAAATCCTCGCAGCGCGGGCCTTCGGCTCGGCGCAGGTCCGACGCGGCGAATCCATAAGAGAGCAACGTCTCCGCGCCGCCGAGCGCGCGCCATGCGGCGAAAGGCAGATGGCCGGCGAGGAAGGATTCCATCGCCGTCTCGTGGTTGCCTCTGAGCGCGACGACGCGCTTTACGCGCACGCGCGCCGCCATCAGGTCGAGGACCGTCTTCGAATCGGGGCCGCGGTCGACATAGTCGCCGAGGTAGATCTCGGTCGCTCGCGACGCGGCCTGCGCGCCGCCGCGGTCGATTCGCGCCTGCGCGCGGACGAGGCAGTCGGCCCGGCCATGGACGTCGCCGATCACGTAGAGCGTCTCGCCCTCAGGGGCGGGTGGGTAGGCATGCCGCGGCTCGGCGCCTTCGCGCGGACGCGCGCTCGACGCGCCGATCGCAAGTCGGCGGCGCACCGCTTCGAGCCACGCGCGCGGAGCGCTCCGGCGTCGGGCGGCCAGTAGGGCTTGGTCGGTTCCCGCTGCGGCGGGGATCGCTGCAGTCATGCGCCGTCGTCAGTCGTTCGTTGCGCGTCTCTGATCGGACGCAGGTGGCGCGCAACCGTCACTAAGCATAGACAACCCTTGCGTGTATTCAAGGCCAATGATACACCTTATGGGTGTCATCGATCGGCAACGACGGAGGGGTCCGGAGTGGACGTCGTCAGCCTATCCGCGGTCCTCGACCGGGCCGCGGTCACTCCGCAGTTTGGGTCGGCAGCGCCGGCGATGCGGCGTTGGGCGGCGCCGTGCAGCGCGTTGCCCGCGGCGGCGGCGGCGTTCGATGTCGCGGTTCTGGCCTTCGCCGCGCTGGCGGGCGAATTCGCCTATCGGCGCCTCGCGCTCGGCGAATCGCCGGACTTCGGCGGCCTCGCTGGCGGGCTGCTGGCGGGTGCGCTGTTCGTTCTGCTGGCGCAGCTCGCCGGCCTTTACCGCTTGCCGATCTTGCTGGCGCCCGGCGCGAGCCTGCCGCGTCTAACGCTGACGGTGGCGCTGGCGCAACTCGCGGTCGTCAGCGTGCTGTTCCTGCTCAAGTCGGGCGCCGACCATTCGCGCGGCGCGACGATCGCGTTCGCCGTGCTGGCGTTGACGCTGACGCCGCTTGGCAGGGTCGCGCTGGCGCGGGCCGCGCGCTCGGCGATTCGGCGCGGCGCCATCCAAGGCAGCCGGGTTGTGACGCTCGGCGATCCATTCGAGCTCGAGCGGCTCGACGACGCCGATTTTCCGGATTTCGGCACGGAAGAGGTCGCGCGCGTCAGCCTTTCCGGTTCGGCGGCGCTCGGCGGCGGGCTGCTCGAATCGGATCGCGCTCGCGTCGCCCAGGCGATCGCCTGCGCGCGCGAAATGCGGGCGACGGAGTTCGCGGCAGTGATGCCGTGGGGCGCCGAGGCGGCGTTGGCCGACCTCTGTTCGCTCGTGCGCCTGTCGCCGCTGCCGCTGCGGCTCTATCCCGACGAGAAGATCCGTCGCGTCCTGCGGCGCGGTCGCGACGGCGGCCTCGGGCGACGCTTCTCGGTGACGCTGCAGCGCGCGCCGCTCAGCGCCGCCGAGCGCGCCGCCAAACGGGCGTTCGACGTCGTGCTCGCTGCGACGGCGCTCGTCGCGCTGGCGCCCGCGCTGCTGACGATCGCTGCGCTGATCCGCCTCGAAAGCCCTGGACCGGCGATCTTCCGCCAGCGCCGCTGCGGTTTCGACAACCGCGAATTCGTCATGTTCAAGTTCCGGACGATGCGGGTGTTGGAGGATCGCGGGCCGATCGTCCAGGCTTCGCCCAACGATTGGCGCGTCACCAGCGTCGGCCGATTGCTGCGCCGTTCGAGCGTCGACGAACTGCCGCAACTCCTCAACGTGCTGCGCGGCGAGATGTCGCTTGTCGGCCCACGTCCGCACGCGATCGCCCACGACGACGAATACAAAGCGCGCATCGCCAATTACGCGCTGCGCCATCACGTCAAGCCCGGTCTGACCGGCGCGGCGCAAGTCGCGGGCTTCCGCGGCGCGACGCCCCACTTGTCGCAGATGGAGCGACGCGTCGAGCGGGACCTCTGGTACGTCGACAATTGGTCGATGGCGCTCGATCTGAAGATCCTCGCCGCAACCGTTCTCGTACTGCTCCGGCTCGATGCGTACTGATCGCAGCACCGATATGCCGCGCTTCTGTCCGAGCCCGGTTTCGCTGGCCGCCGCGCGGCGTCGGCGACGGCTTCGGACGGCGGGGCGGCGGAGGCAGGATCGTGATTGAGGATACGCAGACGCGCCGCCGCGCGGTCGGGCGCGACGCGGGGGCGGCGCTGCGTCTTGCCGCGCTCGCCATCGCGCTCGCGTCGGCCGGTTGCACGGCGATCTCCGACAGCGGTCCGTCGCGCCGCGACGTCGAAACGCGCGCGGCGGCGGCGATCGGGCCGACCGAAGACCGCTCGTTGCTCGATTACGCGCTGGTCGATCTCAACCGCGGCGTGCTGCCGTTGATCGACGACCCGGGGCCGGGGTCGCTGCTTCGCACCTTCGGCGCCGGGCACAAGCCGCCGCCAGCCGTCGTGGTGGGCGTCGGCGACACGGTTCAGGTCACGTTGTTCGAGGCGCAGTCGGGGGGCCTGTTCATTCCCGTCGACGCCGGCGCCCGCCCCGGAAATTTCGTCACCCTGCCCAACCAAACGGTCGACAGTCGCGGCTATATTTCGGTGCCCTACGCCGGGCAGATCGCCGTGCTCAACCGCAGCACGCCGGCGATCCAGCGCGACATCGTCGAAAAACTGACAAACCGCGCGATCGAGCCGCAGGCGGTGGTGACGCTGGTCAACCAGACGTCGATGCAGTTCACCGTGCTCGGCGACGTCAATACGCCCGGCAAGCTTACGGTCAACGCGGCCGGCGACAAGGTGCTAGACGCGATTTCGCGCTCCGGCGGCATCCGCAATCCTGGCTACGAGGAATTCGTCACTCTGCAGCGCAACGGCGCGAAGAGCACCGTCTATTTCATGAACCTGGTGAAGGAGCCGCGCGAGAACGTCTATGTCGAGTCGGGCGACACGCTGTACGTCTACCAGTATCAGCGCGCCTTCCTCGCATTCGGCGCCACCGGCGCCAGCGGCCAGTTCAAGTTCCAGCAGGAGAGCCTGACCCTCAACGATGCGGTCGGCAAGGCGGGCGGCTTGCTCGACAACCGCGCCGACCCGGGCCAGGTCTTTGTCTACCGCCTGGAGAAGCGCGCGACGCTCGATCAGATGGGCGTCGACCTCTCCAAGGTCGCCGCCGAACAGGCCGACATTCCGACGATCTATCGCGTCAACCTGCGCGATCCGTCCGGCTTCTTCGCCGCGGCGCGGTTCCCGATGCGCGATGGCGACGTGATCTACGTCGACAACGCCGATCAGGTCGAGATCGCCAAGTTCCTTGGCATGCTGACCAACTTCACCAGTTCGGCTTCGGGCGTGGCGAGCGACGCGGCCAACGCCAAGGCGGCGATCCTCTATCTGCAGAACCGCTGCGGTCCGGCAAGCGCCGTCGTGAGCTGTCCATGAGTGCGGGAGGGAAAGCGACATGACCTATTACGCTTCGCGCGGGCGGTTGGCGGCGACGTTCGTCGCATTGGCGGCGATGGCGGCTCTCGCGCCATCCGTCGCGGCGCAAGTCGCCAGCCCGCCGAACGCGCTCGCCAAAGCGAAGATCGATCGATACGAAAGCGATCCGCAGGCGTTGCTGAGCGACTTCGCGGCCGGAGGACTGGCGCTCTCATCGCGCGTGCGCGCGTTCGTGATGAACGACCCCAAAGCCGCGGCGACGTTGCTCGCGCTGGCTGGCGCCGCGAACGACGCACAAAAGGCGGCAATCGGCGCCGGGCTGGCCGAGGCGGTGAAGATTCTTGCGCGGACCAACCCGCAGGCGGCCGAGGCGATCCGGCAACAGGTCGCGCAGTCGGGGATCGACGCGCTGGTCACCGCTTTCATCGCCGCTTCGAGTCCGACGGTTACGGAGGTTGGAACCGACGCTGGCGTCGACGACAGCGCGACGTCCGGCGGCCCGGCGGCCCAGTACGCGCCTGGCGAGGCGCCGGCCGGCGCCGCATCGCCGCCTACGCCGATCTTCAGCGGCTCGAACTCGAGCGGAGGCGGCATGACCGCGGTCATGCAGTCTTCGGTCAGTCCGAGCCGGACTTCGATGTAAGGGCCGCGCCGATGCTCCCCCGCCACGCTCCCCGCAGCGACGATCGATTTCCGGCCGAGGCCGCGCGCGGATTTGAGGACGCGCGGCGATGCTGAATCGTTTGAGCGCCCCGCCCGCCGGCGCCGAAGGCGAATACGAATCCGTCGGCGGGTCGCGCGCGCTCGATCTCGAGCAGTTGCTGGCGGCGGCGCGGCGCCAAGCCCGCGTCGTGGGCTTCGCCGCCGCGGTCGGCGGGCTGCTGGGGCTCGCCTACGCGATCTCTGCGACCCCGCTCTACACGGCGACGACCGACCTGCTGATCGACAGTCAGAAGGACAAGACGGAATTGTCGGCGTCGATCGCGGAACTGACGTTCGACACCGGCGCGATCGACAGTCAAGTCGAGGTTCTCAAGTCGGAGAAGATTGCGCTGGCGGTGATCGCCGCGCTCAGTCTCACCCACGATCCTGAATTCATGGGAGCGAGGGGAACGCCGATCGGTCAGGCGCTCGCCGCGCTGCGCTCGACGTTGGATTTCGTCGGCTGGTTCGTCAGCCGCGAGCGCTCCGTGGCCGAAGCGGACGAGAACCTCCAGCGCGCGGCGATCGATCAATTGCGAGCCGGGCTTGAGGTGCGGCGAATCGCCCACACTTACGTGCTGGCGATCGATTACACGTCGCCCGATCGGGTCAAATCGGCGACGATCGCCAACGCCTTCGGCGAGGCCTACCTCAACGACCAACTCGACGGGAAGTTCGAGGCGACTCGCCGCGCCGCCGGCTGGCTGCAATCGCGCATCGCCGAGCTGAAGCAGCAGTCGATCGACTCCGATCTCGCGGTGCAGAAGTTCAAGGCCGACAAGGGAATCGTCGTCACCGGGGGCGACCGGCCGGGCCTGATGTCCGACCAGCAGCTCACCCAGATCAACGAGCAGATGGTGCTAGCGCGCGCCGACACCGGACGCGCGGAGGCGCGCTACCAGCAGATCGAGGACCTGATCAATTCCGGACGCGTCGGCGCCTCGGTTCCCGATTCGCTCGCCAATCCGGTGATCACCGACCTGCGCGAGAAATATCTCGCCGCGTCGAAGATGGAGGCGCAGCTCGAAGGCAAGCTCGGTCCCCAGCACCTGCAAGTCATCAATCTCAAGAACGAGATGCAGGAGTTCGAACGCCTCATCTCCGAGGAATTGCGGCGGATCGCCGAAAGCTACCGCAGCGACGCAGAGGTCGCGCGCGACAAGGAGCAGTCGCTCGCTCTCGAACTGTCTGGACTGGTGGGAGAGAACGCGGGCACCAACCAGACGCTGGTTCAGTTGCGCGAGCTCGAGCGCGAAGCGGACACCTATCGCAATCTCTATCAGGTGTTCATGCAGCGCTATCAAGAGGCGCTGCAGCAGCAATCCTTCCCGGTGACGGAGGCACGGGTGATCACTGCGGCGACGCCGCCGCGCGCGCCTTCGGCGCCGCGACGCGGGACGATCGTCGCGCTGTCGCTGCTGCTCGGGGCAATGGTCGGCGGCGGTCTCGGCGCATTGCGCGAGTATCGCGACCGTGTCTTTCGCGTCGCCGCCGACGTGCGCGAAGGCCTCGGCCTCGACTTTCTCGGCCTGCTGCAAGCGGTCAAGGCGACCGTCACGGACAAGGCCGAGGCCGAGTCTCCGGTCGTTCCGGGCGAGACGCAGACCGCCGACGCGCTGTTGCGCTACTCGATCGACCATCCGCTGTCGCAATTCACCGAGACGCTGCGCTCGGCCAAGGTCGCGATCGATCTTTCGTTGGCGGCCCAGCGCTCGAAGGTCATCGGCGTCGTCTCGGCGCTGCCGAACGAGGGCAAGTCGACGCTGGCGAAGAACCTCGCCTCGCTGCTCGCCCATCTCGGCGCGTCGTGCCTGTTGATCGACGGCGACCTGCGCAATCCAGGGCTGACGCTCGCCATCGCCCGCCATGCCGAGGTCGGCCTGCTGGAAGTCGTCCGGGGCGAGCGGTCGCTGGGCGAGACGACGATGCTCGAGGGCGATTCCGGACTCAAGTTTCTGCCAACCGTCATCGTGAAGCGTCAGCAGCATCCGAGCGAAGTCCTCGCCTCGCCGGGAATGCGCGCGCTGTTCGGGGAGGCGGGGCGCAGCTTCGAGTACGTCATCGTCGATTTGCCGCCGCTCGGGCCCGTCGTCGACGTGCGCGCCGCGGCGCAACAGTTCGACGCCTTCCTGCTCATTGTCGAATGGGGACGCACGCCGCGCGCGCTGGCGCAGGAACTGCTCTCGGACGCGGCGCTGGCCAACAAGTGCGTCGGCGTCATTTACAACAAGGTCGATATCGACCGGGTCAATCTCTACGAAAGCTACGGATCAACGGACTACTACTACTATGGCTATGGCGCCTACTATCACCGGGAACGCGCGTAGCGCGCCGGCGGCGCCCGCCGCCGTACGACCGAGATCTGCCGCCGCGTGGCTCGCGACGGCGATGCTCGCTGTCCTCGGCCTGACGACCGCCGGCGTCTCTTTGCGCTCGCTGACCGTAGCTGCGGCCAACGCCGACCTCACGGATCTCGCCTCGTCGATCGAGCAAGGCGCCAACCCCGAGGCCGACTATCTGGCGGGCGTCGTCGGCGCCGACGGGTTTGCGCGCGACGACGACGACTGCTCGGACGCCGTGACGCGCGCCAGGCTGACTGACGCCTGGGCGGCGACGAACGCGCTCGCCGCTGACGCGCCGCTGCAGCAAGTCGTCGAGGCCGGCGCGACGCGCGCAGCCTTGCGTCGGCTGGCGTGCGACCCGCTCGATGGCAACGCCTGGCTGCGCTATGCGATGATCGCCGAACGCAGCGGGGCGCCGCACGAGGCTGTGGCCGCGGCGCTCAGCGCTTCCTACCGGCTCGCGCCGGCCGAAATCTGGATCGTCGAGCCCCGGCTCGAATTTGCGACCCAGTCGATTCTCGCCGGCGCGACGACGGTCTCGGCGGACTACAGAGTCGACCTGCAACACTTCGTCGCCTTCGAATCCGTCGCGCGCGTCGCCGCCGCTTACGTTGCCGCGCCGCCGTCGGTGCGCGGTTGGCTGCGGCCGTCGATCGACGCCCAGCCCGGTCGCCGGCGCCGGGAAATTCTGACCGGGATCGATCGACTCGGCGTCGACTATGCGCGCGAGGCGCCATGACGACGACCCTCTCGCCTCGCCAGACGGACGGCGGCGCAGCCGAATGCGCCGCGTTCAAGCCTTCGCAATTGGCGCTCGACCAAGGCGAGCGCTGGTATGTGGCGGCGACCGGGCCGCGCAAGGAGCGCGTTGCGCTCGACAATCTCGTCTGTCAGGGCTTCCGCGGTCTCCTGCCGACGCTCATCGAAACGCGCCGCCACGCCCGGCAGTTTCGCACCGCGGCGGCGCCCCTGTTTCCTCGCTACGTGTTCGTGATCCTCGATCGCGAGCGCCCCGGCTGGCGTCGCGTCAACGGCACGCGCGGCGTCGAACGATTGATCTCTGATCGCGACGGCCCGATCGCGGTCGCGCCCGGCGTCGTCGAGGCGTTGGCGGCGGCGAGCAACGCCCACGGCGTGGTGCGTTTTGGCGATGCCGGTCTGGCCGTCGGCGACTCGGTGCGCGTCGTCGCCGGACCGTTCGCGGGGGCGCTCGGCGTCCTGCAGCGACTCGACGGGCCGGCGCGGGCGCAAGTGCTGCTCGAGCTGCTCGGCGGGACAGTCAAGGTCGGCGCGGCGCGCGAGTGGCTGGCGGCGGTCTGACGCGCCGCCGAGGCTTCGGGAATCCGGGACGGCCCGCTTCGGGTCGGTTCACCCGGACGGCGGTAGCGTGGCCGAACGCCGGTTCGCAACTGCGGCGTCGACGACCACCGCAAGCGATTGACGACCAACCGAGCGAGGACGCCTTGAGTCGACCAAAGGTTGCATTGATCACCGGCGTGACCGGTCAGGACGGCGCCTATCTCGCCGAATTGCTGCTCGACAAAGGCTACGAGGTGCACGGCGTCAAGCGTCGCTCGTCGAGCTTCAACACCGGGCGCATCGAGCATCTCTACGAGGACCCTCAGACCGCCGAGCCGCGGTTCGCGTTGCATTACGGCGACATGACCGATGCGACCAACCTGATCCGCATCGTTCAGGAGACGCAGCCCGACGAGATCTACAATCTCGCCGCCCAGTCACACGTGCAGGTTTCTTTCGAGACGGCGGAATACACCGCCAACGCCGACGCGCTCGGCACGCTGCGCCTGCTCGAGGCTATCCGGCTGCTCAAGCTGGGCGAGAAATGCCGCTTCTACCAGGCCTCGACCTCCGAGCTCTACGGCCGCGTCCAAGCTGTGCCACAGAGCGAGACGACGCCGTTCTATCCGCGCTCGCCTTACGCGGCGGCGAAGCTTTATGCCTACTGGATCACGGTGAACTATCGCGAGGCCTACGGCCTGCACGCCTCGAACGGCATCCTGTTCAACCACGAGAGCCCGATTCGCGGCGAGACGTTCGTCACGCGCAAGATAACCCGCGCGGTCGCCGCGATCCATCTCGGACTGCAAGATCGGCTTTATCTCGGCAATCTTGACGCCATGCGCGATTGGGGTCACGCGCGCGATTACGTTCGCGGCATGTGGCTGATTGCGCAACAGCCGCAGCCGGATGATTACGTGCTGGCGACGGGCGAGACTCACAGCGTGCGCAGCTTCGTCGAAACAGCGTTCCGCGAGGTCGGCGTCGACATCGTCTGGCGCGGCGCCGACCTTTGGGAAGAAGGGGTCGACGCCGTCAGCGGGCGCGTGCGGGTCGCAATCGACCCCCGCTATTTCCGCCCGACCGAGGTCGATCTGCTGATCGGCGATCCGCGCAAAGCGCATGAGAAACTCGGTTGGCGGCACCATACGGGCTTCTGCGATCTCGTCGCCGAAATGGTGCGGGAGGATCTGGAGTTGACGGCGCGCGGCGCGTCGCAACGGTCGCAACTCGGGGGGTTCGTTCATGCCTGACGTCGTCTATCCGCTGAAGGGGAGGCGAATCTGGATCGCCGGTCATCGCGGCATGGTCGGTTCAGCGATGAAGCGGCGCCTCGCGCGCGAAGACTGCGAGGTCGTGACGGTCGACCGTGCGACGCTTGATCTCACCCGCCAACGTGAGGTCGAAGCGTGGCTGGCCAGCGTCCGCCCCGATGCGATCGTGCTCGCGGCCGCCAAGGTCGGCGGCATTCTTGCCAACGACACACATCCGGCGGAGTTTCTCTACGACAACCTGACGATCGCCGCCAATGTGATCGCCTCCGCTCATCGCGTCGGCGTCGCTCGACTGCTCTATCTCGGCTCGTCCTGCATCTATCCACGACTCGCGCCGCAACCGATCGTCGAAGAGGCTCTGCTCACCGGGCCTCTAGAGCCGACCAACGAAGCCTACGCGATCGCCAAGATCGCCGGCGTCAAGCTGTGCCAAGCCTACCGTCGGCAATTCGGCCGCGATTACGTCTCGGCGATGCCGAGCAACCTCTACGGCCCCGGCGACAACTTTAATCCCGACGCCAGTCACGTCCTGCCGGCGCTGATCCGCAAGGCGCACGACGCCAAGCGCCGTGGCCTGCCGGCGATGACGATCTGGGGCAGCGGCGCGCCGCGTCGTGAGTTTCTCCATGTCGACGACTGCGCCGACGCGCTGGCGCTCGTGCTGCAGGTCTATTCCGCGGCAATGCCGATCAACGTCGGCTCGGGAGAGGACCTGACGATTCGCCAGCTCGCCGAGCTCGTCGCCAAGGCGGTCGGCTACGACGGGCCGATCGCGGTCGATCCGAGCAAGCCGGACGGGACGCCGAGCAAGTTGATGAGCGGCGCGCGGCTTGCGGCGCTCGGCTGGCGGCCGCGCATCAGCCTCGAGGCGGGGATCGCCGACACCTACGCTTGGTATCTCGCGCATGTGGCGCAAGCGAGCGAGGCGTTCGAGGAGGCCAGGGAAGCCGGGAGGCGGCGATGGCGCGCGTCCTGATCTATGCGATGAACTACGCGCCGGAGATCGCCGGCGTCGGCCGCTGCACTGGCGAGATCGGCGAGTTCCTCGTCGCTTCCGGCCATTCGGTGGCGGTGGTGACGACGCCGCCGCACTATCCGGCCTGGAGCGTCGCGCCGCCTTATCACGCCTGGCGTTACAGCCGCGAGCGGCGCGGCGGCATGCTGATCGAGCGCTGTCCGTTGCTGCTGCGCCGGCGCATGGGCGGCCTGTGGCGCCTCATCGCGCCGCTCACATTCGCGCTGAGCTCAGCGCCGGTAGCGCTATGGCGGGCGCTGCGGTTTCGTCCCGACGTCGTGCTGTGCGTCGAGCCGACGCTGCTGGCGGCGCCGGCGGCGTTGGTCGCGGCGCGTCTCGTCGGCGCACGCGCAGTCTTGCACGTGCAGGATCTCGAGGTCGACGCCGCCTTCGCGGTTGGGCATCTTGCGCCACGCGCCGGATTGAGGCGACTCGCTCTGCGTTTTGAACACGCGGCGCTCGCCCGCTTTGACGGGGTGCTCACCGTCTCCGATCGCATGGCCGAGCGCCTCGTCGCCAAGCGCGTCAGCCGCGACCGGCTCGTCGTGGTGCGCAATTGGGTCGATCTCGAGGCGTTCAGGCCCCCGCCGTTCGTGGGCGCGAGCGCCTACCGACGCGAACTCGGCATTCCCGGAGACGCATTCGTCGCGCTCTACTCGGGCAGCATCGGGGCCAAGCAAGGCTTCGACGAGTTGATCGAAGCGGCGCGACGGCTCGCGCGGCGCGCCGACATCTTCTTCGTCATTGCCGGCGACGGGCCCGCCAAGCTCGCGCTCGCGGCGCAGGTCGCCGATCTGCCGAATGTCCGGTTGCTGCCGTTTCAGCCGGCCGCGCGGCTGGCCGAGTTTCTCGGCCTCGCCGATCTCCATCTGCTGCCGCAGGCCAAGGAAGCGGCCGATCTCGTTCTGCCGTCGAAGCTCGCCGGCATGCTGGCGAGCGGCCGGCGCATCCTGGTCGCTGCGGCGGCTGGGACCGAGCTCGCTGACTTCCTCGGCGAGGCGGCCATTCTCACGCCGCCCGGCGAGCCGGCGGCGCTGGCCAGAGCCATCGAGCGCGCCGCCGACGCGCGCGACGACGAACCGACGAACGTCGCGGCGCGACTTGCGCTGGCGGCACAGCTATCGCGCGCCGATCGCCTGCCGGCTCTCGCCGCCGCGCTCTTCGCCGCGCCCGCGCCCAGCCTGAAGCGCGACGTAGCGCCGGCCGCGCCCGAGGAGATCGCGGCGTGAGCGAGCGGAGGACGGCGCGACAGAGATCCGGCAGTCGGCGAAGACGCGCGCCGTCATCGTCAGCGCGAACCTGAGCGCAACATCCGAGTTTGCGGTGGGAGCGCCTAAGCCAATCGGCCGTGACCCTCGCCGACATGCCGCTAGCGCGCGGCCGCGCGCGCTGCCGAACCCCAACGCCGCCGAGCCTCCGACATCCAAACGTGAAAATGACCGTCATCATTCCCCCGCCGGCGCGCAGAACCGTCTCGAGACTCGCTCGAAGCCGCCTCATTTCCGGTGTCGGCGCCAACGCCTATGCGCAAGGCGTGACCCTGGTCGTCCAACTCGTGTCGACGCCGGCGCTGCTCGCTGCCTTTGGCGCCAAGACGTATGGGTTGTGGCTGGTCGTTTCCGCCTTACCGACTTATATCGCGCTTGCGGACCTGGGGTTCTCGTCGGCAGCGGCGAACGCGATCACGCTCGCGGTGGCGCGCGGCGCGCGCGACGACGCGCGCGCGACATTTCAAAGCGCGCTTGCGCTCAACCTGCTGACCGCGGCGGCCATCCTCACGCTGACGGGCGCGGCGATCGCGCTGGCTCCGGATTCGTTCGTCCCCATGATTTCGCCGACGACGCGCGGCGAAGTGCGCGAGGTCTGTGCGCTTCAGGCCGCGCAGGTGGCCGCAACCCTTTGCTGCGGAGCGATTCTAAGCGGATTCATTTCGACGGGACGCTACGCGTTGGGCGTGGTCTTGGGGAGCACCTCGCGGCTGGCGGAGACTGCGGCGCTGGTTCTCGGCGCGCTAACGTTTCGCAGCCTCGTCGTCTCCGCCGCGCTCATGCTGGTTGCGCGCCTTTGCGCCGTGGTCGTGACGGCCGCGATCGCCGTTCGCGGCGCGCCGTGGTGTCGACCCGGATTCCGATATGCGCGAATGACCATTGTGCGTCGGCTGACTGGACCCGCGCTCGCCGTCACAGCGCTGCCGATCGCGTTCGCAGTCAATCTGCAGGGGTTGATTTTGGTGATCGGCGCGACGTTGTCGCTCGAGGCGGTTGCGACCTTCGCGGCGATGCGAACGTTGACGCGGGCGATCTTGCAGGCGGCCGTGCTCGTCAACACGGCGATCATGCCCGAGGTCACGCGCGCATTTGGAGCAGGCGACTCGGCGCGACTCCGGCGCCTGACGCGCATCAATATCAGTTCGGTGCTCGCGCTCGACGTCGCCGCATTCGCCGTGATCGCTTCGTTCGGATCGATCGTCATCACCGTGTGGACGCGCGGTCGCGTCGCGCCGAACCCGACTCTGACGCTTGGGCTCGCCGCCGTCGCCTGCGTCCACTGCGTGTGGTTGGCCCAGTCGAACCTGGTGCTCGCCGTCAATCGACACGCGCAGTACTCGTATTGGTTCCTCGCCGTATCGGTCGGCGCGGCGTTGGGCGCCATTCCGGCGACGCGCGCCCTTGGGCTGAACGGAGTCCTGTTGCCGATGCTCGCCGCCGAAGCGGCAATGATCGCGGTTGTGGCGCGCGTCTTTCGCCGCACGTTCGGCGAGACGTGCACGGGAACAAGCGCGGCGCGAGCGGTCTGGGCGCGAATCGTCAGTCGCGCGACCGGCGCGAAGAGCGAACGGCCGGTATTCCGCGATGGCGCATGAGCATGGAGGGCGGGCCACGCCGCCAAAGCGCCTGCCGATTTGCGCGCGAGGAACTGTCATGACCGCTGCAACCTTGGTCCGCGTGTGCGATCACACGCTTTATCTCGACGGCAGAGCGATGAAAGTCGTAGTCGACTTGGGGATGAACAAGGGCGAATTCACCAACTGGGTCATCAACAATGCCGACGCCCGCTGCGTCGGCGTCGAGCCTGTGCCCGCGCTCTACCAAGCGCTGCCGCGGGGCGACCGGATTGAAGCCGAGCAGGCGGCGGTGGGCGCGACGCCGGGCAAGCAATGTCTTTGCGTACCGCAAGGGACCTGCGCGTCGCTTGCGTCTGCAGGACTGACGCAGGATGGGGACCGAGTCGAAGTCGAGGTCATAACGCTTGACGCGTTGATGCGCGCTCACCGGCTTGAGTGGATAGACCTGCTCAAGATCGACATCGAGGGGGCTGAGATCGAGCTGCTCGAAGGGTTGGACAAGGAGACGTTCGCGCGGATCGGCCAGATGACCGTCGAGTTTCACGACTTCGTGCGCCCGAGCGACCAATCGCGGGTCGCCAAAGTGGTCGCGAGAATTCGTGACAATGGCTTTTACGTCGTCAATTTCGGCTGGCGCCATTTCACCGACGTCATGTGCCTCAACCGCGCCGTCTTCGACGTCGATCTGAGGCTGCGCGCGCGCCTCGTCACGGCGAAATATGTGCGCGGCGCGGGGCGCATAGCTGCCCGCCTGTCGTGCGCGGCGAAACGCCCCGACCGCAATCGGCGCTGAGCGGATCGCGGCGGAGGCCGGGCCGGCAAGGCTGAGAACGGTCGTGGACAGAAGAATCGTAGACTGGTCCTCGGACGCCGCAAGTCGTTCGGGCGCGACGAGTTATCGTCAGTTGGGAATCTCGGCGATCCAGACGATCGCTGCTGCGCTCGCCGTGTGGGTAGGTCTGTGGGCGCTCAATAACGCGCTTCCCTACGTCCAGAATGGCGCGGCTGCGGTGACCGAGACCAAGCGTCAAATGGCGGAGAGCCGCTTTCTGTTCGAACCGACGGATCGCCAGCGCATTTACGCCTTCGGCGACAGCAAGATGCTGGCCGGATTCCAGCCGCGTGCGTTCGCGGCCGTGCTCGGCGAGGGGACGGACGCCTTCAATCTCGCCATCCCCGGCGACCAAAGATTCGTCAATCTCCTCGAAAGCGCAATCGTCGCGGGCAATGTCCCAACCCACGTCTTTGTCGAGGCGCTTCCATCGCAAGCGAGTGTCGAGTCGTGGTGGGGCGCTTTCAACGACGACAATAGGATTATTCAAACTCTGTTTCCGTTCCGGGCCTTTTTCCGCGACGCAATCGTTCTTGTCTTCGAGGCGGGCGGCCTGAGCGATGTTGTTCGACGGTACAGAGCAAACGCCAATCAGATCGGGCGGATGAGGGCCGATCACGGGTACTATTTCATCAGATCGCAGAGCCTTTATCCGGACAATCGCCTGCCGAACGACTATCGCCTTCCGACCGATCGGCCGAACGACGGCTATTCACGCCGGGTCGACGTCGACGGCGAGGAGTTCGTGCGTCTCGTCCATCTTGCCGAGAGGTACGACTTCGAGATCGTCCTGGTTCCGGTGGTTTACCGAGAAGGAGAATTCGCGCCGCCGCCTGGCGCGGATCGCGAATTGATTGCGAAGCTTCGCCGGTTCAACAGGATCCGCATCCTCGGGCCGCCCTATTTGCTCTACGAACCCTCGGCGTTCTCCGACCCCGTCCATCTCAACACGTCGGGGGCCGAACGGTACACGCGGGAGATCGCGACCTTGTTCCGGACGATGACGACCGCGGGCTTGTGAGATGCGGTTCAATTCATTCGAATTCGTCGTCTTCTTTGCGGCGTTCTTTCTTGTTTTTGTCTCGGCGCCGAAGACTTGCAGACCGTTGATCGTTCTGATCGCGAGCTACGTCTTTTACGCGGCGTGGAGGGCGTCGTTCCTGTTGCTGCTGCTGGCGACGACGATTGTCGATTTCTCGGCGGCGCTGGTGATCGACTCGGCGAAGAGCGCATTGGCGCGCCGTGCGGCGCTTGCAACCGCACTGACGATCAATCTCGGCATTCTGTTCTTCGTTAAATACGCCGATTTTGCGCTCAACAACCTCGTCAAGGCGGCCGGCCTCGCCGGGGTCGAAATGCCGCCGCTCGCGCTCAATCTGATATTGCCGCTCGGCGTTTCGTTCTACACATTCCAGTCGGTCGGTTACACGGTCGACGTCTACAACCGCGTATGTCGCGCGGAGCGTAATCCGATCTACTACGCGCTCTACGTCGCGTTCTTCCCTCAACTCATCGCGGGACCGATCGAGCGCGCGTCGCACGTCGTTGGCCAATACAAGACGCGACTCGCGACGAGCCCAGACCGCATCGCGTCGGGGCTTTGGCTCGCCGGATGGGGCCTGTTCAAGAAGGTGTGCATCGCAGATGTCGTCGCGCCATTCGTCAACGGCGTGTTCGCCAATCCGACTTCGTTCGACGGCGGCTACACGGCGTTGGCGACCGCGCTGTTCGCAGTTCAGATTTACTGCGATTTCTCCGGCTATTCGGACATAGCGATCGGGGTCGCCCGGATGATGGGCATCGACCTGATGATCAATTTCCGGCAGCCATATTTCGCCTCCAGCGTGACGGAGTTCTGGCGGCGCTGGCATATCTCGCTGTCGACGTGGTTTCGCGACTACGTTTACATCCCGCTCGGCGGCAGCCGGACAACCACGCCGAAGTGGGCGCGAAACACCCTGCTCGTATTCGGCGTCAGCGGGCTGTGGCACGGCGCAAACTGGACCTTCGTCTTCTGGGGTCTCTGGCACGGCTGCGCGCTTGTAATCGAGGATCTGGTCCGGCGGTCGCCGTTGTCGCCGGACACGAGGGCGGCGGAAGCGATGGACGTCGCCTCGGCTGGGGCGAGGTGCCCGATGGTTTCGATCGGTCAGGGAATCGGCGCAACCTACGCATTGGCCGTCGTCCTCGTCGGTTGGGTGTTCTTCCGAGCGCGAAGCTTCTCCGATGCGATGTACGTCATTCAGTCGTGGGCCCATCCCGGTCGCTTACAGTACGGGACGTTCAAGATGTTGGGAATGCCGAGTGTCGAGATTCTGCAGGCGACCGTGAATATGCTGGCGCTGATCGTGGTCGACAGCCTGCTGGCGTTTAAGCCGCAGAGTCTTCAGCGCTGTCGAGCGAACAACGCACTCGCGACGCTGGGGGCGGTCATTCTGATCTACGACATCGGACTATGGGGCGCGTTCGGGGGTCTCGACTTCATATATTTTCAGTTCTGATCCGCCATCCGGTCGTTGTTTTTGGCGACGAACGTCGCGACGCGAGCGCCAACCGCGCGGATAATCGCAGACGGGTTTTCGAATTGTCGACTGAAGGAGTCAAACAACACGCCCGTCGGGGATCGATGGACAAGCCGGCGACGATTCGGCGCGATGCTGGCGCGAGCGAAGCGATCGAAGCGGCGCGCGTCAAGCGCGGTTGTCGCCAGTTCTGCGGCCCGTACAACAATTCGATCGAGGAAACCTTTGTCCTGTTCGACTGTGACCGAAAGCGATCGGAGTTCAATCGAGCGCAGGAATGCGAGCCGGCGGAGTTGAAATGAGCAGGGTCCGGAACGCCGTTGTCGGCCGCGGACCACGCGTCAGCGCCGAACGCGAAGGCTGGCGTCGCGCCGCAGTCCGGTCGTGCGAAGTGTTCTTCGTTCTCCTTCTGCTCGAAGGCGTGCTGCGCAAATGGCTGCTGAACTCGATCCAGCAACCGCTGTTGTTCATCCGCGACCCGGTCCTTGCCGTTCTCTATGTGCAATACTTGGTGTGGACGGGTTGGCGACTGCGGCCGTGGGCGGTGGGATTTGTCGCTGCGGCATTTGCGTTCGTCGTGGTCATTCTGGTTCAGTCTCTCGCGCTAAGGGTCGACGCGTCGGTGTATGTGATCGGCCTGCGCAACTATTTAGGCTACGCGCCGCTCGCTTTCATCATGGGAGAAATCTATCGTCGCGACGACGTCGTCAGGTTGTGCCGATTGTTTCTTGTGTCGACGGTGCCGATCGGGGTTCTAGTCGTCGCGCAATTCTATTCGCCGGAGTCTTCGATCCTCAACAAGGGCCTCGGCGACACGGACGAGTATCACTTTGAGGTCGTCTCAGGCGTAGTGCGGCCTTACGGGCCGTTCACCTTCAGCCAGTCGGCGTATTCCGTCTTGGCTGTGGCGGTGGGACTGATCGCAATCGAGCGGCGGCGCGAATTCGCTCTGTCGACGCCGCGCCTACTGCTTTTTCTCGGCGCGATTGGCGGGATGGGCGTCGTGTCGGGCGCGCGCACCTATTTTGCGTCGGTCGGGCTGGTGTTCGCGGCCTATCTCGCGTCGGCCCTCACGGCGCCGCAAGCGGCGTCGATGGGGCGCCGGACGGTATTCGCGGTTGCGTGCGTGGTCGGCATGGCGTTGCTCATGACCGTGGTCTTTCCGCAGGCGTGGGAGACGATGACACAGCGTCAAGCAGACGCCGTCGCCGCGGAGGGGTCGACGTTGGATCGCGCCATCCACATGGCGACCGAAATGATCTCGGCGATCGGACAAGCGCCGCCATTTGGGTTTGGCGTCGGAGCGGGAACCAACGCGGGCGTCTACGCCGCCACAGGCGAAAGGGCGTTCACCCTGGCCGAGTACGAGTGGACGCGCATCGTCCTCGAATGCGGTCCGGTGTTCGGCCTCATGGTCATCGGCGTGAGGGTGGCGCTGACGCTTTGGTGCGGTGCGATCGCCTTGCGCGCCAATCTCGCGCACGGCGACGCCGGGCCGCTGGTCATATTCGGCTACGTCGCGCCGCTCCTGTTCTATTCGCAGATATCCGGCCAGAACACGCTGCTCAGCTTCTGTTGGTTCGCGCTGGGCCTGCTGCTCGCCTTGGCGCGCACGTCTCCCGCGCCGTTGCGGCGCTCGCGCTCCATGCCGCCCGTCGCCGGGCGGTTCATCGCGCGGTCAAGCGCAGAAGTGGCCTAGGGTCTGCGGACGAACTCTCACATTGCGTTCGGCGAGCGCGTGCGAAGGCGTCCGTCGTGCTTGGACGAAGGCTGCCGCGAGATTGGGCGGCGCACACTTCGCGTCGGCGCTTGCTCCCGGTCGAGAGTCGAGCGCCGCGAATTCAACCATGATCCAACTCAGAGCGAAACCAACAATACCGGGATTGCACGTTATGACTGCAAAGGACTTCCTTCGGGAACGACTTCCTCCGCTCTATCGCATGCTGTTTCGTTTGCGTCACTCGAGGCGCTGCGTAGCGACGATAGGCGCCTATCGGCGGGCCAAATTCGCGCTCGCCGAGCGCGTCAACGGCGGCGTCTGCGCATTCGACATCGCCGGGGCGATGGGATTTGGCGCGACTCTGTCGCACGTGTTGGTTCTGCTCGACTATTGCGACCGGCGAGGGCTTGTTCCGGTGATCCGGACTTCCAATCGCTTCTATCGCCGCCCGGAGAGGCGCCCGAAAGACTGGTTTGGCGACTTCTTCGCCAGCTTGAACCGCAGTCGCCAAAAGCGGCCGTACTTTCTCTACGCGAGGGTGCAGTGCAACGAGGATTACCCGCGGGTCTTCGCCGACAGCATCGACATCGCCAGGGCTCACGCCATCTTCCACAAATATGTCGCCATATCCGACGAAGCAATCGGGATCGCCGACGCCTTCGCACGCACGCATTTCAAGAAACGCACGCTTGGCGTCCACTATCGCGGCACCGACAAGCTCCCCGAGGCGCCGCGCGTGGCGTGGGAATCAGTCGAAGCGGCAGTGCGCGAAGTGATCGCCGCCGATCCAGAGATCGCGGCGGTGTTCGTCACTTCGGACGAAGCGGAATTCTTGCGTTGGTTTGCGCGTCAGGGATTTGGGGTCGAACAGCACAGCTACGACTGGCAAGAGGTTGCGATAGGCGGCAGAGCGATTCACGTGAGTGACGGCGATCGACGAAGGAAGGGTTTGGAGGCGCTGGTGACGATTCTGCTGCTCGCCAAGTGCGACACGGTGGTTCGCACGCCGTCACATCTGTCGGCTTGGGCGAAGATCCTCAACCCCGAGCAGGAGGTCGTCATGCTGGCGCGGCCCTACGAAGCGGCAATGGCGTTTCCTGAGCGGCCGATTTGGGAGGGACGGCGACGTGTGACGGCGCAATAGACGTGTGCGCGGCTCGAGGAGGCGAGCGTTGAAAGTCGTCATATCGACCGCCGGCAGGTTTCACCTCTTCGCTCTCGCGCGCGAACTCGAGCGGCGCGGCTGCCTCGAGCGCATCTATTCCGGTTTCATCTGGCGCGCGCTCGCGCGCGAGTCGGTGTCGCGCGACAAGGTGACGACGTTCCCATGGTTTCGCACCCCATATATGGCGCTCGGACGATCCCCGGTGGCGCCGCCGCGCTCACTCGCGCGTTGGCTCGAAACGATGTCGTGCGTCGCCCAGGACGCTTATGTGGCGAGGCGCCTGCCGGATTGCGACGTCTTCGTCGGCCATGACGGCGCCGGTCTCGCCACCGGCCGGGAGGCTAAGAGGCGCGGCGTCCGCTATGTCGCGGACACGGGGGTGACCCACGTTGCGTTTCGCCGCGCGCTGCTGTGCGAGGAATTCCGCGCAAACGGTCTTGATTATCCCGCAGAGAATGAGTCGATCCACCAGCGGATGATCGCCGAATATGATGCAGCCGACGCCATCGCCGTGCCGTCGACTTTCGTCAAGCAATCGTTTGTCGCTCACGGAATTCCCGCCGCCAAACTACGCGTGATCCCCTATGGCGTGCGAACGGCGCATTTCCGTCCGACGGGGCGCCCGTCGGAAGAGTCCTTCCGCGTCCTGTTTGTCGGCGGCCTGTCCGTCAGGAAGGGCGCTCGCTACTTATTTGAGGCGTTTCGGGATTTCAGGCATCCCAACAAGGAGCTGATCATCGTCGGATCAGTTGCCGCGGAGGTGCGACGACTGATCGACGGCGTTCGCGATCTCAACGTCAAATTCCTCGGCCCAATCTCCAACGCCGCGCTCCCGCCTATTTACAGCTCCAGCCAAGCGTTAGTCCTTCCCAGCGTGGAAGAGGGACTGGGTCTGGTCATGCCGGAGTCGCTGGCGTGCGGATGCCCGGTCATCGCCTCGGAGAGCACGGGCGCGTTGGACCTCTTCACCGATGGCCGGGAAGGCTTCGTCGTTCCAACGCGCAACTCGCGGGCGATCCGCGATTGCCTGCAGCGGCTTGCTGACGATCCGGGCCTGAGAATGAGCATGTCGCGGGCGGCCATCGCGCAGGTGAGGGCGCTCGATGGCTGGACTGCTTACGGCGAGAAGTTTCTCGATTTGCTCGAACGACTCGACGATCGAGAGCCGATTGCGGCGACGACGACGGCGGTTGCTGCCGGCGGGCAGATGCGGGGCGAGAACAGATGAAGGAGGATTCGACCATCGGCTGGCGAATCGAGTTCGACGAGCCCGCCTCGCCCGCCCTTCGGCGTCTCGCCGTTCTGATCACCGCTCACAACCGACGGGAAACGACGATAAAGTGTCTCGAAGCGCTTTACCGGTCGCGCCTCCAGTCTGTCGCGCTCTCGGTCTATCTAACCGACGACGGCAGCGTCGACGGCACTTCCGACGTGGTGCGCGCGCGGTTCCCGCAGGTGAAATTGCTGCGCGGCGACGGTCAACTCTATTGGAACGGCGGAATGCGACTCGCCTGGCGAACGGCGCTGCGCGACCGCCCCGATTTCTATCTGTGGCTCAATGACGACACGGCGCTGCGTCCCGATGCGCTTTCCGGGCTTCTCGCGGCGCACGAACGAATCGCTCCTGGCGATCGAAAGGTGATCGTTGTCGGGCGCACAGTGTCTTCAAGCGACGAGACGACCTATGGCGGTTACGTGCGCGTCAAGTCGATTTCGAGACTGCGGTTTCGCCATCTTTCAGCCAGCGAAACCGAATGTGACACTTTCAACGGAAACTGCGTCCTCATCCCTGACCGCGCCGTCGAAGAGATCGGACTGCTCTCGGCGCATTTTCGCCACGGCTTCGGCGACAACGACTATGGCCTGCGCGCCCGCCGTGCCGGCTATCGGGTCGTCGAAATGAAGGCGCCTATCGCGACGCAGGACGTGGATCGCCATTCCGCGGAAGAGTCTCGAAAGCTCAACGCGTCGAATTGGCGATTCGTTCTCTTCCATCCAAAAGGCGTCCCTGTGCGTGATTGGTTCTGGTTTTGCCGCGCGCACGGAGGGGCGTTGTGGCCGATCAACTTCGTCTATCGGTATGTCAAGATGGCGCTCGCGTGAAGTGGGGGTGGCCGATTGCGGTCGCGCGCGCAGGCGGTCGGCGTCAGTGACGTCGTCCGCTTCGAGTCTCTTGTCTTCTTCGTTTGCTGAGTCGCCTTGATCGCCGGCTACGCGATTGGGTTGGCGAAGCTGCGGCGGACAATGGCGCGGTTGAGCGCACGTGACGCCACATCAAGGGCGGGAGAGAGACGGCCGCCGTCTGATCCGCCGTCGTGGCCGGCCGTAGCGGAGCGCGAACTGCAGGATTCGGTCGAACGTCGCGAGGGGCAGGCGACGCCGCTCGCTGCGCGCCGTTCCAGGCCGCTCGAAGGCGGGCCGAGCTTTTCGTTTGGCAACCGCGCCTATCGCGCGCTGTGGGCCGTTGCGTGGTTGGCGCTGGCGTCGTGGACGCCGCCCTTCCTGCATGGGTGGCGGCGACTCGTGTTGCGGCTGTTCGGCGCTCGCGTCGCGCCCGGCGCGCGCGTTTATTCGAGCGTGCGCATCTGGGATCCGCGCCATCTCGCCCTGGACGCCTACGCCTGCCTCGGCCCCCGCGTCGACTGCTACGCGATGGCGTCGATCTCGCTCGGGCGCTATGCGGTCGTATCGCAAGACGCGGTCCTTTGCGCGGGAACGCACGACATCGACGATCCGGACTTCCAGCTGACGACCAAGCCGGTCGTTATCGGCGAGCGCGCCTGGATCGCTGCGGGCGCATTCGTCGGCCCGGGGGTGTCGATCGGCGAGGGGGCGGTGCTGGGGGCGCGCGCGGTCGCGTTCTCGAATCTCGCGCCATGGACGGTCTACGCAGGGAATCCCGCGCGACGCTTGAAGGAGCGGGTGCGGCTCACCGGCTATGCGCGCGCCGATCTCGATCGTGGCGATTGAGTCCTGGCCGGCGAAGCGGCGGCGATGATGTCGAGCAGCTGCAACGCGTTCTTTTCGAGGTCGTAGCGGTTTTCGAACGAGCGTCGCGCCGCCGCGCCCATACGCTCGCGTTCGTCCGCCGTCAGCGCGAGCGCGCGCTGCAGTCCCGCCGCGACGCCTTCCAAGTCGTCGTTGACGACGATCCCGGCGCCGTCGGCTTCGACCTCCCGCCAGATATTGACCTTGTCGGTGACGAGCAGCGGCTTGCCGCGCGCCATCGCCTCGGCGACGACGATGCCGAAGTTCTCCTGATGCGACGGCAGGACGAAGAATTCCGCAGCGCGGAACGCGCCCCATTTGGCTTCGCCGGTCAGCATGCCCGGCCAATGTATGCGATCGGCGACGCCGAGCCGATCGGCGATCGCGGTCAGCTTCGGTCTCAGGCCGCTCTGGTCGGGGCCGGCAATGACGAGATCCGCGTCAGGATGCGCGGCGGCGCAGCGGGCGAAAGCGACGATCAACAGATCGACGCCTTTCTTCTCGTGGATGCGGCTGAGGAACAGAACGAGGCGTCGGCCTCGCGCGCGCGGCGCGCAAGCAAAGAAGGCAGCGCGCTGCGCCTCGGCGTCGCCGGCAGCGTCGCGCGTCCCGTAGCCGACGACGAATTCGCGCGCGCGGTAGGGTTGGAACGATTGGCGCGCCAGCCGGCGCTCCTCTTCGCAAGTGAACATCACGCCGTTCGCGTCGCGTAGAACCTTGTGCTCGAACAGGTGCCAGAAGACGCGCTTGAAGAACGTCTTGGTCGGATAGGCGCGGTTGAACCACGGGTCGAGCATGCCGTGGGTGAAGACGAAGTAGGGCGTCGATCCTCTGTGCAACGCGCGCCAGGCGCCGAACGAAGCGTAGTTCCACAGGCCGTTGACGATGACCGCGTCGTATTGCGGCGCGTTTTGCCGCAGCCAGCCGACCAGCCGCGGCGTGTAGCCGTACCTGAGCCAAGGGATCCATGCCCGCGCCAGCCGATAGAGCGCGCCATCGGGCCCAACCCCACGGGTCGGCGCGCGCGCCGTCGCGACCCAGGGCGCGCGCGGCGGATCGAGCGAAACGATGTGGCGCTCATGGCCGTGGCGGAACCAGACTTCGGAGCTGGAAAACACCCCCTCGACCGGGCCGCCGCCGCGCGGATCGACCGAGCTGATAACGTGAAGGACCTTCACTGGATCGCCCTCCGCGTCGCGCGGCGCTTGGGCCGCGACAACCGCTTCGCGATAGCTTGCGAAGAAATAAACCACAAGTTGTATTTTGCGTCGCGGATCGCGTGGCGATTGCGAGGAAGCGGCGGGTTCGGTTAGAACCGCTCCGTCGGCGAGCGCCGAATCGTTGGGCCGGGTCGAAGCTGGGCCGGTCTCTTCAACCAACGGAGCGCGGATGGATTGGCTCAGCGGTCTGGGCGACGTCGCGGTGGTTGCGCCCGCGTCGGCGGCGCTGGTCGTCGGCCTTTTTTGGCTGGGCGCGCGGCGAGACGCCGCGGCGTTCGCCTTCGCGATGCTCGCTTGCGTCGCCCTCGCCTTGTTGGCCAAGCTCGCTTTCGCCGCTTGCGGCTTTGCGCCGCGCTTCGACATCGAGAGCCCGAGCGGCCATGCCGCGCTCGGCGCGGCGTTTTACGGCTCGTTGGCGGCGCTGCTCGCCGGCGGCCGACGCCTCGGCGTACGACTGGCGTTCTACGTCGCCGCCGCATGCGCGTCAGTGGCGGTCGCCTATGGGCGAGTCGAGTTGCAGGTCCATAGCGTCGCCGAGGTCATCTGCGGGCTGCTGATCGGCGCCGTGGCGGCGGCGCTGTTCGTGGCGCTGCGCGGTCCGCCGCGCCGCCTGTCGCTTACGCCGCAGATGTTGATGCGGGCCTCGCCAATCGCCGTGCTGCTGGCGCTCGATTTGGCGTTGTTCACCGATCGCTGGACTGCGGAACCCCTGATTGACCGTTTCGCCTGGGCGATCGGCGTCGCGCTCAAGCTCTGTTCCTGATCGCCGCCCGCCGCCGCACGCCGCCTCAGAGTTCGATCGTCTCGCCGAGCGCCGGAATCTCGACTTTCGCGCCGCCGAGCTTGTCGGCGAAGGCGCGCATCGCATCCGCTTCGCCGTGAACCAGGATGGTTCGCTCCGCGTGGGTCTGAGCGCGCCAGGCCAGGAGTTCGGCCTGGTCGGCGTGGGCCGAGAAGCCGTTGATGGTGTGGACCTCGGCGCGCACGGCGATGGTCTCGCCGAAGATCTCGACCTGTTTGGCCCCGTCGATGATCTTGCGCGCGAGCGTGCCCTGGGCGGCGTAGCCGACGAAGACGATGGAGGCTTCCGGCCGCCACAGATTGTGACGCAAGTGATGGCAGATGCGGCCGCCGGTGCACATGCCTGAGCCGGCCATGATCACGCCGCCGCCGGTGATGCGGTTGATCGCCGCCGACTCGGCGGTCTC